>Ga0187771_10003498_pt1 | contig 10959 bp, 10 predicted proteins | sample 0116_SJ02_MP15_1_FD_133139 | JGI IMG/M metagenome (GOLD analysis project Ga0187771, IMG submission 133139) | Tropical peat soil microbial communities from peatlands in Department of Meta, Colombia - 0116_SJ02_MP15_10_MG | ecosystem: Environmental > Terrestrial > Soil > Wetlands > Peat | place... | reverse complement strand
TGAAGGCTCACCCCTGCATTCTTTGAATACTTTAAGCGAATCCGGATTTATAAGCTCCTTGTAGTCACGATCTTCCTTTTCATCCCCGGGGTTCTCTCTGAGAAGCAAATGATCATAAAGCCGCACTTCTAACTTCACTGAATGTCTTGCTGATACCCAGTGTGATGTCCCCATGACCTTGCGTCCATCCGACGTCCATCCCCCCTTCGATTCCGGATCATATGTGCAATGCAGTTCTTCAATTTCACCTGTTTTTTTATTCCTGATAACGCTCACGCATTTAATGTAATACGCATGTTTCAGCCTTATTTCCCTTCCAGGGGCCAGTCTGAAAAAATCCTTCGGAGGGACCTCACGGAAATCATCCTTTTCAATGTATAAAATTTTTGAAAATGGTATCTTCCTCTTTCCGGCAGATTCATCCTCTGGATTGTTGTCGGCATCAAATTCCTCAACGAGATCGGGAGGATAATTATCGATTACTACCCTGAGAGGATCCAGGACTGCCATTCTTCTGGGAGCCCTCATGTTCAAGTCCTCTCTCAGGCAATGTTCCAGAAGTGATATGTCTACAACACTGTTGGCCTTTGCAACTCCTATACGCTCGCAAAAATCCCTGATCGCTTCCGGCGTATAGCCCCGCCTCCGTAGACCGGATATTGTCGGCATCCTCGGATCATCCCAGCCTCTGACATAACCTCCCCTGACAAGCTCCAGCAGCTTTCTCTTGCTCATTACAGTAAAAGTGAGATCAAGCCTCGCAAATTCTATCTGCTTGGGCCTGGGATTAAATTTAAGAGTTGTTAATACCCAGTCGTAAAGCGGCCGATGGTCCTCGAATTCAAGGGTACATATAGAATGTGTAATACCTTCAAGAGCATCGGAAATCGGATGGGCGTAATCGTACATCGGATATATGCACCAGGTATCGCCGGTACGGTGATGCGTACTTCTGAGAATTCTATAGATCACAGGGTCCCTCAAATTCAGATTTGGAGAAGACATGTCGATTTTTGCTCTCAGAGTCCTGGAGCCGTCTGGGAATTCCCCTTTTTTCATGCGTTCGAAAAGATCCAGATTCTCGCTTACCTTTCTCTCTCTATAGGGACTGTTAATGCCTGGCTCTGTCAAAGTACCGCGATATTTTCTTACCTCATCGGCAGTAAGATCACATACATAAGCCTTTCCCATTTTTATCAGTTCCACTGCATAATCATAAAGATTACCATAATAGTCCGAAGCATAGAAAAGCCTGTCTTCCCAGTTGAAACCAAGCCACTTCACATCCTGCATTATTGATTCAACATACTCCGTCTCCTCTTTCGACGGATTTGTATCGTCAAAACGCAGATTGCAAAGTCCTTTATACTGCAATGCCGTTCCGAAATTCAAGCAGATGGATTTTGCATGTCCTATATGGAGATAGCCGTTTGGTTCAGGAGGAAAACGGGTATGGACCATTCCACCATAAGTATTTTTTTCAATATCTTCATTGATCACTGCATGAATAAAATTAGTACCGCCTTTGACTGCTCCGTATTTATCTTTCATACCCTCTTTCTCCATCATTTTTCTCCCATCATGAAAGCTAATAATTAAACATCAGTATTTTAATAGATAATCAGCCTTATCACAATATTTGCCATTCTTTCTACTCTGAAAATTTTACATATCGTGGCTTCAAATATATAATATCAAGGGATTAAATAATTAATATTTTGGGGGGCCTATACAGCTGCCCATTACTCATATGGAAATTGAAAAAGGTAATAATGCCGATACTGATCAGGTACTTCTCGAGATACATGTCGAAACGCTTCTACCGGGAATGATTCTTGAAGCCGATGCCTTCACAGCGGACGGTGTTAAAAAAATCAATAAAGAGGAAGCTGTAACAGAAGAACTGATTAATAGGTTGAAATCTGAAAAACTTGAAATATTGTTTTATAACCCCCTGGAAAGCAAAATCGAGAAATCGTATAAACTGATCACCATGGAAACCAAGGACCTTTATCCAGGCATAGCCTTACAGGGGGATGCGTTTACACCGGACGGAACGAAAATTGTCGGAAGAGGTGAAATCATAACCGCAGAGATAATCAAATCCCTTGAAGACATGGGCATTCACAGATTCAACTACAATAAGCCAGTATACACCTCAAATTTTTACCGCATTGACAGATATATTGTCTCAAACCAGCTAATTGAAAAATCGCTTTATATTGCAAAAGAAATAGAAAATAGCATCCTTAAAAAAATTTCACTGCCAAAAAAAGAAATCGAGGACGTAATAGAAGATCTGATCGGGGAGATATCCATAAGCGAGACTTATACAATCCTGAACTTGCTGAAATTGAAGGAATTCGACGATTACACATACACTCACAGCATAAATGTAGCCATGCTTGCCATTCTCTTCGGAAAGGAAATGCTTTACAGCAAGGACAAGCTGAAAATACTCGGCGAGGGTGCTATTCTGCATGATCTTGGTAAACTACTGATTCCTAAAGAGATATTAAACAAGAAAGAAGAGCTGAATCAAAAAGAATGGTTTACAATTCAAAAACATCCTCAGCTAGGATACGAGATAGTCCAATCACAGAAGAACTTCGATAGGGAGGTCGAGGACTGCCTTCTCTATCACCATGAAAATTACGATGGCCTCGGTTATCCCACGCATATTGCCAGGGATAAGATGGGGGAGATAGCGCAGGTCATAGCAATTGCTGATACATATGACGCTCTGACCTCAGAGACTCCCTATCGCAAGGCATTTCCTATTTCCAATTCTTTTCTTGCTATTCAAAACTTGTCAGGGACCAAATTCCATCCCAGATTCGCCGCAGAATTTATTAACAGGATGCCCCGGCGTCTCTATGGCAAACCACTGGTCCCGCTCTATTCATTCGTTATGCTCAATACAAAGGAGGTCGCCCAGGTTATTAAAATAGATCCCTCTCAGACCCTGCGGCCGATTATACTCATATATATCAACAGCAAGATGGAAACCCTGAAATATCCCCTGCAGGTTGATTTGCTTTTGGATAAAACAAGAAGCATTGAGAAAATCATTGAAGACCCTAAACTTCTTAAGGTCCTTGAAAACATGAGAAAAGTGTGACCTAAATAAGGAGATTAATGGATGGTACGGACCCGCTTTGCCCCCTCACCTACAGGGATGCTCCATGTCGGCAACGTCAGGACTGCGCTTTTCGCTTTTCTCTATGCAAAACATATGAAAGGCAGATTTATACTCAGGATCGAAGATACCGATATGGATCGTTCTCATCCTGAATATGCTATAAACCTGATGAACGATCTTAAATGGCTCGGCATCAAGTGGGATGAAGGGCCCGATAAAGGAGGGCCGGCAGGAAGTTATTTTCAAAGTGAAAGGCTCAGTATATATATGGAATATGCCCTTATTCTCCTGAAGGCAGGAAGGGCATTTCACTGCTACTGCACCCCTGAAGAGATTGAGAGCAGGAAAAATGCACTGATCGCAGAGGGCAATCCCCCCGTTTATGACGGGCATTGCAGGAACCTCACTGTCAGACAGATTAAAGATTACGAAGCCGAGGGCAGAAAGCCAGTTATTCGATTTCTTTCATATGATGAGGATTTTAAATTCGAAGATAAAGTAAAAGGATCTGTTACATTCCCAAAAGGCATGGTTGGGGATTTTGTCATTGTGCGTGCTAACGGAATTCCTTTATATAATTACGCAGTTGTTGTGGATGATGCGCTTATGAACATAACGCATGTTCTAAGGGCTGATGAACACCTTTCGAACACAGTACGTCAGCTGATGATTTACAGGGCTCTCAATTTTCAGGTCCCTGTTTTCGCACATATGTCACTCATTCTTGGAAAGGACAGGCAGAAATTATCCAAGAGGAATGGAGCGTCGAGCGTGAGCGACTTCCGAAAACTCGGCTATCCTCCTGAAGCGCTTGTAAATTATCTGGCTCTCCTGGGCTGGTCAAGCCCCGATGGAAGGGAAATACTTTCAATGGCTGAACTGATCGACCTTTTCGATATCGAACGCCTGTCCCCCAGTCCGGCTGTTTTTGACAATACAAAGCTAGACTGGATCGCCAAGCATTTTATAATTAATAGCGATATCGATGCCGTATTCAAGTCTTCACTGCCTTTTATAAAGGAAACAGGCCTCGTTGATGACGATTTTATAAAGTCAGAGAAAAACCGTCAATTTCTTAAAGGGATCATAGGAATTGCCCGAGGGTACTGCTCTCACCTTTCTGAGTTAAAGGACCACATCGGATATTTTCTTACAGATGATTTTGTAATATCCGATGAAGCTGTGAATATTCTAAAAAAAGAGGAATCCAGAAAGGTTATCAGGACTTTCCTTGATAAAATTGCCGGGGAAAACAGGGTCATCAGCGAAAAAGTATTTACAGAGATTGTTAACGCCATCATTGCTGAAACCGGGATCAAAGGCAAGAACCTTTTTCTTCCTTTAAGGGCTGCTCTGACAGGCAGAACACAGGGCCCTGAAACATATTTCATCATCCCGGTAATTGGTAAAGAAAGAACTAGAAAACGGTTAATAAAGGCCCTGTCAATAACAAATTAAGGACGGATATAGCTAGATGAAGTTAAACCACATCGGTCTGGAAGTTGCTGACAGTTATAAAATGGAGCTCTTTTACAGGAAGTACTTCGGTTTTAAAACCCTGTACCGCTATGCCAGTATTAACCAGAAGGGGCTTCATACTGTAATTCTGGCAGACCGAAATCTAACCCTTGAACTTCTGGAAAGACCGCAAAACAATACAGGCATTCCTGCAGCAAAAAACACATTTCACATTTCTTTGCATACAAACGATGTAATTAAAGAATATACAAGGCTCAAGAATCTGGGCCTCGACAGCATTAAGGCCCCAAGAGTGACAGGAGACGGCTTCCTGGAATCTGAGGCTTCCGATCCCGAAGGCAATATTATCGAGATCTCTAAAAGAGTCGGCCCATTCCCGTCCTATAAGATCAAGGCCGTCATATTCGATTTAGACGGAACAGTCATAGACAGTGAAAACAACTACTTTGAAGGCGACAGGATTTTGATGAAATCCTATGGAATTAATCTGACGCGCGAGATGAAGTACAAATACATCGGCATGAGCAGTCTTGATATGATGAAAGACCTGCAGAAGATCTATAATATCAAAGATTCTCCCGAAACCATGCTTGCAAGAAAGGAGAATAATTATCTCGAGTTAGCAAGGAAAAACACTAAAGTATATCCTGAAATGATAAAATTCATAGAAATGCTTAAAAAAGCTGACTTTTCCCTTGCTATCGCATCAAGCTCATCAAAGGAAAATGTGAACGAGATAATTAAAATTATTGCTCTTAATAATTATTTCAGCGTTATATTATCTGCCGAAAGCGTTGAAAATAACAAGCCGGCTCCTGATGTATTTCTGGAAGCAGCCCGCCAGCTTAAAATTGAACCGGTCAATTGTGCAGTCGTCGAAGATTCCCAATTCGGGGTCGAGGCAGCTAAAAGGGCTTTTATGACCTGCATTGCTGTGCCCTGCTCTGTTCCCGGACAGCTGTCCGAAAGGTTCCTGACCGCAGATCTCATATTTAAAAAAGGCATAAAAGGCTTCAGGGCCGGAAAAGCCTTCAAGTGGATCCGGTCGAAGGTTTGATTATGGAGATACTTAAATCGATCAGGCGTGATATTTTCAACCTACCGCTTTATGTCGAAGGGAAAAGTCCCAAAAAAGGAAAAGGCAGGATTTTTAAACTGTCGTCAAATGAAAATCCGCTTGGAAGTTCTCCGGATGCCATGAAAGCCATAGGCAAAGAGCTTAGAAAGGGCATCTTTCAATATCCTGATGCTGCTGCTGCGGGGCTTAAATACGCGATCACAGGTTTCTGGAAATCAAGGAGCATAAACTTAGAGCAGGACCAGATAGTATGCGGAGATTCGGCAGATGAGATAATAAGCTTGATCGCCTCGACTTTTATTAACGAAGGGGATCAGGTGATTATTTCCGAAAAAAGTTTTTCAATGTACAGCATCTGCTCCATATCAAAGGGAGCTGTTGTTAAAGAGGTTCCCAGGATTAATTTCAAGGTCAACCTTGACGGTATTGCCAGAGAAGCTGAGAATTCGGGCAGAACGAAGCTTGTAATGTTCTCCAATCCTGACAATCCGACTTCTACCTTTCATGACCCCGGCGAGATTGAAAAATTTCTTAATAAAATCCCGGCCTCAACAGGAATCCTTTTAGATGAAGCATACATACATTTCGCCGGCCTTGAGAATTCATCAATTTCAATGCTGAATAAATTCCCCAATCTTATGATAGTGTATACATTCTCAAAGGTTTACGGGCTTGCCGGACTGCGCGTGGGCTATTCGGTCATGAATAAGGAGATAGCCTCTCAGATGGAAAAGATAAGGATGCCTTTTAACTTGGGAGTGCTTCAGCTTAAAGGCGCTGAGGCATCTCTGGCCGACAATAAATTTTATGAAAAAACTCTCAGAACAGTTGAATACGGTAAAAATTATCTTTCAAAAGAGCTAGAAAGGCTGGGTATTTATCATTTGAAGCCATACGGCAACTTCATTTTCGCCGACTTTGGTCCGAAATCTCATGAAATTATTTCTCACATCGAAGAAAACGGCATTACTGTCCGGATACTGAACTCCTTCGGATTTTCTGAAAACTATGTCAGGATAAGCATAGGCTGCAGGGAAGCGAACAGCCTTCTTATCAGAAAACTGGAAAAGATACTGAAAAGTTCATAACAGGAGAATAAACTATGAAATCCTTTAAGAAGGAACTCGTATTCAATATTCCTCAAAGGATGGCCTTTGTAAATATTACCGGCGAAGCTGAAAAAGCCCTGAGGGAAAGCGGTATAAAGGAAGGATTGTGCCTGATAAATGCCATGCATATAACAGCAAGCGTATTCATAAATGATAATGAAAGCGGCCTGCACGCCGATTATGCCGATTGGCTTGAAAAGCTGGCCCCGCATGAACCCTTAAGTCTTTACCGTCATAACAGAACAGGCGAGGATAACGGCGACGCACACCTGAAAAGGCAGGTAATGGGGAGGGAGGTTGTGGTCGCTGTTACGGAAGGAAAGTTTGATTTCGGACCATGGGAACAGATTTTTTACGGTGAGTTCGACGGAATGAGAAGAAAGAGAGTCCTTATTAAAATAATAGGTGAATGATTTAAAGGTAAAGCAATGGCCAAAAATTATTATCGGCTTCTTACCGATGATGAGCTTTTTAAACTGCTAAAAAACGACAGAAATGCTGAAAATGAATTTTACAGGAGATATAAAAGCATAGTAAAAAGCATAATGTATAAATACAAGATATTTCCGATCGACAGGGACGATCTGATACAGGAAGGGATGATAGGCTTATTCCAGGCCATTGAAACATACGATACATCAAGGAGGGTTATGTTTTCAACCTACGCAAACGTCTGCATAAGGAACAGAATTAAAAACGCCATTGATTCTTTCTGGCAGCACAGAAAAAATATTGATAAAGAGCAGGATATCGAGGAGATCATATCCTTCAATAATCCTGAAAATGATACTATCTTCAGTGAATATTCTGAATTTATGAAAAAGGGCTTGCAAAACCTCACTGAATTGGAACAAAAAGTTCTTGAACGATATATTGAAAATAAGAGCTATAAAACTATAGCATCAGAGCTTGAAATTTCATCAAAAAAAGTAGATAATATCCTTGTTAAAATAAGACTGAAGCTTTCAGCATATTTAAAGGGTATGAACCCTGGTCTATCATAAAATTTATCCTTAATAAACTATAAGGAGCTTTAAATGAAACTGGCAATCAGGTCTTTCGGTATTTCCTGCTCCGTACTGGCCTTTTGCTTATCATTAATCATAGGCGTATGGTATTCCGTTTCTGGCTTCAGCGGCCATCTAATCGACCTTATATCATCCTTTTACGCGAATATTTTCAAGTTTTCTTTCAATCCTCTGCTTCCGATTTTGAAAAATATTCAGAACAACATTCTGCCTATTTCTATCCTATCGGTATTTTCCCTTATTGACGGTTTCTTTATCGGAGCAATTTTCGCGTTTGTTTACAATCTTACACTGACAAGAGATAAGAAATAGGTAACAACCTATGAATTTCATAGGCCGGCTTTATAACAATTTTCTCACCTCCGTCAATCTCAAGATCAAATATTACGGAGGGGTAGCCGCCCTTATTTTTTATTCCATTAAAGATTATTTTACTGACAGGAAGGGGAGAAAAAGGATCAATAGAATAATCGTCATGCAGGTATATTTTACCGGTAATATGGCGCTGAAGATCATAGGCCTTGCTGCTTTATCGCTGGGCATAGTAACTGTTTTAGAATCCTATTACATTTTGAGCAATTACGGCGTTTTGAAACAGGTCGGCGATATCATCAACATTGTTATTATTAGGGAGCTGGGGCCGTTCTTCACCGCTTTCATCATTCTCAGCCGTTCTGCTACTGCAATATCGGCTGAGATCGGCACAATGATGGTTAATGATGAGATCAATGCCCTTGAAATGCTCGGCATAAATTCCCTTAAATTCATTGTTTTTCCAAGGATAGCAGGGATGGTAATAGCAGGAGTATTTCTCACCATCTACTTTAATGCTATCAGCCTGATAGGCGGTTTTCTCGTGGGAAGCATCATCGGGGATCTCTCGTTTGATACTTACATTAATTATATAATTAATTCAATAACCTTCCTCGACGTTTTAATGAGTATCCTGAAAAGTGCGGTTTTCAGCCTTTTTATCTCCGGTATAGCTATTTACTACGGATTCCAGGCATTTGAAGTGACCCAGATTCCGCAGGTCACTACGAAAGCCGTTGTCAGTTCCATCTTTGCATTATTTATTATAGATATTTTGCTGAGCCTGATTTTCTACCTGTAGGTGATATATGGGAAGCATTTACATTAAAGATGTTACTATGAAATATGCAAATGCATCCGTGATAGACAATTTGACTGAAAGGATCTCCGATGGTGAGTTCTATGCCATACTGGGTATTTCAGGAAGCGGAAAAACAACACTGCTTAAGATAGCTGCCGGCCTGTCTTTAATAACCTCCGGAGTAGTGGAAGTGGATGGAAAAAATATATTTAAATATTCGCAAAAGCAGATGCTTGATTATCACCGCTGCTGCGGCTTTGTTTTTCAGAACTCAGCGCTGATCAGTAATATGAGCATTTATGAAAATCTGTCGCTTTACTACAATTACCATACAGATTTAAGTGAAAAGGATATCTATCAGAAGATAAAAAAATACCTGGATTATGTCGGCTTTGATAACGATATATCTCAAAGGCCCAATATCCTAAGTACCGGTGAAAAAATGCTGATAAATATAATAAGGGCAGTTTCGCATGAACCCGATTTTATATTCTGGGACAGCCCACTTTCAAATCTGGATACCCACTATCAAAACCGTATAAGAAAAATAATAATGGATTTTAAAAACCAGAAGAAAACAATGATCATGGCGACAGGAGATACTGACTTTGCTTTTTCAATAGCCGACAGAATCGGAATACTTAAAAAGGGAAAAATCATTGAAAGCGGAACAACCGAAGAGATTAAAAATTCCAAATACAGCATGACCCGGGAATTTATAGAAAATAATTAGGAGGGAAATATGCCCTTCACATTTAAAGGTGCCCAGAAAGCCGTTTCAACATTCATAATTGTCGGCATTTTTCTTTTCATCGCTGTGCTTTTCCTCGTGGGAAAGGGGAGTGATCTTTTTACATTAAAAGATTATTACCTTACCATACTCGATGACGGATATGGCCTCACCAGCGGAAGTCCCATTAAATACAAAAGCATAAATATTGGTAAGATCAAGGATTTAAAACTTACTGAAGACAACCATATAAGGTTAACAGTGTGGTTCAATTCCGAATACCGTTATTTAATCAGGCAGGCAAGTGTTTTGAAAGTCCAATCGTCGATAATTGGAAGTTCCCTCGTCCTCGTACCAACAGCTGATACCAACAGTGAACAGCTATTAGCTGGTTCTCTGATCCTGTCATCTGATATGGAAGAAGGACGCAAGATACTGGAAGTAATAGCTGAAAATACTCCCATTAAAAAAGATGATCTGAACGCCATGGCACAGAAAATCCTGAATAATATCGACAATATGCAGCCTGTTATAAACGGTACATTGAATAATGTAAAGTCAATTACGACAGAAATCAGGGACATTCTCTCAAACATAAATTCCAGCGACACGTCTATTGGAGCTCTTATAAGGGACAAGAATGTCCTGTCTACCAGGATAGACAATATGATGGATTCGCTTGACTCAACACTTAAAAGTCTTAAAACGGCAACAGACAGACCGGACGATATTAAGAGCATTGTGATTCTGCTTAAAGAAAATCTTATAGAATTAAAGGGAGCCCTTTCAGGCATCAAGAATCTACTGGGTGGTGAGAAGTCTACTGACAAAAATATAAAGCCGGGGGAAAGATTATAATGAAAAGGACAATTATCATTATTTTTTCTCTGCTCGCCTTTCTCTCCTGCGGTTCCGGACCAGGAAATCCGTCAATAAGAAACACAATTAAAAAGGATGTTTCGGACACAATTTCGCTTGGATTGAGAGAGTACAGATCTGGAAATCTAAATTCTGCAAAATCATATTACACTGAAGCCCTTATGGAAAGCTACAGTATAGATAATACAGCACTTATAATAGACATTAACCAGAAGCTCTCGGAACTGTCAATGAGACTATCCAACTATACCGACGCTTCAAACTATATATTTGCGGCTAATACCGTGATGGAGAATGAGAACAGCAAGGAATTTGATTTTATCATTTATCTTACCATAGGCAAATATTATGAGAAGGCTTATGATAACTCGTGGGGATATGAGAAGGCTCTCGAATATTA
>Ga0187771_10003497_pt1 | contig 10959 bp, 7 predicted proteins | sample 0116_SJ02_MP15_1_FD_133139 | JGI IMG/M metagenome (GOLD analysis project Ga0187771, IMG submission 133139) | Tropical peat soil microbial communities from peatlands in Department of Meta, Colombia - 0116_SJ02_MP15_10_MG | ecosystem: Environmental > Terrestrial > Soil > Wetlands > Peat | place... | reverse complement strand
TGATTCAAGCATTTCTGTTGCTGTCACGACGGTCTTTCCCTTCTGGTTGCATTTTCTGATTATTGACTTCTGGACATGTGGGACTTTTTCTGGTTTTATTTCAACGGCCAGGTCGCCTCTTGCCACCATGATTCCGTCTGCGGCGTCGAGGATCTCATTGATGTTTCTGACACCTTCAGAATTTTCTATCTTGGCAATCACTGCGCCCTTGAACCCGCCGGCCTCTTTCTTCAGGGTGTTCACATCCCAAGCATTTCTTGTGAATGAAAGGGCTATGAACTCAACATCACTCTCCTTTGCGAAATCTATTATTTCCAGGTCCTTGGTTGAGAGAGTAGGAACTGTCAGCTTCTTGTTCGGGATATTGACCCCTTTTCCATCGTCTATTTCGCCGCTCGTTGTCGCAAGCAATGTCAGGGCATCTTTCCGTTTTCCTTTGACCGTGGTTATCAGCCTGCCGTTGTCGATGAGAATAGTGTCTCCAACATTCATCTTTTCGTAGATGTTGCTATTGAAGCCTATTTTTTCGTTTCTGCCTACGTCAAAAGTGTCCCCTTTATTGACAGTTCTTCTGCCCATTGCTTTGAGCCTTATTTCGGGGCCTTTCACGTCGATGAGTATCGGAATGTCTGCTACTCGTCGAAGACTGTTAATCATGCTCCTGTACTGATCGATCGTCCCGTAAGCAGTGTTTATCCGGGCACCGTTCATACCTGAACGGTACATTTTTCTAAGCGTGTTTCTGGAAATGCTTGCCGGACCGATCGTGCAGATGATCTTGGTCTTCTTCATATACCCATACTCCGATGCCATTTTCAAAAGGGGCTACTGAGCTCGCAGTGATGAAAAGTGATAAGTCCTATTAGAAGATTACACTATTGTATATGGATGATTCTCATGATCTGCAATTTGTTTGTCTTCAGGCATGCTGAAACAAATGATAACAGCCGTGGAATATTCTCAGGTTGGCGAGACTCAGAACTCACCTTGAAAGGACTCTCCCAAGCACAGGAGATTGCAGAGCAACTAAGGCAAGAGAAAATTGACTATGCGTTCACCTCACATCTCAAGAGAGCTCGAAAAACTCTTGAAATAGTGCTTGAAAACCATCCTGCTATCCCTATTTTTATGGATGACGGCCTCATTGAACGTTGCTACGGTCTTCTTCAAGGAAAAAGCAAGAGAAAGGTTGCTGAGCAAAAACCTGAATGGTTCGATCAAATTCACAGGGGCTATGATTTTCCGCCGCCAGAGGGAGAAAGTTTAAAGATGGTTGAAAATCGAACGTTGCCCTTCTTATTGCAGCTTCAAGAATGGCTCCTGCAGAACCCGGCCAACGTGGCAATCTCATGCCATGGCAACTCCCTGCGGCCAATTCGTAGAGTCTTTGAGCATCTCAGCCTAAAACAGATGCTTCAGATAGAGAATCCCCAAGATCATGCAATGTCTTATGCCCTTCATCTTCACAGTGTTAATGTTGGAGGTCCTAGAAAAAACACCGTTAAAGCGGACTGGCAAGGCGTACTGGTTCCTCAGCAAGTGAGATTGGCAACAGATCCGCGAAACCCATTAAAGAGATATTACTAGTTCCCAATAATGTTGCGCGAGAAGGTCATTAGTATACCTTGGCACTTGCAGTATCAAAATTAACGCGCACTGTATCGTCTCTTCATTATGAGAAATCTTGGTGAAATAGTTTGTCAGAAACTTCGGAAGGTTTAATTTGCCTGAGAAGATTAACAAATTCAACGAGTTGAGAATGATGAAACCGAGAGAAGAAGAACAGATATACGAACGATGCGGATACCCCATCGATGACTGTAAATGTGTTTGCCCATACTCCGGTAAATCCTTTGGTTGTGATTGCTGCATAGGTTCCAATGCAGTAATAGCGGCTAGGAACTGAAGCTTTCTGTGATATTTGTCTGGTGAGTGAAGGATATGAAAGATATTAACTGGATGGCTGGAGGCCCGCAAGGGGCAGGTGTAGATTCGGCCGCAAACATCTTTGGTAGAGCTTGCGGTTACGGCGGACTCTATGTTTATGGAAAAAGAGAATACCATTCCAACATAAAGGGGCTTCACAGTTACTTTCACTTGCGCGTGGCCGACCACGAGGTTGGGGCGAATGTGAACGACGTTGATCTACTGGCTGCGTTTGACGCTGAAACCGTGGTCAGACACATAGGCGAGGTTGTAACTGACGGTGGCGTCATAGTTGATAAGGAACAGATTGGGACAAAAGTCCTCAGCATAGCAACGTTTCCCCAAGAGTTTAAGGAAGAACTTCGCAAGTATATGGATCAGAGAGGCCTCGGAGAGACTTTAAATGACTTTCTTGAAAATGCCAAGGAAGATGGCGTCCATGTTTTTCAGGTTCCTTACATGGATCTACTGAAGCAGACCGGAGCAAAGTTGGGAGTAGACAAAGTTAGTACGCTGACACGAATGGTAAATGTGTTGACACTAGGCATCTCTTTTGGAATTCTAAAGTACGATCAAAACCTTGTTGAGAAAGCCATCAAGGCGATTTTCTTGGATAAGCCAAAGATCGCCGACATGAACATCGTAGCCCTGAGAGTAGCCTACGACTATCTAAACCAGACTTTAAAAGAAGATTTTCCGCACACGCTTCAAAGGTTTGAAACGAAGGAGGAAAGAATTTTCCTGTCAGGAAACCAAGCTGTGGCCTTAGGCAAGGTCTTAGGAGGATGTAGAGTTCAAACATATTACCCAATAACGCCTGCTGCAGATGAAAGCGAGTATCTGGAAGCGCATGAAATTCTCAAAACCAAGTCCGGCGAGGGATCGATGCTCGTCGTTCAGACTGAAGACGAGATAGCAGCCATGAACTCGGCTTCTGGGGCCGCCTTGGCAGGTGCAAGGGCAGCAACATCCACGTCTGGACCCGGATTCTCGCTTATGGTTGAAGGCTTGAGCTGGGCGGGAAACTCGGAAGTGCCAGTGGTAATTACCTATTATCAGCGAGGTGCGCCGGCCACAGGTTTGCCCACTAGATTCGGTCAAGCTGACCTAGAATTTGTCATGCATGCTGGGCACGGAGAATTTCCTCGAATAGTGCTCGCATCTGGCGACATCCAAGAGTGCTTCTACGATGCTGCCGTCTCGTTCAACTATGCTGAAAGATATCAGCTTCCGGTGATTCACCTTATCGACAAAGCCATGGCGAACAGTTCTCAAACATACAAAACCTTTGACGCTGGCAAATTCAAGGTTCAAAGGGGAGAAATCGTCACTGAAATAAAGCCTGAAGACCAGCCCTACAAGCGATTCAAATTCACGGAAACCGGAATCTCTCCGAGAGCGTTCCTCGGCACAAAAGATGTTGTGCAATGGTACACGGGAGACGAGCATAATGAGGTAGGTCACATCAGCGAAGAGCCTTTCAACAGGGACAAGATGGTTGAGAAAAGAATGAAGAAGCTGGAACTGGTGAAGGAGGAGATACCGTTAGAGGAGAAGGTCAACTTCTATGGAGATAAAGGATCACAAAACCTGATCCTCAGTTGGGGTTCTCCAAAGGGAGCCATCCTCGAAGCGCTCGACATGTTGAAGGGAGAAGGCTTCAGTCTAGGATTTGTCCAGGCGCGTATGCTTCTTCCACTTCCAAGTGACTATTTCACCAACTTGTTCAAAACTGCAAAAAAAATAATCGATATTGAAAACAACTACTTGGGGCAGCTAGGAGGAGTAGTCAAACAAGAAACTGGAATCACCCCTAACTTCTATGTTTTGAAGTACAACGGGCGACCAATAAGCACGACCGAACTATATCATGCATTGAAAAATATTTTGAGCGGACAAGCCCCAAAACGGCAAGTGTTAGCCTATGGGTCATAAGCCCAAAAAAGAGGATCAACACCCGAAACTAACGCGATAGCCGAATTCGTCAACCGACTCAAAACAGAAGAGAGCAGCCAAAACAGGTATCAGAAACTTCCAATGACAGATAAGCAACCTAACGCTCGCGTTAACGCTCAAATTACTACAAGAAGCTACAAGAACAGACTTACACGGTATGAGCCTAGGCACTTGTCAAGATCAGCGTAGCGCGCGCAGACTTTTGGAGCTGTTGGAGAAACGCAGATTAAACTTTGAAAAAAATGTAATGGTAGCTGGCGACACAAGCGCTCTCGATGCGAAGAATCGCATCTGCTTTGCACGCGCGTATATACTGACTTGCCGCTGCTTAGATAGGAAACAACAATAGAATCATGACGTATCTCACAAACTGGATATGGGAACAGGCATTCGTGCCATCGATTGAACGAATAACGGCCCGCAGGATGGAAGTGGACTCAGGGTACCAGCACAGCTCGACCGTAGATTTCCGCCTTTTTCAGTCTAAGCAGCACATTGTTGGCATCTGAAAGATCATATACGTTGATTTTTGCGTGCACCAAGCCCTGTGAGGCAATCTTGAGAACGTTCTGCATGTCGATTCTTGTTCCTATGGCGCTTCCCTTAACGGTAATTTCCTTGTTGAATGGGAAGTCGCGAAGGTCTCCTCTGACGCCGATGATAAGTATGCCGCCTTTCTTTGTGGCTTTGGCTGCCATGGAGACGTATTCGTCCGAGGGCGCGAAGACGATTGATGAATCAACTTGTCCAATGTTGCGAACAAAGTCTCTTTCCTCCGAGGATACTACTGCATCTGCGCCGACCTCTTTTGCAAGCCTGAGGTGTTCGTTACTTCGGCTCACGCCTATCACCTTTGCCCCGCTAAGCTTTGCAAACTGAACAACCATGTGGCCCACACCTCCAATGCCGAAGACGGCTAAGGACTTTCCTGGCAGCGGCTCTGCCTTCGCCACAGCTTTATACGCTGTCAACCCAGGACAGAAGAGCGGTGCAGCACCGACCAAGTCGAGGTTGTCTGGCAGTCGGTACACGTGGGTTCCTACAGCTTTCATGAACTGTGCGTAACCACCATCGACAGTCTCGCCTGTTATCTGAGCTTTATCGCATACATTCTCACGCCCAGTCAGGCACGGCTCACAAATTCCACAAGTGTCGAAGAGAGGCTGAACGCCCACTTTGTCACCCGTAACGATATTCTTGACGTCTTTTCCAACATCGTCAACGGTTCCTGTCACTTCGTGGCCTGGTACTATAGGTGATTTTGCTGGGACACCCATATCGAGCCAGTCACCTTCAATCATGTGTAGATTAGAGTGGCACACGCCGCAAGCACTGACTTTGATAAGGACCTCACCGGGACCTATTCTTGGAATTTCAACGTCACTGTACCTCAAGGGAGAAGTCTCGATTGGAGCCGCTTTGAAAAGTTGCATGCACTTCATGAAATCGAAATAAGTCATGCAAAAATTATAAGTCTTTCGAAAGCGCGTGCTAATTGATGAGAGGAAAATCTTAAAAGCGCATCAATATCTAAACAGATGTAGGTGATTATACGTCTAAGAAAAATTCTGGTGCCATAAAAACAATTTACGTCGTAATCTTGGCTATCATCATCACTGGAGCTGCTGTCGGCGCTGGAACATGGTATTTAACTAGACCCGCTGCGCCTGCTAATGCACTTACAGTCTACACTTGGTGGACTTCAGGCGGTGAATCCGCGGCTCTTCAAAGTCTGCTTACAACTTACGAAACTGACTATCCTAGTGTGACCGTGATACCGACTGCCGTTGCCGGTGGAGCAGGATACGTGTTCAAATCAGTCATCAAACCTCTTGTCCTTGCAGGGGAGGCTCCGGACGCATTTCAAGTGCACGCAGGGTATGAAATGTATCCTTACGTGTCAGGAGGCTACCTCGCTCAAATAAATAGTCTTTGGAGTTCTCAAGGCTGGGCTAGCGTATTTCCTTCAGTGATTTCAAGTGAGGTTCAGTGGAGCGGGAACTACTATGCTGTTCCTTTGGATATTCACAGGGCGAATGTTATATGGTACAACGAACATATTCTGGCCGCCAACAACATCAATGCTAGTACCCTAACAACTTGGCCTGCCTTCTTCGCGGCATGCCAGCAACTAGAGCAAAACACGACTTTGACCAGCTCACCTGGTTGGAGCGCTCCAATAGCCCTTGGAGACACTGACCAGTGGGAGGCGACTATGGTCTTGGAGGAGATGATGGCGGGACAAGGGATACAGTTCTACCAGAGTTTCATAAATGGCAACATTACCAATCCAAATAATTCAAACTTGCAAAGTGCAATGTCGGAGTTCGCCGAATACTTGAACTACACGAATGCAAACCATGCGAGCTTGACTTGGGACGAAGCGGCTGCACTGGTGATCAATGGTCAGTGCGCGTTCAACCTAATGGGCGATTGGAACAACGGAGAGTTCTTGGTTGCGAGCAAGACTTACGGTGTGGATTATGGTACAATCCCTGCTCCTGGAACCGCAAACATGTACGGTCTGGTAATCGACTGCTTTGAACATCCCAACGGCGTGAAGGACCCGACCAACTCTCTAAACTGGTTGACAGTCGTCGGGTCAGCGGCAGGCGAAATGGCGTTCAACCCGGATAAAGGTTCAATTCCCCCGCGTACAGATGTAATCAATAACGCTACTGATGTCGCGCAATTTGGCCCATACCAACAGGCAGCCATCGCTGACTACAAGCTGATCACATCAGAAGGCACAGCAAACGGATATTATACATACCCAAGCTTCGTGCATGGAAGTGCAATGCAACAGTCGGTCCTCACTCCCTTTAACACGGCCGTCAATGTTTTCGTCGCTAGCGCGCGACTTCAAAACTCGGCTACGCAGGCTGCCGCAATAAGCACACTTGCTTCAGCTATGACGTCCGCCATAACCAGCAACATTGGCGATTTCGTCAAGAGCTGGGCACTGTATTAAATCTCCTTTTTTTCTTTTTTTCTACAATGCTAGAAAATTTATATTGTAGTGAAAATGTACTGAGAGTGAAGGTAATATCTGCTGAAGGAAAGTATGATCGCTGTTCTCATTTTGTTTCCATCAATTGCTCTGGTAGGCTACTTTGTCTATGTCAGCATCGGATGGAACGTGATAGTATCGCTTTCAGCTTGGCTTGAGCTTAGACCCGACTACAGAATCGTAGGCCTCAGTAATTACGGCTACATCTTCAGGATGTCAGAGTTTTGGATTTCTCTTCAAAACAACTTGTTGTTGATATTGTTGTTTGTGCCGTCTAGCCTTCTTCTCGGTCTTCTACTCGCAATCTTGTTGGATAATAAAGTGAGAGGGGAAGGAGTTTTCAGGACTGTATATCTTTTGCCTTTTTCCCTCTCGTTCGTTATAACGGCTACGCTCTGGTCCTGGATGTACAATCCGGGCCCTCCAGCAGGAGTAATAAACACCTTATTCGGCCAAATTGGACTTGGTTTCCTGAAAACAATGTGGATTGATAATCCAAGTTTGGCCTTATACTGTGTAATCATAGCCCTCGTGTGGCAGTTTTCAGGTTACACTATGCTCATTTTTCTAGCGGGAATAAGATCAATCCCAGAGTCGCAGGTGATGGCAGCAGAGGTAGACGGTGCGCGCGGCTTTAGGCTTTACAGACGAATTATTCTACCACAGCTAACATCGTCCGTCCTTGCCACGTTCGTCATCCTCATGGTCTTCGCGCTCAAGGCTTTTGACCTCATCTATATTCTGACAGGCGGCGGGCCAGCTGGTACCGCCACTTATGTTCTGTCCCTTCTAATGTTTCAGCAAACTTTCGCCCTAGATCACTATGCGTATGGAGCTGCCATTGCAACAGTAATGTTTGTTATGGTCATGATCATCGTTTTACCGTATCTTTACCTGTCTTCAAGAAGGAAAGAAGAATGAACACTAGGGTTGTAGTAACACGAATCGTGCTCTACATTCTACTGATCTTTTTCGTGTTTGTCTTTCTCCTTCCTTTCTGGGCATGTATCGTAACATCGCTTAAAACGGATGCAGACGTATTCACGACGACACCGATTGAACTGCCGCCTTCGCCCACGATGGCGCCTTGGATGCGTGCTTTGAACGCGCTGGGAAGACCACTCGAGATCAGTTTCGCATTCACAGCATTCGCTACTATTTTTTCTTGCCTCATCGGTTCAATAAATGGCTACGTGTTCTCTAAAATGAAGTTTAGGGGCTCGAACATTCTTTTCTTATTCTTCTCGATAGGAATATTCATTCCCTATCAGTGTGTCCTTATCCCCTTGGTTTTGACCATGGCCAGGTTAGGATTGTACAACAATGTCGTCGCTTTAATTCTGACGCACACGGTTTACGGTATTCCGATATGCACGCTTCTGTTCAGGAATTTCTACAAGGAAGTTCCTAATAGTCTTGTAATGGCTGCAAAGACTGAAGGGGCCGGAACGTGGAGAATCTATCGGTCCATAATTTTGCCCCTTTCAGTATCAATGTTTGTAGTGGCTGCAGTGTTACAGTTTACTAGCATTTGGAACGACTTCCTCTTTGGACTCGTATTGCTGAGTGGATCTAATTTGCCCGCTTCAGTTGTCTTGGCGAACTTGAAAGGGACAACCACCGTAAGCTGGAACACTCTGATGGCTGGATCAGTGTGGTTTGCCTTGCCCGTGGTTATTGTTTATTTGGTGCTTGGAAGATATCTAATCAGAGGATACATGGCTGGCGCTGTTAAAGGCTGAGGAGGACCGAGATTGGTCAAAGTGATCATAAAGAATCTGACAAAGAAATACGGCGAGGTCCAAGCTGTCAAGGATTTAAATTTGAATATAGAGGATAAGGAATTCGTTGTTTTGCTCGGTCCATCGGGTTGCGGCAAGACCACCGCGCTTTTGTGCATCGCAGGCTTATTAATACCTGACAAAGGGGAGATTCGGTTTGACGACAAAGTTGTTACGAACCCTGAACGTGGCGTCTACTTACGGCCTCAAGAGCGAGGGGTCGCAATGGTTTTCCAAGACTATGCTCTGTACCCGCATATGACTGTTTTCAAAAACATCGCCTTTCCTCTTGAAGTCAGGGGCATAAGTAAAAGCGAAATTGAGAAAAAAGTGAAGAAAACGGCTGAGTTGCTAGGCATCTCGCAGCTTCTGGGAAGGAAGCCAAAGCAACTTAGCGGTGGCCAGAGGCAGAGAGTGGCGCTGGGAAGGGCGATAGTTAGGGAACCGAAGATTTTTCTGATGGATGAGCCACTTGCAAATCTTGACGCTAAGCTGAGAGTATTCATGAGAGTCGAATTGAAGAAGCTTCATCAGAGACTGGGAACGACGACGGTTTATGTGACGCATGACCAAGTCGAAGCTATGTCGTTGGGAGACAACGTGGCAGTTCTGAAGGATGGCGTCCTTCAGCAAGTTTCGACTCCTGCAGAACTCTATGAGACTCCTAAGAACACGTTCGTGGCAGGATTCATCGGCAGCCCACCAATGAACATGCTCGAAGGGAACCTTGTGGAGAAAGATGGACAGCTAATGATAGATCTTGGGGGCAACACGTTTGAACTGCCTCCTCAGATGCGAGAAAGCGTCAAGCAAGCCGAAGGGTCATCCGTGACACTTGGCTTCAGGCCAGAGCACACCACGCTGGCGGGAAAACGTAAGGAGAACGCAATTGAGGCGAAGGTAGAGATGATCGAAGCGATAGGAAGGGAAGCACATGTGCACCTCACCGTTGGCAACTATCCTGTCGTCGCAGTAACTTCACCAGCTGAGGATCTTACGGTCGGTAAGATTGCTTGGATCGTTCTTGAAAAGGAAAAAATACATGTGTTTGATGGAAAGAGTGGGAAAATACTAGCTTGACTACAAGCTTTGCTGCATCTTGGCGGATTCTAGCACTCAGAGAATGGGTTCCCATTTTTTTGAATGCATCGACTTGTAACACGAATCAACGATGCAGTTAACGGCATATCCATCTTCAAACGTCAATCTCGGAGTTTAGCGCGCGCGAAAAAGGAGGCTAGGAAGTTGGAATATAAGTTTAGCGAAATAGCGCGGCTGCTCTCGCGTATGCTTTTTCAGCGATTGCAACGGTGATTTCGGCGACCTCAATAAGCGATTGTGCCGATGGATGTCAAATCTACAAACCTAAGTTGAAGCACCATGTTCTCGAATTGATGGTGCAAATTTCTCAGCTGCTCTTCTTCATATTAGGGGAGATCAGGCAATTTGTATTGCTAAGATACAGCTTTCATCAAAGCTCTCTATTAAATTCAAAAGTCGCTGTCGTCTTATTTGGTCGCTTCGAGGTATTTTTGCCTGCTTGTCCTGTATCATGGTTCGTGAGGCGAAATTCATTGTACTCGCCCAAAGACTATGAAAACAATATATCTAGCATCCAACTTCAAAATTACTTAATCCAAGCGAGTGGTGTTAACCTATGGCTCTTAAAATGTCAGATTATAAAACTGATATTTTTGCAGACTGGTGTCCGGGTTGCGGAGACTTCGGGATAATGACTGCTCTGCAAATGGCCCTTGCTGAGCTTGACCTGCAACCTCATCAGGTCGTGATGGTCTCGGGCATCGGTTGCTCCGGTAAAGAACCGCACAACGTGAGAGTCAACGGGGTGCACACTCTTCATGGCAGAACGTTGCCCTTTGCGACGGGAATAAAGCTAGCAAACCCAGACCTAGTGGTAATCGCAATAGGCGGAGATGGCGACGGACTCGGAATCGGCGCGGGACACTTTGTGAACACGGGCAGAAGAAACTTGAACATACTCTACATAATTCACAACAACGGCGTCTATGGACTAACAAAAGGTCAGGCGTCACCCACGCTGAAGCTCGGATTGAAGACAAAAGCCATTCCGAAACCCAACATCAACGAAGCGGTTAACCCGATTGCACTGGCGCTCGCGTGCGGATACACGTTCGTGGCAAGGTCGTATGCTTACGATGTTAAACACTTGAAAGACACGATAAAACAGGGTGTTCAGCACAAAGGTTTGGCTTTCATAGATTGTCTGCAACCATGTCCAACTTACAACGACATTAACACCAAGGA
>Ga0187771_10003496_pt1 | contig 10961 bp, 10 predicted proteins | sample 0116_SJ02_MP15_1_FD_133139 | JGI IMG/M metagenome (GOLD analysis project Ga0187771, IMG submission 133139) | Tropical peat soil microbial communities from peatlands in Department of Meta, Colombia - 0116_SJ02_MP15_10_MG | ecosystem: Environmental > Terrestrial > Soil > Wetlands > Peat | place... | reverse complement strand
TCATTCATTTAAAGTTAAGCCGCCCCTGGCAAGCCCCTCTTAAATACCAGACTACACATTCCTGTGTCAAGATTTTTTTTGGGACCCCTAAAAATGGAGAACAAGAAATATAAATTTCTATTTAATTTCCGCTAATTACTAACTCTTTGATCAATAGACTCGGAGACCCCACCCCTCCGAGAAACCGGAGGTCGGCTCCTACCCCGGTCACGTTCCGGAAAAGCTCGAAGAGGTTTCCAGCAACAGCTACCGATTTGACAGGATGGACTTTTTCTCCCTTTTCGACCCAGTCGCCTGAACAGCCCAAAGAGAAGTCGCCGGAAATGGGGTCCACGGTATGGAGACCCATCACCTCCTCCACCACCACCCCCTGGAAAAGGCGTTCCATAAGCTTGGGGAGGTCGAGATCTCCCGGCTCGATGAAAAAGTTTGAGATCCCTACCCCGGGAGGAGATTTGATGCCGTGGCGTCGGCTGTTGCCAGTCGACCCCACTCGCGACCCTGAGGAAGATTGATTCTCCCGATTGGCCCAATACCTGTCGTACAAATAGCCGGTCACGGCCCCGTGAGCGACTACGGGGGTCCGTTGACACGGCCCCCCCTCTCCATCGATGGGCGCGGTGGAAGCCCCTTTTGAATAGAGTCCGTCATCTACAATCGTCAGGAGGGGAGAGAAAAACCTTTCCCCTCGCTTTCCCTTTAGAGGAGATTTCATCTTCTGGACCTGATCTGCCAAAAAAGAATGAGTAACCAGTGATAGAAATTCTGAGGCCACGTTGTTGCGAATGAGGACGGGATAGACGCCAGTAGGAATCCTCTTCCCCCCCAGCCTCTCCAATGCCTTTCTGCCGGCTGACCGTCCGACGGCCTCCACGTTGAGATCATTGAAAAAATGGCCGAAATCAAAATCCCAGCCCACCTCAGAATCTCCGGACGCCTCGGCGACAGCGGTCACGCTCACAGAAACGAGAGAATGGTCGAATGAGAATTGAAACCCATTGGAATTGGCCAGAGTCGTCCTGGCGAGAACCTCCTCGTAAGCGGCCTTCCTCACCTTCTTAATCCTCTCAGAATCCACGGATCGGGTTGCCGCTTCTAAACATTTTGCCCTCTCGATCTTAACCTTCTCCGAAATCCCTTCCAGGGTCTCATCGAAAATGGGTAGCGGGGGCGGAAGGGCTTTGAGAGAGGGTACGAAGTCAAAACAGGGATCCGGAGGGGTCGCCGCCGCACTCCTGACGGCGTCCTCGATCACCCGATCCAGCGCACCCGACAGCTTTTGTCGGGCAGAACCAGAAGGATCCGAAAAAGTGGTGTATGAAAAACCCATTCGTTGACGATGCAAAATTCGCAAGGCGATTCCCGAGTATTGAGAGGTCTGAAGGGTTTCGATCTTTCCATCCTTGGATTCCACATCGAAATGGGAGGACTGAACGAGATAAACGTCATAGCCGTCGATGGATTTTTTCCTTAGGATGCTCAAGGCTTGATCAATGACTTCGTTCATAAGCCGTTCCCAGCGCTTACGGTCCGTGGCCTTTGACTTTCAAAGACTCTCAATTCTTAACTCTAAACTCTTAATCGAATCTTCGAATCACCATCGAATGAGGCTGCTCGCCCAGGTGAGGCCCCCCCCGAATGCGGTCAGGACGATCAAATCGCCCTTTTGAATCGACCCGTCCCGGACCGCCTCATCGAGGGCGATAGGAATCGTCGCGGAAGAGATATTGCCGTACTTCTCAATGGTGAGATAGACTTTTTCAATCGGGACATTTAAGCGTTTGGCCACCTGCTGGAGCATGCGGAGGTTGGCTTGATGGGGAATGATCCATTTGACGTCGGAGATCTGAACACCATTGAAGGCAGCCGCCTCTTCTGCGGCCTCCGCGAAACGCTTCACCGCCACCCGGACAGATTCATTGGCTTTGATCATCCTGAGCGTATGGAGCTTCCTGTCCACACTTTCATAGGAGATGGGAGTCGTTGTCGACCCGCCCCCAGGAAGAAGCAGGTTCTCGCCGTTCGCCCCATCGGTGTGAATGTGGACCGAAAGGACTTCGCTGATTTCCTTTCCGTTTTTTGCGAGGGGTTGATTCCCATCAGAGTCATCAAGGGCCCGGAGCAGCACCGCACCGGCCCCATCCCCCCAGAGAATGCAACTCTCCCGGTCTGTCCAATCAAGACTACGGCTCATGATTTCTACAGACGCAACCAGAACCGTTTTATAAGTGCCGGCTTTCAGATATTGCTCGGCAACAGAAAGACCGAACACAAACCCGCTGCAGGCCGCGGTCACGTCGAAGGACACCGCCTTCTCAGCCCCTAATTTTGCTTCCAACCAGTTTGCACCAGAGGGACAGGACGTATCCGGCGTCATGGTAGTCATAATAATGAGGTCCAGGTCCTCTACTGAAACCTCTCCCATCTCCATGGCCCGCAACGAAGCCTCTTTGGCAAGGTCCGAGGCGTTGATGTCCGGTTCCGCGATTCTCCGTTCCTTGATCCCCGTCCTCTTGTAAATCCACTCGTCATTGGTGTTCAAAATCTTTTCCAGGTCAAAATTGGAAAGGATTCTCTCCGGAAGAAATGAACCGGTTCCCAAAATCTCGATCCTCTTGCCACCCATCTGCAAGCTCCTTCTCGTCCGACCGGCAAATCTTGTAGCATCCTCGTTTACCAGGGACGCTGTCTACGGCGGCACTACCTGCCTGCCGGTAGGCAGGAATGCCGACGCTACGGAAGACAAAAACGTTCGTTTGACCTGGTATTAGATTCAGTCTTTGTAGATCCTTGGCACCCTTTTCCCGACGGAACACAGTACGTCGTAGGAGATCGAGTTGATTTTCTCTGCAATCTCTTCGGTCGTAATTTGCTCTCTTCCCTGTTTTCCCATCAATACAACTTCATCCCCTACCGAAACACCCGGGATATCGGTCACATCCACCATGATGAAATCCATACAGACCTTGCCCACGATGGGCGCCCTCTTTCCACGGATCAACACCTCCCCACGGTTCGAGAGATGCCGGCTGTATCCATCCGCATATCCAATCGGTAGAGTAGCAATGAGGCTTTCCCGCTTTGCCGTAAATGTCCCTCCGTAGCTAATCCTTGCTCCGGGCGGGACCCGCTTGAGAAAATGGATGCGGGTCCTCAGAGTCATGACAGGCTTAAGCGGGACAAGGGATTGAAATGCAGGAGTCGGATACGAACCGTAAAGCATGATCCCGGGCCGAACTAACCCCGCGCAGTATCCTGGAAAAGCCGTGAGCGTCGCGCTGCTGGCCATGTGGAGATACCGGCAGGAAATTCCCAACCCCTGCGCCGTGGCCACAGCCTTTTGAAACGCTTTCCACTGGCTCTGGGTAAAGTCTATTTCCTCATCCATCATGGCGAAATGTGAAAGGATGCCCTCTATTTCAATTCCGGGGGACCGCCTCACCTCTTTTAAAAAATCCGGCCAGAGGTCAAAGGGAACCCCCAGTCTTCCCATCCCCGTGTCCACCTTTAGGTGAACTCTCAGCTTCCTCCCTCGCCTCTCGGCTTCGCGGGAGAGCATTCTTAACGAATCTTTTCTGAAGATCACGGGAGTGAGACGAAAACGAAAAATTTGGTCTACCTCTTTTCCAAAAATTCCTCCTAAAACAAGAATGGGGGCCCTCACCCCCCCCCTTCTCAGCTCCGCCCCCTCTTCGGGAATCGCCACGCCCAGGTATTCCACCCCTGATTTCTCTAGTCGAAGAGAGACCGGAATGGCTCCATGGCCATAAGCATCTGCCTTGACGACCGCCAGAACCTTCACGCCTTCAGGGATTCTTTTCTTAATTTGCCGATAATTAAATTCCAATGCTCCAAGATCGACTTCCCCGACCGTCGGTCTTCCTGAGGGGATAAACTTCTTCATCGACATCTCTCTAAATCCGTGAATAAGAAGAAAAAAAGGATAAAAAAATCTTTAACATCACTGCTATCAAAAGTCAATCCTTCGACCTCTGACCTGAAGCCCGGAGCTCGCTCAGCCTGCCTGCCGGTAGGCAGGGATTGACCCTGCACCTCGATAAACTCAGTGTCCTGAGCTTGTCGATGGAAAAGGCGCTCTCATCCCTGCAAATGGGGCTAGCCGTCGAACGGGTCAATAGAAGCCCGGCCCTTGACCTCCAATTCAGACACTGGACTTCAGACTAATGTCTGAATCACAGCGCCCTTGACAATCCCACACCCATCCTATAATCTGACTCTCGTGACAGAAAAGATCCCAGAGCCTATCCGAATTAAGATTAACGAAAAAGAGGCTTCTGTCCCCCCGGACACGACTCTTTCCCATCTCAAAAACCAATTCAAGCCCGATGCGGATGTGGTCATCTACAATGGCTTTCCGGCCGCCTCCGATCTCCCCCTCAAAGAGGGAGATGAGATCGTCTTCATCAAAAAAGGAGAAATTCCTTCTTCGGAAGAATTTGAATGCCTCATGATGGCCAGACATACTCCCGGGATTCATCAAAAAATCAGAAAATCGGTCGTTGGGATCGCCGGATTGGGGGGCCTTGGATCGGCCATCGCCGCCGCCTTGGCTCGCATCGGAGTAGGAAGGCTTATTCTAGTCGACTTCGATGTGGTGGAACCGTCCAATTTAAATCGCCAACAGTACTTCACCCATCAAATCGGAATGGCTAAGGTGAAAGCCCTTCAAGAGAACCTCTCAAAGATCAACCCCTATGTGCAGGTCCAAACCTACAACGAGAAACTGGACCGAAACAATCTGGAAAAAATCTTTAAAGAAGCGGAGATAGTGGTGGAGGCCTTCGACCGAGCCGATGAAAAGGCCATGCTGATCAACACGGTATCGGAGAAGATGCCGGACAAATATATTGTGGCCGCCTCGGGCGTAGCGGGTTACGGAGAGAATAATGAGATCAAAACGGTCCGGTTCTCCTCAAAGATCTTCATCGTGGGGGATCACAAGACTGCTGCCCAACCGGGAGTGGGCCTGATGGCACCTAGGGTGGGAATCGTTGCCCACCATCAAGCCAACACTGTGCTGAGAATTCTTTTGGGTGAGGAAAAATAGTTCGGCGTGATCCGCGCGGAGTATTAACCCAATTTTTTGAGCATCGCGATTTCATCGCAATCCGGAAATTTCGCACATTTCAGACAATCAGCCCAGATTTTATGAGGGAGCACTGCTTTGTCCACTCTCCCAAAACCTAAGCTCTCAAAAAATTTGGGCTCGTAGGTGAGGGCAAACACTCTCTTTACTCCCAAAAACCTCGACTCTTTCAAACAGGCCCTCACCAGTTGTGCACCAACCCCTTTGTTCTGCTGCTCCTCTTCCACAGCCAGGGATCGGATTTCCGCCAGATCATCCCAGCAAATATGGAGGGCACAGATTCCTACGACCTTTCGACTCCGTACGAAGACAGAAAAATCCCGGAGATGATCATAAAGGTCGCTGAGAGACCGCAGGAGAATCCCTCCTCGAGGGGCGTAGAGTTTAATCAACCGCTGAATCTCTTTAATGTCGTTGAGTTTAGCCTTTCGAATCATGGCATCCTCTCAGTGAGAGTGATGGTGACTGGTCATGGCCGTTTTAATAATGACCACTATCACTATCACCATTCACAATCACGATTCCCGGGCATTTTCGATCATCTCCTTGGCATGTGCTTTGGTTTTCTCTGTCACCTTCACCCCTCCCAGCATCCGGGCGATTTCGTCCACGACCGATTCCTGATCCAATCGATCCACCAGGGTAACGGTCCTTCCCGACTTCACCTCTTTCCTGACGCTGTGGTGCTGGTCGGCAAAACAAGCGATCTGCGGAAGGTGGGTCACGCAAATAACCTGATGATGCCGTGAGAGCTCCCTGAGCTTCCTCCCGACCACCTCTGCCATCGCCCCTCCAATTCCGGCATCGACTTCATCGAAGACGAGAACCTGCCTTCCGCCTATTTTGGCCAAGATTCTTTTCATCGCTAACATAATTCGTGAGAGCTCGCCTCCGGAAGCGATCTTCGCCAGGGGCTTTACCTCTTCCCCGACGTTCGGAGAGATGAGAAACTCCACTCGATCCGCTCCCTTTATAGAAAGAGGCAAGGGATCGATACGGATTTCAAAAATGGTTTTCTTCATGCCAAGAGAGTTCAGCTCCTTTTCCACGGATTTTTTCAATTCCGATGCAACCCTTTTTCTTTCCCGGGATAATTTCTTTCCCAGGTTTTCCACGATTTGCCGAAGGGGCTCCAGACGGCTTTCCAATTGGGAGAGCTTTTCCTCATCCGAGGTGAACAATTTCAACGCCTCGTCCGCTCTCTGTTTAAAGGCGAGGACCTCTTTGACGGTAGAGCCGTATTTTCTCTTCAACCGGTCGATCTCCTCTAACCTGTTCTCGACCTCGTCAATCCTCGTCGGATTGACTTCCACCCTTCTTGCATAATCTCTGAGAGCAAGTGCGATCTCCTCCAGCTGGATGAGGGCAGAATCTAGGGCCTTTAACAGATGCGAAAGAGAGGGATCAATGGCGGCCATGTCACGCCCCTGATTGAGGATTTTTTGAATTTTTCCGATCGTCGAACTCTCCTCGGAGTAGAGCGCTCCCTCGGAGGCAAGGGCAAAGTCCATCAGTTTCTTCGCATGGGTGAGGAGGGTCCTCTCTTCCTTCAAAGACTCTTCTTCTCCAACCCGAATTCCGGAGGCCTCAATCTCTTTCGACTGGAAGGCCATCAGTTCTCGCTCCTTCGCTCTTTTCTCTTTCTCTCCTCGAATCTTTTCGACCTCTTCTGATAAGGAGACAAACTCTTCGTAATGCCTTTGAAATTCTTCTCGAGCCTCAAGCAGTCCCCCGAATTCATCTAAAATATCGATGTGGACCTCTACTCGCTGGAGAGATTGATGTTCGTGTTGCCCGTAGATGCTGAGAAGCTCTTCTCCAATCTCCGAGAGGATTCCCAGAGTGGCCATATTTCCGTTGATAAAAACTTTTCCCCGGCCGGATCGGGAAATCACCCGCCGGATGAGGACGGAGCCCTCTTCCCCGGCGCCCCGTACCTGCGGGGCCTTTTCGTTGATCTTTTCCCTGGCCTCGCGGTTCCCGGAGATGTCGAAGAGAGCCTCGACGTTTGCCTCTTCTTCGGAGCTTCGAATCCATTCCTCCGTTGCTTTGTCGCCTAAAAGAAGGTGGACGGCGTTGAGGATAATCGATTTTCCCGCCCCTGTCTCGCCGCTCAGGATATTAAGCCCTTTTGAGAAAGATAGGTCCAACTCATCAATAATGGCAAAATTCTTGATTCGAAGTTGGATTAACATCTTCTTTCTCGTGATTCCTGCTGGTGATGGGTGAGTCGGAAATTCTTAATCACCATTCACTAACACGATTCACCAACACAAAATTATCTTTCTCCCCATTTGAGCTTTTCTCTCAGTAACTCGAAATAGTGTCGGTAGGGAGATTTGATCAGGAGGATACGTCCTTCCGCCTTTCCCACTTCGACCACGTCCTCAAATCTCAGAGTGAATCCTTGCTGGCCGTCCAGGGTAAGGGTCACTTCCTCGTCCCTCGACTTAAGCAATGCCCGAATCTTCACATCGTCGGGGATGATGATAGGACGTATGGTTAACGTATGGGGGCAAATGGGAGTGATGATGATCGTATGGAGCGACGGGTAAACAATCGGCCCCCCGGCCGAAAGGTTATAGGCGGTGGAACCCGTGGGCGTCGATATAATCAACCCGTCGGACCTGAACGTCGACAGGTATTCGCCGTTAATGGTGGTCTCGAGATCGATAATCCGCGCTAAAGCTCCCTTGTTGATCACCGCGTCGTTGAGCACGATGAATTCTGCAATCCGCTTCCCTCTCCGAATCACGCCTGCTTTCAGGGTTTCCCTCTCGTTGATTTCAAAGTCATCCCGAAGGACCCTTTCCAATACGGAGTACAATTCATCTAACGTAATTTCTGTCAGGAAACCGAGTCCGCCCAAGTTGACGCCAAGGATAGGGATATTCCTATTCCATACCTGCCGGCCGACACTGAGAAGGGTTCCGTCCCCTCCGAGGACGATCATCATCTCCACATGGAGTGGCATTTCCTCCCTTTCGACAGACTTCCAATGACCCTCTGAGAGCGTTGGGCTGAGGAGCTCTTCTATTTCTTTCTCAATATACACTTGGATCTTCTTCGGCCGCAGCCATTCCACTAAATTCCTGACAACGGCGACAGCCTCCGGTTTATTCCTTTTAGCGACGATGCCGATGCGATCCATGGCCTACCCCATTTTACTCCGTTGTGAGTCGGAGCTCGTGCCTGCGCGCTGAAGCGCTACGCCTACCTGCGCGAAGCCGCTTCGGCGGAGGCAGTGCGCGCAAGCATGAGTGGCGATTCGTTTGAACTCATCACTCTTAACTCTCAAACTCTTAACTCAACTGATACTTCTTTCTTATTTTTTCAGACAGACCCCTTAAAACCTCAAACGCCTTTTCTACGGTCTTCTCTTTATCCGGATTGAGTAGATTACAAGTTGCCGGCGCGAGCAGGGATTGACGAAGCAGCCTTTTTAGATCTAATCCTCTACCGGAGAGGTCTTCCCAAAAGGTCTCGAGCTTCTCCATCAGAGAATCGATGGTCTCCTGTTCCAAAAGTTCTGTGTAGGTTGGAACGATCCCCCAAGAAATAATTCCTCCTCTGTTCACAAAATCTTCTAAAGATGGATAGTTGACGATCATGGCTCCGCAATTGAAGGAATCGAAGGAAAGGACATCGATTTTTGATTTGAGGAGAAAGTCCCAATCGGGTTTGGCACAAAGATGAATTCCTCTGGGTCCTTCCAACCCTTCCAAAAACCGATCCAGGTCGCTTCTCGCCTGGAATTCGTTGTACCCCGACAAGGCATTGAAGATGAGGGCCAACCCGGGATCATCCACCCATACGAGGGCATTGGCATTCTTCTCCTTCAATTCCCGGTATTGCTGGTTCACTTTCTTCTGAATGAAATCGAAGAGGACTTCTCTGACCTCATCGTGATAGATGATCGATTTCTGCCCCTCGTCCACGATCTTCAACCCCAGGCTGATCGGGCTGATCATCTGACCCCGGATGGCGGAATAATGGGAGAGGTCCCTTTCCAAAAACCGATGGTAGACAAGGGAATAATCTTTTGTCAATTTAAAGGTGTGGGGATCATCCGCCTTTTCATAATAGGAGGGAAGCTCTTCATAGAAACGGGAAAGGGCGAAATAGATTTTTTGATGGACGGGATCGATCCTTACCCCGGGGAAATTTTCCAATGCCTGGACATACATGTCCTCAAAATAACTTACTTTGGGAAGTTGGGGCCAAAATGGGATGTCCAGCGACAAGGCGACTTCCAGTGCCCTGTCGATATCTTGATGGGGCATAATGCCCATGGCAGTGGTCTCACAATTTGCCGAGAAGCCTAAGGAAGCCATTATGGAAGTCCTTCCAAAAGGCGGACAAGCTTTTTAATCTCCGTTCGATTAGGAAGAAAAGGGTCCAACATCAGCGCAACCTTCAAATGATAGAGCGCCTTTTGTCTGTTCTGAAATTCATACCAATACATGCTCCCCAAATTCACATGGACTAACGGGTCATAAGGATTAATTCGAATTTCCCATTCGAACTCCGTAACGGCCTTGTCAAACTTCTTTTGAGCGGCATAGACGATGGCCAAAAAGCCGTGGACCTGCGGGACATAAGGGAACGTCTTGAGAAATCTTTGAAAAGCCTCCTCAGATTCTTCATACCGACCGTTTTCAAAGTAGATCATCCCGAGAGAGTAATGGGCCATATACATTGTGGGATCGACTTCGAGCGACTTCTTTTCCATCTCAATCGCCTTGTTGATGTCTCCCATCTGTTTGTAGGTGAGACCAAGGTTGTAATAGGCCTCTCCGATTTTCGGATCGATTTGTATGGCCTTCTGGTATGTCCCAAGGGATTTATCGTAGGCTCCTGCGGCAAAATAGGCAATGCCAAGGTTGACATACGGTCGTGCTTTGTTGGGGGATTTCTTTACACAATCTGTAAAAAGGGTTATCGCATCGTTCCAAAGTGCATTCCTGGAATAGGTCCAAATGGAGAGAAGAAGAATAACGGCTAGAAATATTGCGGTCTCCGGGATATGAAGTCTAATTTTCTCCGTCAATTTTCTCGCCCCCTTTTTTGCTTTTGGGCTGCTTCGAGGGATGCGATCGCGTTCCGGAATCGTTCGGCATCGGGGACGCCGGGGTAAGTGAGCGCTTTCCTAAAATAGCAAAGGGCGTTAGGGTAATCTCCCGATTCGTAATAAACCAACCCTAATTCGGCGTAGCCATAACCATTGTCAGGATGGTGTTTCAACTCCTCTTCAAAACATTGAATCGCCTTCGCCCGTTGTCCTAATCCTTTATAGGCAAGCCCCAGATTGATGTTCGCATTTTCGTAACCGGGTTTGGCTTCTAAGCATTCCTCATAGGCTTCGACGGCATCCCTGTAAAGGCTTTTTTGATAATAGGCTATACCGAGATTGTAGAAGGAATCTGGAAAATTTGGATCCGACTCGATCGCCTTTTGATAGTACCGGATCGATTCGTCCAAGAGCCCTTTTTGGTAATAAACCAGGCCTAAGTTATACATCGACAAAGAATAAGAAGGATTCAGCCTGAGTGCCTTCTCATATTCCTCTCGGGCATCATCCCACCTTCCCAGTTCGTGGTAGGCAAAACCCAAGTTGTGGTGGGGCCTCTCTTTTTGAGGGGACTTTCTCACACAGTCCTTCCATAAGTCCACTTCACTCTTCCATTGAAAATTTCGCCGGTAAGTGCCCGTGGATAGCAAGAGTATGATGACGAATAAGATAGACCAGCCAATCATCGCCTTGCCGAACTTTTTCATACTGAAATCACGGGGTCCGCTTACCAACCTCCGTGGCTGCTTTCAAAAAAGGAAGCTTGTATTTCCATTTTTCTAT
>Ga0187771_10003495_pt1 | contig 10963 bp, 8 predicted proteins | sample 0116_SJ02_MP15_1_FD_133139 | JGI IMG/M metagenome (GOLD analysis project Ga0187771, IMG submission 133139) | Tropical peat soil microbial communities from peatlands in Department of Meta, Colombia - 0116_SJ02_MP15_10_MG | ecosystem: Environmental > Terrestrial > Soil > Wetlands > Peat | place... | reverse complement strand
TGATTTGAGAAAGAGCAGCTCGACTTGCTGAAATCAGCTCTGTTGATGGCACGGCACTGGGTATTTATCCCGGTACCGTTGATCACCTCTGTTCAAAATCCGGGGTTTCCGGATGGACACTAGTCTAGGCTCAATTGAACAGATTACCACTCAAATGTGCCCATCAATCCTGATGAATCCGGCATTTCTTTATCAAGAGATAGAGGAGCTGTCAGGCAATAACTATTTAGTGACAGCTCCTCAATGTGCTGATTCTATGTACTCGACCGTCTTCTCGGCAAGTGTCTTCATGACATATTCAAATTTATCCGCGTCCCTATCAAGCAAGGTCATCCGGAAACCGGGTACAGAGGTAAAGAAAGAAGTCAGCGGTACAACGCAGATTCCTGTCGAACCCAAGAGGTAATAAACAAAGCGTTTATCAAACTCTATCCTTTCGGACGTAAGCTTCTCAACATACTGTCTTATCTCGGGCTGGGCAATGGGCAACGTTTGTCTGTTATTGAGAGATGCTTCGTTGAAGACCACCGACATGTAAAACGCACCGTTACTCCTGTTCACAATAAGATAAGGGACATCTTTGAGGCTGTTGTAGGCGATGTTGGAAAGCCTTTCATAATGATGGATACGGTCATTCAGATATTTTTCATACTCCGGGTGCGTAATAATTTTCGGAATCGCCATCTGCGGCAACGTTGTGGAACAGACCTCCGACATCTTCTGGTTTACTATGGTATTGAAGTACCGTTCGAACTTTTCATCCTTATGGACATTGTATACTTCCATCCATCCACACCGTGAGCCGGGCCAGGGAAATTCTTTCGAGATGCCCTTCATGCTGATAGCAGGGACATCTTCGATAATGTCAGCCAAGTTGACAGTTTTTTTCCCGTTATAAACAATATTTATATATGTCTCATCAAAAATCAGGAAGAGGTCATACTCCCTTGCAATCTCCACAATTTGCTTAAGCGTCTCCGGGGAATGAACAAATCCTGTGGGATTGTCCGGATTGATAACGAGGATACCGACGATTGCTTTATGGCTCCTCACTTTCTGTTCGAGTTCACGGATGTCCGGAGACCAGTCCCGATATGGATTCATCCGGTAGGTATTAGGTGGAAAAGAGGCATGGAGCACCTCCGCCAGTAGATGCGTAGAGTACGTCGGTTCAGGCATGATGATTCTCGCATCCACGCGGATGGAGCTGTACGCGCGAGCTATAGCATCACCAAGGCCGTTGAAAAATATGATATCCTCAGGGCTTATCTGTACCTTACCCATTTTGTTCACTCGCTCTGCGAGGAATTCGCGGGTTTGATCTACCCCCTTTGTGGGACAATAACCGTAGGAAAGGTCATTCCTGAGAACTTCAATCAGGACTTCTTTCATCCATTCAGGTATTTTTTCACCTTTATGAATGGGATCACCAATATTTTCCCAGGTTACTTCTATGCCGTATTCTTTCAGTTTGTTGGCGACATTGACGATCTGGCGTATTTCATAAACCAGGCCGCTGCCGTCTTTTGCAATATCAAACCTCATAAACACCTCGTTGGTACTTTATTAATATACATTTTTGTATAATACAGTTTATATTAAATAGCCAATATTTTTTGTTCACAAGACCGGCATAATTCCCCGCTATTCAAGCTCTGAGATGATTCCCATCCTGACATAAATAGGACGAACCTGTTTTCTCATTTGGGGAAGCTTAAGTGCAAAGAACAGCGAACCGATGATACAAGTCGCGCCACTTATAATGAGCGTGTTGGGAGCCCCTATCAAGGCTGCTATTGCGCCTGCAAAGAGATTACCGAGCGGCGCCATGCCGATAAATGCTGTTGCATAAATACTCATTACGCGACCGCGTTTATCCTCTTCGACGATGCTTTGCAAAATGGTGTTGCTTGATGCCATCTGGACTATCATCCCGAATCCTGTAATAAGCATCATGCAAAGCGAAATGGTGATCATTTTTGAAAAAGAAAAGGCAATTAGCCCGATACCAAAGACACCAGAAGCGTAGGCGATGAATCGTCCCAGACCGAGAATGGTTTGTCGTGATGCCAGATAGATTGAGCCTGTGAGGGCGCCGATACCGGATGCCGCCATAAGAAATCCCAGTGTATGAGGTCCGCCGTGGAGAATATCTTTCGCAAAAATGGGCATGAGTACCACATAGGACATGCCCATGAAGCTCATCAATCCGAGTTGGAGAAGAATATAGCGTATCGGCGCAAATCCGAAGGCATAGGAATAACCCTCATGCAAGTCCTGCCACAGTCGGGATTTACGCAATACCTTTTCCTTTTTTGGAACATTCATTGCCAATAGAGCGATAATTATCCCCACAAAACTTATGCCGTTAAGGAAAAAACAGACACCCTCACCCAGATAACCGATGAGTATTCCTGCAATGGAAGGCCCGATAAGCCTTGCGCCATTGAACATAAAAGAATTCAGGGCAATGGCATTCCCGAGGTCTTCTGCTTTATCTATGATCTCAACGATGAATGACTGACGTGTAGGCATATCGAAGGCATTGATCAGACCCAGGAAGGCACTTAAGACAACAACATGCCAGACTTCTATGGTTCCGGTCAGGGTAAGAAGGGCAAGGGTCAATGCCTGAATCATGGACAACGTCTGAGTCACAACCAGTATACGATGACGATCCCATCTGTCTGCATATACACCAGCAACAGATGCAAAGAGAAAGATAGGGATCTGGCTTGAAAAACCGACAATACCTAAGAGTAATGCGGAATTTGTGAGTCTGTAAACCAGCCAGCTCATGGCGATCTGTTGCATCCAGGTCCCTATCAGGGAGATGCCCTGACCGCCAAAAAAAAGCCGATAATTTTTATGATGCAGCGCCCGCAGGATGAATTTAAAACTGACCTGATTGTTTGATGTCGACGCCTTCGGCATGGTTCTGAATCTATATTCTTTTTAGATGAAAAATCAATTTAAACCTGTTCCATGATTTCACAATAAATCTTCATTTGAGCGAAATAAAGCACATAATAGTGTTAATTTTATATTAAAATAACACATATTTGTTCTTAATATACAAATATAAAATGCCAAAGAATGGCTATTATTTAATGATTTCAAAGAAATGTCACCAATGGCACATTCTTTGATTTGTAAATTAATCAACATAATAATATCAGCTAAATTTAGTATATTTTTTTGCACGAGAAAATTTTTATAATTCGGAAAGGAGGCAGTGAGATGATTCAAATAATGAACCGGAATAATTGGTTGCTGGCATTTACAATGATGATCTTCATCGCCGCTTTCATTACGCAAGCATGGGCAGCGTTGCGGCAAATGGCTTATCAAAAACTCAACATGATGGAAAAAACGCCAATTACGGCAAGATTTAGTGTTACAAAAATCTCGACATATGCTGTCCTTGTAGCAGTCTTCCTCATCACTATTCCATCCACTCGGTAGATCTCTTTTGCAGAATTCTTTAGTTAATACGAAAATAGAATTTATTCACCCCCTTTTCTAAAGGGGGCAGGGGGGATTTTTTATTCCTTTTGCAAAATCCCTCTAAATCTCCCTTTATAAAATGGAGACTTAATGGGTATTCATGGTTCCCTATTGGAGCCTGCCCTCGAATGTTCTTATCGGGGGCGAGGACACGTTTTCATGCCTTCGTGGTGCCCCCCCACTGGGGCATGTGGATTTTTAAGCCAGAGACGAAAGATAGGAGCCAAGGTTTTGTTTTTTTGTCAGGCCCAGTTTATGTCTGATATGATACCGAAATACATTGACCGCACTTTCAGAAACATTCAGGAATGATGCTATCTCTTTGGTAGTCTTTCCCTCCTTGATAAGATTGGCAATTTGAACTTCTCTTTTGGTGAGGTTCATATATTTGACTGACAATTTCTGGGCAAAGGGGGATACGATGTCTATTAGATTCGATTCAAGAATATGGACATATGACATGCCCTTCAAATCCACATGGGCTTTCAATTTCTCCATATGAGGCAAGACAAGGACCTTGATGTTTGACAGTACTTTTTGCTCTAGCTCGCTTCTATCCTCCTCTCTCTGTTTCAGTAAAACACGTAAGGCAGCGTTAAGGTCTTCTAGTTCAAGGGTCTTGGTCTCAAGCTCCTTTTCTCTCTTCTCCAGTGCCTCCTCCGCATGTTTGCGCTCGGTAATGTCACGGATCGACTCGATGGCGCCCATGATGTTGCCCTTGCCATCATAAAGGGGACAGGCTTTTGCCCATATAAAGGCCCTCTTCCGATGCAAAAAAGGAATCCATTTTTCTACTATGAGAAGATCCTTCTCCTTCTTGAGGATGGAATAATAACTCTGTTCAATTTCTCTGTCCGGTTTTAGTATCAGATCCAGCAGGATGGGCCTTCGCGCGCCATAAAACGGCATGGCATACTCATAGTCCCCCTTACCCAGCATATCGGACGCTTTAACTCCCGTCAACTCCTCCATGGCACGATTCCAGGCAATAACCTTTCCGCGCCGATCTATAGCAAGGGTCGCATCAGGTAGAAAATCAATGATATCGGCCAGGCGTCTTTCCGATTCTCGAAGGGCCTCCTCCTTCTGTTTGTGTTCCGTAATATCCATGGAGTTTCCCAGGATGGCAGGCCTGCCCTTGTAAACAATGGGTGTGACAGTCTCCATGATCCAGTGGGTCTCGCCGTTTTTACCGATAATCCTGAATTCATAAGGGGAAGTGCGGTTCCCTTTGAGCATGTCGATAGCTCCCTCCCTCTGTATCTCCCTGTCTTCCGGGTGAACGATAGAGTTTGATTTTTTACCGACAAGGTCTTCAGGTGTGTAACCGGCATATGAAGCGGCGTTAGGGTTGGCTGATTTGAACAGGCCATCCTGCACTACGTAGATTCCGACAAGGGATCGTTCTGTTAAGGTTTGAAAAAGCTGGTCACCGTCACGCAGTTTTTCTATATCACTTCTGTCGTGCATGGTTTTTTTCTTCATTTTTTTCTACCTAAAAATCCATTGTCCAAGAGGTTTCTCCTTTTAATAAATGAATCGGGGCATTAAGTGCAACTATAATTTTCATTACTCTTTTGTGAAGGGAGGACGGCACGTGTGTTTCAAATGAGAAATCGCCCGGTTTATTAATGAGTGATTCTGAAGACTAGCAGTTGTCAGTCAATACTAAATTCGATATTGCCGGTCAGGTGAAGTTTGACATTTATGGATAAATAATCAGCCGGACAGAAAGAAAAACGACCACAGCAAGAATCAGTGTGATAAGCATCAGGGCATTTGCTTTCAGTATATCTCTTTTCTCCAGATCTCTGATAGGATCTCCAAGGGTTGCCCTGAAAGATGGCTGTCCAAAGTAATAATTCAGGCCCCCGAGCTGTACCCCAAGTGCTCCCGCAACGGCAGCTTCAGACAGGCCTGAATTGGGGCTAGGGTGTTTCTTGCGATCCCGGAAGATTATTTTAAAGGAATTCAACATGCTGAGTCTCAGGAAAAAAGCAGCAATAGGGATCATCAACGCCGTCAATCTGGCTGGTATGAAGTTGACCAGGTCATCCAGCCTTGCCGCGGCCCAGCCAAATTCTATATATCGCTCGTTTCTGTACCCAAACGTAGAATCGAGGGTATTTACTGCCTTGTAAAGCATTGCCCCTACAGGCCCTGCAAGGACTGCAAAAAATAACGGCGCCGTTACGCCGTCCACAGTATTTTCGGCAACGCTTTCCACTGTCGCACGGATAATGTCGGTCTCATCGAGGATATCGGTGTCCCGACCCACCAGCATGGCAACCTTTTTTCTGGCTTCTGCAAGATTTCCGGATTTCAATTCATGATAGACATTTAAACTGTGCCTAATGAGATCTCTGGCGGCCAAAGTCGTGTAGAGAATGATTACGGAAACTACATCGGCAAAGAGGGGATGAAGCAAGCCCGCAGCCATGATAACGGCATACGTTGCCAGACCCGTGACCGTCAGGACAAGGAGGACGGCCAGCACACCCGCCATATGCGGACTACGGAAACTTTTTCTTAACGGATTCTCCAGAAAGGCGGCGTAACGTCCCATCAGTTTTACAGGGTGGGGAAGCCACCGGGGATCGCCCAAAAGAAGGTCGAGAAGAATAGCGGCAAGAATCTGATATTCCAGTCTCATATTAAGATATTCAGGTGAAAATCCTGCTCATAGTTACAGCCGCCAGAGCAGGGATAATCTCTGTGATCTCACAAACGGCACCCAGTGTGTCACCTGTATATCCGCCAATCTTACGGAAACAGTAAACCAGAAAAAGTGCAGCTGCAAGAAGTGATAAAGTACTCGCTGCAAGGCCCAGCCCATGTTCGGCAATCCACCCCACTGCGAAGAGAAACACTGATGACCAGAGTACATTCAACCATGATCTACCCTTACCGAAAACCGTCGCGAGACCGCCTTCATGCCTAACGTAGGACAGGGTTCTCATCATCATGACCAGGGAACATCGCCCCGCCAGAGGCATCAGGAGAATGATGCCGAAACGGAGAGGCGCGGACAGAGTCATCAATAGAGAAATCTTTAGAATAATCACAAATACTACAGCGACAACCCCCATTACGCCGGTACGACTGTCTCTCATTATTTCCAGAACCCGTTCACGAGGCCGGGCGCTAAAAAACCCGTCTGCCGTATCCGCAAGACCGTCCATGTGTAACCCCCCCGATATGCTGGTCAAGGCAATCACGGTGATCACACTTGCCGGTAAGAAGGGCAGAATAAAACATATGAGGTGGTCAAAAGCCGCGATGATTATCCCGATGAGTAAACCAACAACGGGGAAATACGGCACGGACTTTTCGAGTTCTTTCTCTCCACCGACGAAACTTTTTGGAAATGGGAAAACAGTCAAAAACTGGATGGCTGCCAAGAATGGTTTCATAAGAAGTTACTGAAAAACATCTTTCTTTGGGGGCTGTTCAAAAACGCTCAGATGCAAGGCGCTCATGGTTCGACAAGCTCACCATGACACGTGGCTGTATTAAGCCTGCCCTGAGCTTGCCGAAGGGTTGAGTGGTTCGGGTTGCAGAGCAACGAAGCAAATGAGCATTTTTCAACAGCCCCATAATATTTTATTTATCCGCCTTGGACACCGCCGCTTCCTCAAAGGTGGCTACCTCGGTAATAATCCGCACGGCCGCTTCTACCAGGTTCATGGAGAGGGCCGCGCCCGTTCCTTCACCGAGCCTGAGATCCAGATCCAGGAGAGGCTTTTTCCCCAGACAATCGAGGGCGATTTTATGTCCTTTCTCCATGCTGCGATGAGAAGCGATCATGTAATCGCGGGATACCGGGGCTAAATTAGCGGCAATCAGCGCACCGGCAGTGGATATAAAGCCATCGATGAGTACCGGTTTTCTCATGGAAGCGGCACCTAGAATCAACCCGGCTATCCCGCCGATCTCAAATCCACCCACTTTAGCCAGGACATCGAGGGCGTCACCGGGATTAGGTTTATTCACGGCGATGGCTTTTTCAATCATGGCAATTTTTTTTAAGAGCTGCTTGTCATCGATGCCTGTACCGCGGCCCGCTATCTCAGAAACCGGCGACCCACTGAAGATGTTAATGATCGCGGCGCTGGGAGAAGTATTGCCGATCCCCATATCGCCGGTCCCGAAAATGTCAGTAGATGCCCCCAGTTCCTGGGCCACCTCAATTCCTCCTTCCAGAGAGCTAACCGCCTCATCCCTGGACATGGCCGACTCGGTTAACATATTTTTTGTCCCTGCCCCGACTCGTTTGGAAATAATCTTCCCTCCTTTAACCAGTGCGCTCAGGTCTCCGGCCACGCCCATATCGACAACCACAACCCGTGCACCGACAAGCCTCGCCAGGGCGTTGATACCGGCGCCGCCGTTGACGAAGTTGTACACCATCTGCACGGTTACTTCCTGCGGATATTTGCTAACCCCGGCAGCTGCAATTCCGTGATCACCCGCCATGGTTACCACAGTTTTACGGCTAACAGACGGTTTTATAGAGACTGTCATACCTGCCAATTCCTCCGCTAGATCCATCAATCGGCCCAGTGCCCAATATGGCATGGTTAGCTGTTCAAGCCTTGCCCTTGCCCGGACACGGGTGTCCGCGTCCTGGGGTGCTATCTTTTTAATCGTCGATCCAAGCAAGTTCATATTATTTTATCTCCTTTAATATTCACAGGAAGGCCGCTTATCATGAATGTGACAGCATCGGCGCGACCTGCTATTATCTGATTGCACCGCCCCGTAAGATCCCGAAAAAGACGGGAAGCGGGATTTTCGGGGACAATTCCCATTCCCACCTCATTGGTTACAAAAATAACCGTACTTCGCATACCATCGCAAACTTCGATTACACCTCTGCACTGCATGGCAATATCTTCTTCGGTGATATTTTTACCCTGCAACTCGGCTTCATACATAAGATTATTGATCCATAGGGTGAGGCAGTCAACCAGGATTACCCGGCTTCCTATTGCCCTTTTTAATGCACCTGCCAGGTCTTTCGTCTCTTCGATGGTCTGCCAGGCCGACGCATGGCGCATTTCTCTGTGCTTCCGAATCCGCTTCTCCATTTCTTCATCGACAATTGGACAGGTTGCAACATAGGTCCTGATGCCGGTAACAGACTCGGCTAGAGTCTGCGCATATGCGCTTTTACCGCTTCTGCTGCCGCCTGTTATGAGGATGATCCTTGCCATACATATTACCCATCGGCCTCCTCAACGGCCTTGCCCGATTCATTCAATCCACACAGCAAACCGGCGCCGTCAAACAGCTCAATAGTCGTAACCGAGGCGCGCTCTATTCGGAAAAGGATATACTGCCACGGTTCGAGACCGAGGAAATAGCAAATTAAAAGCCGTATAATGCCCCCATGAGTACATACAAGAACGGTGTCGGCAGAATCTTCTGCCAAACGATCCGCAATTCCGACAACCCTTCCGACACAATCACCAATCCTCTCGCCGTCCGGAAAGGCAAAATTCATGTCGAAATCGGACCACCTTTTTACCTCATCAGGAAACTGCGCCGCTATATCAGCGAAAGCCAAGCCTTCCCACCTGCCAAAGTCAATTTCCCGCAGGTCCTGGTCAACCTTACAGTCCACACCGCTTTGCTCCAGTACAATTGCGGCCGTTTCTTTGCAACGCTTCAGGGGGCTGCAATAAGAGCAGTCTATACCTTGACTGCGGAGCCATGCACTGATTGCCCTCACCTGTTGATGTCCCCGTTCACTCATGGAGACGTTTGTACTTCCGATGTACCGGTCGTGATATTCATCACCAACATCACCGTGTCTTAGAAGCAACAATTTTCGGGCCATAAACGCCTCAAAAAAAACCCACAGACCATTAACTGATCCGTGGATGCCGTTTTTCATCTCCGCTGGATTCAGCTTTGACTGCACCGCGCACATGTCAAAACTTCCTTGGTCCACAGGCAGGTCTTCTGACTTCCGGCTCTTTCTACTTGCCGCGCCTTCCCATCCTGAGAGGAAAGTGGCTCTTGCGGTTTTCGTCCCCGGTTACAGCGGCGGGCCCGTGGCGGATTTGCACCGCCTTCCCTCACGTCCTTTCAGACTACCCATGTTAGGGGATGCGTAACACAGGCATGAGGGGTTGTCAAGAGAATCAATTCCCAGATAAAAAAACAAATGAATGTCAACTTATATGGAAAATAGAATTATGCTTCTCTAAACATGAAGAGGCGTTATACTAAAACCATCAATCTTTAACAGGTGTCCAGGTCTTGTCGGGATTGTACGACTTAATCTTCTGGACAATATTTATTGTATCCGGTCCGAGGTTTTTCTGATAAACCTTCCCATGCTGATTGACGACAAAGGTCATTATCCCTGATTTTCCCCAGTTTGAGGGGAATGCGACTAGGGCGAAACCACCAACCATGTTGCCGTTAACGATGTAGTTATAGCTGCCTCCTGGAACGTTCTTTCCCTGCCTCGTCAGTATCCTGAAATAATAACCGTGAAATGGTGAAGGCTCCGCTTCTTTGAAGGCTGCCTGTTTCTTCTTGTAGCCCTCGTGCCAGGCCCGTGCCACGAGCTCACCAAGGGGGCTCACTTGTTCGCCCCGCGCGGCCCTCCAGAAGAGACCATTCCTTTTACCAGGATCGCTCCGAAGTTTCTGTGCATAAGCAAATATGCCGTCACCATCCCAGTCCTTAAGTACATAATCCCGTTGTGCCTTGACATAGGCCCGGCAGACCAGTATGGTAGTAAGTTCATCTTCCCCAATACGTCGGTTCAGTATCTCTTCCTTGCCTGCATCAGTATCAAAGAACCATTGATCATTATATTTTACGATGGGAATGGGAAAGGGCCAGTTCTCGTTGCCGACGTGGAGGACCACTTTTGAATCATTCTCTTTAACGAGGTCTGCTTTCTCTGCCAGGTGTTTGGCGAAGTCGGCAAATTCTGCGGCTTCCTGCACCTCATCACCCGAGCGGAGATCCTTTCCGGAAGGCCCGAATATTTGATCAAGCACAGTCTTGTCGTTTGCCTTGACGGCCTCGGTGAGGGTTTTTAAGGCATCTTCGGGAGAGGAGAAGAGTCTCTGCGATGGCGCCTCGACTGCCGCTATATTCGAGGCAAAGAAGAACATCGCTATCGTGAAAAGCACAGCGATAAAAGTCATACCCCGCGACGGACGAAATACGGGTTTCTGCTGAATTGTTTCCATGGTTTCTTTCCTTTCCTTATTCATTAATTCCCTGTTATAAAAATATTTCCTGTCCATACTATCGATGCGGTCTGCCCCGGGTGTCGTCCTTCCCGGCGGGGGCACCGCCCTTTGTTGGAGGGGCGGCCGAAGGACGTACAACTGCGCTGCTCTGGCGGCTGGCCTGACCGCGAAGACTCTGTTGTCTGGCCTCATTGGCTCCCCTGTAGCCACCGAAGGTAACTGATGGAGTTTTGGGA
>Ga0187771_10003494_pt1 | contig 10964 bp, 11 predicted proteins | sample 0116_SJ02_MP15_1_FD_133139 | JGI IMG/M metagenome (GOLD analysis project Ga0187771, IMG submission 133139) | Tropical peat soil microbial communities from peatlands in Department of Meta, Colombia - 0116_SJ02_MP15_10_MG | ecosystem: Environmental > Terrestrial > Soil > Wetlands > Peat | place... | reverse complement strand
TGGCCTTTCCCGGAGAAGCAGGTGGCTGAAGTTGCTCGTCACGTGAAGGGCATCGTCGTGCCAGAGATGAATTGTGGTCAGTTAGTGAGAGAGGTTGAGAGAGCGGCCAAAGCGACGCCTGTTGCTTCTCTTTCAAAGCTAGGAGAGGACCCGCACACTCCTGTGGAGATTCTTGAGGCTATAAGGAGGGTTTGTTAGCGGTGCAGGTGCAGATAGAACATCCGCTTCTGAAATATCTGCGGTCAGCGATGATCCCGCATATCTGGTGTCCAGGCTGCGGCAACGGGATTGTGCTCAATTGCTTCGTCCACGCGTTAGAGGAGTTGGAGACAGATTTGGACAAGCTCGTCGTCGTGTCTGGCATAGGCTGCATCGGCCGGGCTGCAGGTTACACGAACACGGACTCGTTTCACACGACTCATGGCCGCGCTTTGGCCTTTGCCTCAGGCGTCAAGCTTGCAAACCCTGAGCTACAAGTGGTAGTCATCAGCGGAGACGGCGACCTGTTTGCAATCGGGGGCAACCATTTCATTCATGCTGCACGAAGAAACATGGGCATCAAGGTCATCTGCGTCAACAACTTCAACTATGGCATGACCGGCGGCCAGCAAGGTCCAACCACTCTGCTCGAGACGTTTACGACAACCACACCTTACGGAAACATTGAACACCCGTTCAACCTCGTTCACTTGGCTGCAGCGTCAGGAGCGGTCTACGTTGCACGTTGGACAACGCTTCATGTGAGTCGACTGACTCAGTCTATTAAGAAGTCTCTGTTGAAAGACGGCTTCTGTTTTGTCGAGGTCGTTTCTCCCTGTCCCGAAATCTTCGGGCGGTACAACAGGATGCGTTCAGGGCTTGAGATGATGGGGTGGTTCAAGAAGGCCTCTACCGTTCAGAGTTTTTCCGACCCTGCGAAAGCTGAGATCAGCTTGGACCGCATCGTCGTGGGAGAGTTCGTGGACGTTGAGAAACTGAGCTATGAGAAGCTGCTCCACGAGAAGATCTCGCAGATCAATGAAAGAGCTATGGAGCAGGCGGGTTCGTAGATGAGGCTCGAGGTTAGGTTCGCCGGCTTCGGCGGTCAGGGCATAATCAAGTCAGGCATAATAACGGCCACGGCCGCCTGCATTCACGGTGGAAAGAACGCTGTCCAAACCCAGTCATACGGTCCTGAGTCGAGGGGCGGCGCATGCAAGTCTGAAGTAGTCATTTCAGACGATGAGATAGACTTTCCGAAGGTAACGGAGCCTGATATTCTTGTGGCCATGTCTCAGCACGCTTACAATGATTACGTAGACGATGTTAAGGACGGCGGAATCCTGATACTGGATCCTGACATGATCCCGCATGAAAAGGAGTCGCGGAACACCAGAGTGTTCCACGTTCCGGCGACTAGGATGGCCGAAGAGCTTGGGAGAAGAATAGTTGCTAACATCGTGATGCTAGGCGCCTTCGTGGCCATAACAGCCGCTTTGGACGAGAGTGCACTCAAGGACTCGATAAAGGAGAATGTTCCCAAGGGAACTGAGGAACTTAACCTAGCGGCGTTTCAAAAAGGGTATGATTACGGGAAGAGTCTTCTGCCTACTTAGGCTCCTCGGCGGTCTGTTGAGCTGCTGGAGTCCGAGTTTGGAGTACCTGCGTCACGAGCTTTGACCTTCTTATCCCAACGTGTCTCAAGGGTGCTATTTTCTTAGCTTCATTGTAGATGTCTGAAGCTATTTTGCCGAGGACCATTTCCTGAGCGAACTGGTCTATGGTTAGAGCCGCGGCTTTTTGCTTGATGATCCTGGCCATTATAATTCGTATGGCTTTCTCCTGCGACGTCTTAACTCTTGAAAGAGTAAAGGCTGAAACAGCAACTCGGAGGTCGTATCCGTCTTTTGTGGTTATGTTAAAGAGCCCGTCGACCTTTGTCGTCCTTCTTCTGACAAGACTGCGCAGGTAGTCTCTTGAATATTCGTGTCCTTTGAAAATCGTGTGTGCGGTCTTGCTGTCAACCTCGTTTATTTGGAAGTACATTTTCAGGTACTGATGGGAGAAGTCGCCGGTGACATCATAGAGCGTAGCGTCAACCGTTCTTCCGACGAGACTCTCTGTTTCGGCGGCTGGCACAGAGCCCAATTCGGTGTTTCCAAAGTAGGGTGGTGCAGTGACCATGTACCAAGTCTTGCTTCGCCATTTGTCTCGAACTTTCTTCGTCTTTGTTGACAAGCTTATCCTCCGAATGTAGCTTGTTGATTCGTGCCAAGGTATTAAAAGCTTATCGAAGAAGGAAATGATTCGCGAGTGACTGCATTTTTGAACAGCCGTTACTCCTCAGCCCAGCACGTTTTCAAGTTTTCATTGCTCTATTCGACTGTTGTTTCTTCTTTGAGTCCTATTTCAGGGTATGGAAAAACATGCGCCTTCTCAGGTTCGAAACTGAGCCTCACTTTTTGATCTTTGGCGAACCAAGAGTCGACCAGTGAGGGCTGAACAACGACAAGAGGATCTTGGTTCTCAAGTCTGATTTCGTATCTCACACTGTTACCTTCAAAAGTGACCTTTTCGACTATGCCCATGAGATGATTAGGGCTTCTTCTTTCACCTCTTTCAATCAGAATGGCTTCAGGTCTTATGGCCAAAACTACTCTCTGCTCTCTTTTCACGTTCTTCGTGACTGCTTGAACTTGGATGCCGCCTCGAAGCTCTATCATGGCTCTTTCATCAAACGTCTCCACGACGTGACCTTCTAGAAAATTGGATTCTCCTATGAAGTGTGCGACGAAGATGCTGTTAGGCCTCATGTAGAGTTCCTGGGGGCTCCCGACCTGCAGGACTTTTCCCTTCTTCATGACAGCTATCCTGTCTGAGATCGACATGGCTTCCGCTTGGTCGTGCGTGACGTGAACGGCTGTCAGACCCAGGTCCCTAGCCATCCTTCTCATGTCATACCTGATCTCGTTTCTCACTTTAGCGTCGAGTTGTCCCAATGGCTCGTCGAGCAGCAACGTCTTCGCACCGGCGGCGAGAGCTCTCGCAATAGCTGTTCTCTGCATCATCCCGCCGCTTAGTTCGCTCGGGAACGCGCCAAGGCGTTCATGAAGCTTTACTAGCTCCAGAACCTCGTGGCCTATGGTTCTGGACTTTTGAACGTTGAACCCTTTTACTCTCGGTCCATAGGTCGCGTTGTCCCACACGTTCATATGAGGAAAGAGTGCGAAGGTTTGAAAAACGAACCCGATGTCTCTATCCTCCGGAGGGACATCGTTCACCAGCCTCTCTCCGATGTAAATCTTGCCCTCGTCTGGTTCTATCAGGCCGGCTATGAGTCTTAGCAGCGTCGTCTTCCCACACCCGCTGGGGCCGAGAAGTGAAAAGTATTCCTTGTCCCGAATTTCCAAGTTGACGTTGCCCACTGCCACGATCTTTCCGAATTTCTTCGTGACGTTGACGATTCGGATGACTGGCGTCAAGCTCACCTCATCATGAAGGCTATCTAGCACTGAAAGGAGCCATGCTACCTACCGACTGTTTCATAAACATGTCAAACCGATCCTTTTTCCCTTGAGATAAACCTTAGGGCTAGTAGAATGATGAAGGAGAGTAGGATTAGAATTCCGCATCCCAACCCGATATCGAGTGCCGTGGCTGGTGCTTTGGCCCCCTGGCTTAACAGTGCCTTCACCCAGTTAACGATGATTACCGGTGCGGTCTGCAGAGTAGTAGTTACCGCGACTGTGGCCCCTGTTTCGCTTAGGCTTCGCGTGAAAACAATAATGGCTCCTGAAAGCATAGAGTACTTCGTCAGCGGAAAGATTATGGTTCTGAAGACGTCCAGCGGCTTGGCTCCAAGCGTTCGCGCCGCTTCCTCCATCTCCACGTTTATTCTCTCGACAGCGGCTGATACCGATCTCACGAAGTACGGGTAGGTTATCGTCAAATGTGCGAAAATCAGCAGCCATATCTCAGGAATAAACGGAAAGTTCTGTTGCCAAAAGAACTTGAGCGAGACACCGAGGGCTATTGAAGGGACAATCAAAGGTATGTTGATAAGAACATCAAACGCGGTCGAAGCAAGGGTTCCCAGTCTTTTTCTGGCTATAAGTATCGCCATTGGAAGGCCAATGGTGATGTTCAGTAATGTAACTGCTGCACCGAGGCAATATGAGAGAGTTAAGCTCTGCCAGAACCCTGCCCACACGCCTATGCCTGACAAAGAGTTGTGCAGCGTGGGTGTGAAGAGTGCTTGGAACGCGGGGAGCGATACCCAGAGAGCCGGAATAAGCACAACTATGAAAAAGATCAGAAACGTTGCAAGGTTCCTTGAATGAGACGCTTTAGAGTAGCTTAGCTTTCTCTCAAATGTTGGCCAGGCTCTTTTCAAGGGCAGCCTGAGCCTTGAGGCGAAGACGCTGATTAAAGCGAAGATAGCGGTTGCGACCAGTATTAGAGTTAGGCTTGCGAACGCTATGGAGCCTTGGTAGAAGACTAGGGAGACGCTTCCAGCTTTGTAATCGTTAGTGATGTTCTGGATAAGAACAGGCCCGTTTTCGAAGGCGCCGGCCACAATGAACGTTGCTCCTGTCTCAGATAGTGACCGAGCAAAGGCCAGTATGAAAGCCGCGATGAGCGAAGGCTTCAGAATCGGAAATGTCACTGTACGTGCTGCTGTGAGCGGTGGAGCCCCAAGCGTTCTCGAAGCTCTCTCATACTCCATCTTGTAGTCGAGCAATGCTCCAACCAACACTCTCACGACGATGGGATAGGAGAATGTAAAGTGAAGCAAAATGATGAGAGCCCATCCTTGCGAAACTAGAGGACCACTGAGAATGGCAGATACTCCAGAAGGTTTACTCCAGAACAGAAGTAGAGAATACCCGAGTGCAGCGGTTGGGACTATAAAAGGAATGTCAGCTAGCGTGTCAATCACGTTCAGCCACTTTGAGCTACCCCTTGTCACGAGCCAAGCCATGGGAACTCCGGCTGCCAAGTCCAACGCTGAGACAAACAATGCTATCCAGACGGAATTCGTAACTGCGCGCAGCACACGATTGACAAGGGGCGGTTCGGAAAGAACCTGCTGCATCGCACTCCATTTTGTCGCGATTCCAATAATAGGCGGGACAAGTATGAGCGACAAGAACACCACGATGGATGCTCCGTAGACCGTGTACCTTGTCATAGGGCTGGAGGATGCATTACGCAGAGCTTCGCTGATTCTGTGTCTAAGCAAGTCTTTTCAGCCCATCTAGGCGCTGATTTGATTTGACAGAACTGCGGATAAGTTTTCTGCAGTGTCTGTTAGAGACCATGGTGCGATCTGAGAGAAGCTGCCTAGAAGAGAAAATATCAGGGGCAGGATGGGTGATAGACGATGGAACGAGTCCCACGTGAAAAAAGGGGAAGTTTTTCGGTTCTAACAAAAGTTATAAGTGCACAGATAAAGTTAATGTTAACGGGGATGTGTCGTTGGAAAAGAGGAGCTATGCATGGTTTGAAAAGCGTCGAAGAACGAAAGCTCTGGATCTAGCTCAAGAAGAGATAACGAAGGCCATCGACACCGTAACTCTTCTGCATCAATCGATAGAGTTCATTTCCGTAGGCAAGAGGAAAGAGGCGATGCAGAGCATTGATGGTCTCTTCAAAGTGGAAGAAGAGGTGGACAGGCTTCGAATGGAAGTTTTCATGGAACTGTCCAAGGGCGCTGCGCTGTTTGCTGATTATCGCGAGGACTTGCTGCATCTTGTGAAGAGGCTTGATACTCTTGCGGATCATGTTAAGGACGCGGCGAGATGCATCAAGATGCTAGGTGACACGCCATTTCCTGAGGAATTTTGTCAAAACAGTGTGCGCATGACTTCTCTGTTGGTAGATTGCTCAATCGCTCTCCGAGGCAGCATCGAAAAGATCAACACAAACCCTAAAGGGGCAATAGAGGGCGCAAACAAGGTTGAGGAGATCGAGCACCAGATTGATGAATATTACTTGAAGACGAAGTCCTCATTCGTCAAGCTCGAAGCAAAGATAAACTGCGGAGTCATGGTGATACTGGATGATATGATCGAGTTCATTGAACAGGCTGCTGACATGTGCGCTGACACTGCTGATTATATTGTGATACTCTCAAGCCGAGAATAAACCACTTCCACCTATGATCCAACCTCGCAAAGATCGTAAACGTGGCCTTGTTCGAGGCTTCTATTCTTCTTCTGACACGAAGGTAAATAGTGCGGCGCGCCAGTAGTGTCCTCGCTGACCTGCGTGTCACTGTGCATTAACTGAGATACTGCTACTCTGCGCCAAAGCCCAGCTGAACTTATTTCTTAGAGCGGTAGGATAGAATCTTGCCAGATCGAATTCCACTTTATCTGCCCATTTTACGTATGCCATTGGGTCGATGTAGGATTTGAGAGAGGTGCCCAGATTGTATTCCCTCGTTGCTTTCGTCATTTCCACATCGAGCCGGTTCTTCTCTATTCTCCTAAGGATGGACTCTGTCTTCTTTCCTTGCTCATTCTTTTCTTTCAAGCTTACCTCAAGGTCTTCAAGTTTGGCTTCTTTCTTAGCGAGTCGTTCGTCGAAGTTAACGGGTATTTTCCGTTTATGGTTAGCCACCATGGCTGCCTCCAGATTGGCCATCTTCGCGCAGAATTTCTTAACATGTTCAGGATCTTCCTTCCTGGTCTTGCAGCCTTTGAGTTTGTCTTCGACGGTTATGGTGCAGCGCCACGTTCTGAAGACTTTGGCGGTAAGCCCTTTCATCTTTTCCGAGAAAAACCTGGTCACTTTGCCCGAATCTATTCCTTCGAAAAGGTATTCTCTGCAGGAACTCGAGTAGTTCCTGATGCTATCCACTACGACAGGAGGGGCTTTGACATCCTTGGTCCACCTTACGGCATCCTTGCCCAGGAAATCAAAATGGAGAACATCACCGTCTATTTTCACGTGCTCCGGCCTGAGAGTTATCGCCCCTACAGTATCAGCTTCGCCAGGGTCCTTCTCATCCCCGACTCGCATGTTCAGGTTAAATATCAACCAGCACACTGTGGCTATCTTGCTTCTCTCGTCGTCTTTCGAATCCAAGTTTTTCATTATGTGCTCTTCGATGTCCCCAACTCTATCTCCCAGTCTAGAGGCTTTCTGGAACTTCTCCTTCTCCCTCAGCTGTTTTAGAAACGTTGAATCTGAAAACCAGACGTACTTCATTTTCCCAGAGAGCTTATCTTCCCACTTGGCCACGTACATTCTGTTCGGTTCCCAGACGACTTGTTTCCAGTTGCCGGGCGGCTTCGGTGCGTCTGGAGACAGATTAAGGATTATGTCGGACTGTGAAGGCCCCTGCTTCCAGTTTCCCCGCTTCGGATGATCGCCTCGTCCAGCAAAAAGACAGGAAGGCTCCACGGTCCAATTGGCTATTTCCATTTCTTTCCCGTCGACAGTTGCGTAACCGTACAATCTTCTAAGCCCTTCTCTTCTGGCCTTCCTCTCCGCAGCAAGCTTCTTCTTCTCTTCTTTAGTCATGCTCAGCTTCTTGAGTTGTTCTAGAGACACATATTCTCGGACTTTGGAAAAGTCGATCTCCATGTCAGCTCTGGGTTTGCCATTAGTCAAAGGATCTAAATCGTCTCGCACCTGAAAATCATTGAGAAAAGTCTCGGAGAGGTTCTCCTGTTTTAACGCGTCGACGAAGATTCGCATGAAATTCTTGTAGAAGAGCCTGTCCGGCGGTGATGTTTGAGACAGCTCCTTCCTCACCCACGCCAGGGCCATCTGCTCAGTTTTCGAAGTGAGCTTGAGAAGTCTCCCTTGGATCTTCACCGTTAAGCCCTGAGACTCGCATGGAGGAACGTACACCCCATTGTGTCTGAGGCTTTTCATGACATAGCTCATGCCCTGCACCCAGAGGAAACTCTTGTGGTCAGTTCAACAATGAGAGAGACCATTATACAGCACCGTCAAATGGTAAGCTTTGAGGATTTCTGTTTCATTCTAGACCTTCCTTTAAAACCTTCACGGCGCTTTCTCAGATTTTTTCAAGAGTAGCGTGCATTTTGATCCTTCTTTCTAGCAGGGTTCTGTGGAGTCTCTCCACGATCTGGTCACTTATGTATCCTTTGTGAGGCCTGAAACCGCCTGCGAACGCTTCGGGGACATGGAGAAGCTCGTGGATAATTGTCTTTTCCTTTTCTTTCTGGCTTAGCTTGTCAAACCGTTCTGAAATAACCTCTATCGTGTAAGAAGGTGGGAGATTAAGCGCCTCCTGCCAGATCTTACATAGTCCGTGGATGCGGGCAATAGTGCGCCGCGAAGACGAACCAGTGCTCCTGAAGCAAAACAGGAATTGAGGAACTACGTGGGACAGGTTTAGTTCCTCAACGATTTCGTCGACAAGCTTTTTCACGTCTGGAGCTTCAACGTATTTTATAGGCATGCTGCAATCCGTCCGCCATAGTCGAGAATTCTCAAGAAGTCCGTTCTAACCATTTTCTACAGTGAAATCGTAGGCTATCTTTTCTTCTTGGGCTCCTGGGGCAGTTCAGGCTCACCCGTGCCCAGCAGGACTCTGAGAGACTTGACCTCTTCTCTCAGCATGCTTACTTCGTTCTCTAGGGCTTTGGCTTTGGAGTCCGCCATCTTCTTGAGCTCCTCGATCTCAAGGAGGAGGTTTCTGCGTTCAGTTTCCAGGCCTTTAAGCTTGTCTACCACGTTCTTAAAAGAGCTCATGACTTGCACGCCTAAGCTTACACTAACAACTATAGTCGGCACAAAAACATTTAAGATTTTTGTCGTGTCGTTGCTTGCTAAGGAACCGGACTAGTTCTGGTTTAAGACTGGACTTTCAACCTGTTAACATGCATAAAAGTGATAGTTTATTTAGTGGCCATCTCTAAATGTCTAGGAAAGCGTCGACTTGAACTTTGGATTCAAAAGTATCTCGGCAGCTTAGAAGGTGAAAACGCGGAGAAAGTGGAAAATGGAGGGCGGGAACTTGCGAGGGCAAGGTTCCTGAAACACTGGAGGGCCATCCTGCTTCTCTTAATCATACTTTCATTAGGGTTGTTAACGGGGCTAAAGCTCTCAGGGATGATTCTTACCTCAAGACCACTGATGACGGAGACGATCTCTCTTGGGCCCGTCCTTTGGCAAGTAAACTTTACCGCGGGGGAGGGCGTCCCTTTCAACAGAGAATTGAACACGACCTTTGAAGACGATTGCCTGATAACATTCATGACGACACTAGGCAAAGTCTCACCAGGACCTGACTTTCTGGATTATGTGATGACTGCCGGGGTATCGTTCAACGTGTCATCAAAAAATGAAGCCTTTCGTTTAACCGATGCCCGAATTACTTTCTCGATAACCATCGGGGACTCTACGGTCGACGTGATCCAACCGCAACCTCGGTTAGAACGCAACCTGTCGCCTTTAGATTACGCACTCTACGGCAGAGAGGCTTACATCCATCTAGTACCGGCCAACGGGTCGGCACATTCTACTTTTAATGACCTGATTATTTGGAACCTTTACTCTTGGAACGTCAACCGACTGGAAGTGGATTTTCACGTGACATATTACAACGGGACAGCGTATAAAACAACGATTCAACCTTTCATTCTAACGTTGATCGGAACATATTGACAGCATCAAAACTCGTCTGTTTCAACTCAAAATAACTTTGTAAGACTACGTGGTTTTTTCTTAATAGTTTTCGAAAACTGCACATTTTTTAGGTTTATAAAAAATGTGGCGAGGTGTTCGCCATCGATGGTACTTTTGTTGACAGTGTTTTTCTCTATCTCGTCAACGTTATTTCCATTGTGGAAACCATTCTAGGTCTGTTTTGGCCTTCTCTGGGTGGCATCTCTTCCGTTCCTATCGAGATCTTGCCTATCTTTAGGTCTTTCAAGAAGCGGCTTCTCGCTATCTCTGCTACGTCAACGGCAGTCGTGATTGCTTGCCCACGGGCTTTTAGGGTTATTTCTTTAGCGCTGCTTGACGATAGGCTCGTGATGATTGCCAGAACATAGCTCATCGCTGGTTTCCTTCCAATGAAAACGGTTCCTGGACTTTCTGTCATTCTTTTTCACTCCTTTTGTTGTTGATTGTCGCGTGTAACGCTGCTGTGTTCGTGTGCTCTTGAACACCAGAACGTTACCGCGAAATACTGCGCACGGTTCCTTATAAACGCACTGAAAGCAAGATTCTGACGCACAGTGTGATTACGTTCAAGAATCAAAGCTACGGTTGCCCCCTTCAAGGTCTCCGATGGATTGGGCTGGTTCAATCATCTGTCTATGGCCACCATGGACCCTCTATGAGCGGCGTGGACGCTTGACGCATGTCGTATGCCTCGCCTCACGGCGAACAAACGTCATTTCCGCGTGACCTAGTGTTTAACATCTTGGCCAAGATCAGCATTTTTGTTCTGATCGCAGTCTAAAGCCTCAGAGTGTTTGTGCCGTAAGATGTGAGGAAACGGGAATTTGATATGCGGAACCCCCCACGGTTTTTTTCCTGACGATCTTGAAGGGATGTTTTAAATATTCGATGATCGAATACGACAAGAGAACGCAAGGGTAAGGGTGATCATGTGTCGTTCTGTCCAAAGTGTGGGAAAAAGATTGATGAGGATATGGTTTTTTGCCCAAACTGTGGATGGGCTTTGAAGAGTGAGCAGCCTGCTCCTCAACCGGAGCGAGCTCCGGCGGCCGCGACTTATAGACATGAAAAAGAAGAGAAAAGGGAGAAAGCTGTGGAAAAGAGGGAGAAGCATGAGAAACGTGAGTATGCTTTCATGGGACCATTGATCGGAGGCCTGATTGTCGTGTTCGCCGGGTTGTGGGCCTACCTCTTTTTTGAAGAGGCTACTCCTGCTGCGAGCGCAACGCTGTGGGCAGTTTTCTTCATATTCATCGGGGTTCTCTTAATAGCCGGCGCAGTCTACGCCCTGATAGTAGCCTCAAGGAGGCACCCGA
>Ga0187771_10003493_pt1 | contig 10968 bp, 7 predicted proteins | sample 0116_SJ02_MP15_1_FD_133139 | JGI IMG/M metagenome (GOLD analysis project Ga0187771, IMG submission 133139) | Tropical peat soil microbial communities from peatlands in Department of Meta, Colombia - 0116_SJ02_MP15_10_MG | ecosystem: Environmental > Terrestrial > Soil > Wetlands > Peat | place... | reverse complement strand
TGACGCCGAGCGCATCCGGCGCGGCCTAGATTGCAACGTCGTTGGGATGAGCGAGATTAAGAGAAGGCGTCTTGAGGAGATCGAAGTCGATTGCAATCCCGGAACGATGGTAGGTCATTATGTGCCTTTTTATTTCTGCAGGCGCTCAGTGATGCTGTACATGCTGCATAAGGGAAACAATCCCGGTCTTACGTACCATGGTGGGCAAGCTCCGATTGTCCACCTCGTCGCTGATCTCAAGGCCGCTCTAGAATGGGCTGAAGCGAAGGGCCGACTATGGGCTTTCAGCAGGGGGAATGCGGGCGCTTACTATGCGGAGTTCTTCAACGAGGCGCGAAGATTGAACGATCTGAATTGGGACTTCATCTCGCGGATAGATTGGCGGGACCCCGACGTGAAGGAAGCGAAACAAGCGGAACTCCTAATTGAGGGGTCGTTTCCATGGGAGTTGATCGAGATAGTCGGCGTCATGGATCGTGCGAGAGAACAGCACGCAGCCGAGGTGGTGCGTACGGCAGCACACCAACCCGGGGTTAGAATCGAGCGTTCCTGGTACTACTGAGGTTCGCGGATCATGGTTGAGCTAACACGCGGAAATATTCTTGAAGCTGACGTCGAGGCACTAGTCAACACGGTGAACTGCGTCGGCGTCATGGGAAGAGGCATCGCCCTTCAGTTCCGGAAGGCATTCCCTGAAAACTTCAAGGCGTATGAACTCGCCTGCAAAAGAAAAGAAGTGCGTCCCGGAAAGGTTTTCGTGTTGGAAACGGGGCGATTGACGGGCCCCCGCTTCATTATCAATTTTCCGACCAAACGCCATTGGCGAGGCAAGGCCCAGATTGAATACATTGATGCGGGCCTTGAATCGCTCGTGGACGAAATTAGAAAACGAAAAATCAAGTCTGTGGCCGTGCCGCCTCTCGGCTGCGGTTTGGGTGGGTTGAATTGGAAGAGTGTACGTCCGCGAATTGTGCGGGCATTCGAAGAACTTCCAAACGCGCGAATCCTCTTGTTTGAACCAACGGGCGCTCCAAGGGCGCAGAAGATGGCCAAGGAGCAGCGCCCACCGAAGATGACGCTCGGAAGGGCAGTTCTCATCGAACTCATGGTTCGGTATCTCATTGCGGTGCTGGATCCTTTCGTCTCCTTGCTCGAGATTCACAAGCTGATGTACTTCATGCAGGAAGCGGGCGAGCCTCTTAATTTGAAGTACGAGAAGGCGTTGTATGGCCCATACGCAAGGAATCTGCGACACGTATTAAATCTCATCGAAGGGCATTACGTTACGGGGTACGGAGATGCGGCGGATAAGCCGGAGAGACCCATCGAACTTTTGCCGAAGGCCGCTGAGTCCGCAAGGAACTTGGTTCTTTCCCACCCAGAGACGCAGGCGCGATTTGAACGCGTCGCCCGCTTGATCCATGGCTTCGAGACGCCGTACGGAATGGAACTGCTGGCGACCGTCCATTGGGTCGCCACACGCGAAGGCGCTCGTTCAGCAGGCGAAGCTATCGAACGAACCTACAAGTGGAATGACCGCAAGCGGGTCTTCGATAGCAAACAAATCCGCCGGGCATGGCAGGTTCTGGCCGACCAGCAGTGGCTCTCGGATCAGGCTGGTGTCGAAACAAGCGGGCAGACTTAGAAGCGCAGCACCAAGCCCGTGGAGACGCGGGCATCATTCTGCTTGCCGCCGAAAAACCGCGTGTGCACGTAGTCCAACTGCATGCGCCAAGCGAGCAGGCGCAACAAGCTGCGCTGGGCGGAGAGCTACTGCCGTTCCAACTGATTGAGGCAAGCTCCGACCCCCAAAAGCCAGGCAACGCATTTGTGGCTCAGGAGACCATCGGCAACGATCCATCCAATTGAAAGGAAGAGGCCGATGGACGCTAGAGATACGACAGTGGATTCTACCCGCGCGGGTGATACACAATTCCTTTTCTGGGGAGGCATTGCGGCCCTCGTCCTGGTCGCTGGCTATCTCATCATTATCCCGTTGTTCGCGCACGTCGGCGCGCCGCCCAACGGAGCCGAGGCTTGGTTTAAGTATTTGCCGGGCAAAACCTCAATTTGGTGGGTGATCCTGGGCCTCTCGGTCTTCACCGATCTGCTCTACATTCCGGTCGCCCTTGCCCTCTATCTCGTCTTGAAAGCCGTAAACAGAAACGTCGTCCTGCTGGCCGCAGTATTCATGGGGATGTTTGTCGTCCTCGATCTCGCAATCACGTGGGCGCACTACGCCTCAATCCTCAAGCTTTACGCCGACTTCGCCGCGAGCGCCGACAACGCTCACCGGGCAGCTTGCTTGGCGGCGGCCGAATGTGCTGCCGCCGTGCTAGCCACGCCTATGGAGATCTTCTATGCAATCGTGACAGCCTCAATTGGAGTCCTGTTGGCGGGCTTCGTCATGTTGAAGTCGGAGTTTGGCAAGGTGGCAGCCTATCTGGGTATCGCCACAGGTGTCCTCGGGCTTCTTGCGCTCACCGGATCCTACATGGTCATTATTGCCAACGCACTATCGGGAACGGTTTGGTTCTTGCTCGTCGGGATCAGGCTTCTCAAGCTCGCTCGAGTTTGGCCTATGAAATAGCTCTTAGAAGCGCAGCACCAAGCCCGTGGAGACTCGGGCATCATTCTGCTTGCCGCCGAAAAACCGCGTGTGCACGTAGTCCAACTGCATGCGCCACGCGAGCAGGCGCAACAAGCGATAGTCGAGGCCCCCGCCCAGCGCCGTGGCGAAGGAAGTGCTCGACCCAAGAGGAGGCGCGGTGACGTGCCCTGCGCCGAACATGGCCTGCGCGAACGGCCGGAACTTCCCCACGGAAAACGATATACGCGGGCCAAACAGGTAATTGTGTTCGCGCAGCGCTGCGCCGCCGTAGTGCCCGCTGAAATCGCCCACCATGCCCACCCAGGGAAGGACTTTGCCCTCGAACGAAGCGGCCCAGCCGTTCAAGTTCTGGCGGCCTCCTCCGCCTCCAGGCGCGCCGGCGTCCAGATAGGAATACCCGAAGAAGACGTTCCCCGCGGTCGGTACTTGAGCCTGCGCAGCCGTGGTGAACAGGAACAAAGCGATCATCCCCAAGCTCATGCGCATCGCCGGTCCTCCTTGCGAGAAAGCAGGTTGCTTGCCGCATAGTATCGCACACGGAGAGGCGGCACCGGGAAAGCGAAACAGGGCGAGGGCGTCTGGCGGCCTCCGCGCTTCCGCAAAGGCAATACCTCACCCTGCGGACTCGGCGCGGAACAGCGGGTTCGTCTTTCCGTCCCCCGCAACGCCGCCCTGGAACTCGGTGCGCACCCGGGGCAGCGTGTGCGGGTACTTTTCCCGCAGGAACTCTATGAGTTTTTCGCGCACGTAGCAGCGCAGGTCCCAGGCCGTGCCGGAATCCCGGGCATCCACCAAGGCCCGCAACTGAAGGGCGTTGGGAGTCACGTCGGTGACCTGCAGAACGCAAACCTGTCCTCGCCACAGTTTCGAGGATTCCACGATGCGCCGCAATTCCGCGCGCAACTCTTCCACCGGAACCGTATAATCCACGTACAAGATGACCGAGCCGAGCAGATCGGCGCTGCTGCGCGTCCAATTCTGAAAGGGATGGTCGAGGAAGTAGGAAAGGGGCAGCACCAGCCTGCGCAAGTCCCAGAGGCGCACGATGACGTAGGTCATGCCAATTTCCTCGATCCAGCCCCACTCGCCCTCGACGACCACCGCGTCCTCAAGCCGGATCGGCTGCGTGAAGGCGATTTGCATCCCGGCGATCAGGCTGGAAAGCGTGCTCTTCATGGCCGTGCCCACGATCAATCCGACCAGTCCCGCGGAGGCCAGCAGGCTGATGCCGATGTGCTTGATGCCCGGGAACGTCATCAACATCACCGACAGGGTAACGACGGAGACGAGCACGATCATCATGCGATGCAGCAGTCGAATCTGTGTCTGCGCCCGGCGGGCCGCGAGGCTTTCATGCAGGTCGGCGCGGTATCGCGCGTGAATCATGTCGAATACGATTCCCGTGCACACAACCACGAGCCAGCCTACCGCGGCGATCAAACCCAGGCCGATAATCCGCTGTACCGGCGTGAATACGCTTTCCGGAAGCCCGGCCAGCGGCAAGGCGGCTAGAAGAGCAAACAAGGGCAGGATCCACAGAGAGGGCCAGCGGCCGTGCCGCACGACGGAGTCGAGGAACAAGCTCCCCTTTCGCCGGGCTAGCCGGCTCATTGTGGAAAAGGCAATCCAATGGCATGCCGCGGCAAGAAGAATGGCCGTACACACAACTCCGAAGGACCAAGCCCATTCGTGCCAGTTCCTCAATATGGCAATCACTTTGGCCTCCTTCGTGCCCCTCGCTGGCGCTCTCAGCCGAACTCGTCTACCGCTGCCGCCCGTGAGCTGGTGCCGTTCCAGCTTGGTTTGACTGATTCCCATCAGCAAGTAAGGCGCTGTTTCTCGAAGAGCGGCGTCGCAGGCCCGTTGTGCTGCCGATAGGTGTAATTCCTTTGCTCCCCCGCTCCCCGCTCATTCGGCCCAAAAAGTTGGAACGGCACTGGGGGAAGTGCCGGTTCGTGAGCGGCTGCGCCGCCCGAATTGAACCGGCGGCTCAGCGTTCCCCTGGCGCTCAAAGAACGGGCCGCGCAGGCCAGTAATCATTCTACGAGCACGCAAGAATCCTCTTGCTCGGCAGAACTCCCCATCGGATAGGCAGATAGCTACGTGTATCGCTGTAAGCTTAGGCGGGTGCTCTGGAAAAAGGCGGAGGCGCCGCCATTCCGCGGCCGCTGACTAATCCAGCGACTAAACTTCGTTGCGGGCCATGTCCGCGCGGGATTCGCGCTCGCGGATGAGCCGAAACCGCTTTCCTTCGACGAGAATTTCAGCGGGCCGGGGCCGCGAGTTGTAATTCGAAGCCAGCGCCCATCCGTAAGCACCCGCGCACCAGACCCCCAGAAGGTCTCCTGAGCGAACGGGCGCCAGGGGCCAATCACGGAGAAAGCAGTCGCCGGTCTCGCACACCGGTCCCACAATGTCCACGCGCGCGGGACGCACGCGCGCCAAGGCCTCTTTCCTGGAGACCGGCGTGATGGGATGAACAGCGCCGTACAGAGCGGGGCGGATCAGGTCATTCATAGCCGCGTCTACAATCACGAAGGTTTTCCCGCCGTTTTGCTTGGTATAGAGGACGCGCGTCAGCAATACCCCCGCAGGCGCGACCATCGAGCGGCCCGGTTCGAGCAGCAAGTGGCACCCCAGCGGGCGCGTCATGCCCGCCACTGCGCGCGCGTATTGTCCGCGCGTGAGCACGGTCTCATCCGTGTAACGCACGCCTAGCCCTCCGCCGAAATCGAGGTACTCGATGGCCATCCCTGCCGCGGCCAGCTCGCGGACATAGCTTGCCAAACGGGCAAGCGCCAGGCGGAAGGGCGGCCAAGCGATGATCTGCGAACCGATATGAGCGCTGATGCCGCGCCAATCGAGCCACCGCGAGTAACCCGGAGCACGATACAGGCGCCGCGCTTGCGTCCAGTCCAGACCGAACTTGTGCTGGTGACGGCCGGTGGAAATGTGCGGATGCGCGCCCGCGGCCACGTCCGGATTCACGCGCACGGAGATGGCCGGCCGCGCTCCCCCAGTGGCCACATGGCGCGCGGCAGCTTCGGCGAGCAATTCGAGCTCCGCCTGCGACTCGACGTTAAAAAGGAGAATGCCGGCGCGGCTACGGCGCAAGCCTGTGGGTCTGTAGGCCAGAGCCTCGCGAATCTCCTCAGGCGATTTGCCCACGCCGCTGAAAACGATTTTCCGGCCGGGCACGCCGGCGCGTCGCAGGCGGTCCAGTTCACCCCCGGAAACAACATCGAAACCGCTGCCCAGCCGGGCCAGTAAACGGAGCAGCGAGAGGTTCGCATTGGCCTTGACGGAATAGCAGATCGTGTGCGCAACCCTGCTCAAGGCGCGGTCAAACTCGCCATAAGCCGCTTCGATGGCCGTGCGGCTATAGACGTACACGGGGGTTCCCGCTGATTCCGCCACGGCCCGCAGGGGCACGTCCTCGCAGAATACTTCGGCTTGCCGGGAGCGCGCGAAATCGAGGGTGCGTTCCCGGACCCGGGAGCGGTCTGCCAGGCCGCGCCAGGCAAAGAACGGCGTGAACGCAACGGGGTCGCACAGCCGCTCGTGGTTCGCTCGGCGCGCCCGCGCCGGGCCGCGCCGGACGGAACTTGCTTTCACGGAACTCACTGGACCTTAAGAACCACGAGCGTGCGGTCGTCGTTTAGCGGCCTGGATTCCGCGAACCAGTCCACGTCGCCGAGTATGCGGTCGGCTAGTTCCTCGGCGGAGGACTCGTGGTGCTGCTCGATGGCCTTGCGCAGCCGCTCGGCGCCGAAAAATTGCCCGTCAGGCCCCGTGGTTTCCGCGAGACCGTCGGAATGAAACACCACGATATCGCCCGGATCGAGGTTCACGCTGCGTTCATCATATGCGACATCCTCGAAAATGCCGAGAGGAAAACCGGCCAAGGCGATCTTATCGCAGCGGCCGTTCCGATATAACAAGGGCTGGGACTGGCCGGCGTTGGCCACCCGCAGCCGGCGCCGCGCTTTCTGCCAGGTGGCCAAACACAAGGTCATGAATCGGCCTTCGATACGCTGCTCGCAAACCAGTTGGTTCATTTGCCGAAGCATTTCGGCGGGCTGGAGTTTCTGCGGAGCCAGACTGCGCATGATGCCGATGGCCACGGCGCCATAAAGAGCTGCGGCGGTTCCCTTGCCGCTCACGTCCCCCAAGGCCACCGCGAGCTGCTGCGGGCCATAGCGGAGAAACTCGTAAAGATCGCCGCAAACTCCGCGTGCCGAAAGATAACGGGCGGCGATATCCAGGCCATAGTCCGCGGCGGGCGCGGGACGCAACAAGGCGCCCTGCATCCCTTTGGCCGCTTGCAGGTCGCGGTCCAGCCGGGCTTCGTCTCGCGCCACCTTTTCGTACAGGCGGGCGTTTTCGATGGCCACGGCCAGGTTGGCGGCAAGGATCGAGAGCGTCTGGACATGTTCCTCGGTGAAGTAATTGAGCTGCGGGCTCTCGAGATCCAGCACGCCCACCACGCGGCCCGTGTGGATCATGGGGATGGCCAATTCCGAGCGGGTCTCTGGATTGACCGTCACGTAGCGCGGATCCTTGGATACGTCCGGCACACGCACCGGCTCCCGAGTTTCCGCCGCGGCGCCGATGATGCCCTCGTCGGCAGGCACGCGCAGCTTCCCTTGAACGCGCTGGCCATATTTCACGTCCAGTTGATGCAAGAAAGCCCCTTGCTCCTCGTCGTAGAGCAGGATGCTCAGAATTTCGTAATCAATGACGCGCTTGACCAATTCGGCGGCGCGGCGCAGGAGCTGCTCGACATCGAGGATGGAGCTGATCTCGCGGCTCACTTCGTTCAGCACCACCAGGGCGCCGGCCTGGCTGCTCATGCGCTCGAAAAGACGCGCGTTTTCGATGGCCACGGCCAGGCGGCTGGCCATGAGCGCCAGCACGTTCTGCTGGTCGCGGGTGAAGTAATCGAGGCGCCCGCTTTGAATATCCAGTACGCCGACGCATTTCCTCTTGACCATCAGAGGAACGGCCAGTTCCGAGCGCACCCCGGCAATGGCGTCAATGTAGCGGGGGTCCTTGGAAACGTCGCTTACCCGAACGGGATGCCCGCTGGCCGCGGCCGCACCCGTGATCCCCTGTCCGAGAGGCACTTGCAGATTCTCCATGAGCCCTGGTGCAGCGCCCACGACGAAGCGGTAGCGTAATAGCGCGGAGTTCTCATCGAGGAGCAGGACGCCCAGGATTTCATAGTCAATCAGCCGCTTGACCAAGGCAGCCGAGCGCGCCAGCACCTCGTCGAGATCGAGAGAGGTATTGACCTCCTGGCTGATCTCGGCCAGGATGGCCAAAGTTTCCGTGGGCAGACTGGCTTCCGCCAACTGCCGTTTAGCTCCTACAAGGTCCATGGGCGCGTTCGGCAAGGGCGTAACGGTCATTATAACAGGGACCCGGACAGCCCCGATTTGATGCCCGTATCTATCACTATTTGAATAAGATAGTACCGTGGACGGCCCGGGCTGGTATCTTCAGCGCCGGGGAGTGCACGGGATGCCTTCACCCCCCGGTAAGAAGCGAATGTCCGGGAGGTTGCGGTATCGCTCCGCACAGTCCAGCCCGTAGCCGACCACGAAGCGGTTGGGAATACTGAATCCCAGGTAGTCGGCCCGGACCGGCTCAATGCGTCCAGCGGGTTTGTCCAATAACGCGGCCACGCGCAGCACCTTCGGGTGGCGCTGCCGGAGCAGACCCAGGAGGAAATTCGTTGTGCGCCCGGTGTCCAGGATATCCTCGACCAGGATAACGTTCCGCTGTTCCACGCTGCCGTGCAAGTCCATGAGCAGATTCACTGGACCCGCAGACTGCGTACCTTTTCCGTAGCTGGAAGCGCAGACGAAGTCAACCGATGCTTTCACTTGCACGCAGCGCAGCAAGTCGGCAAAAAACACCACCGCGCTTTTCAGAACGGCAACGAAATGAACGGGTTGCCCTCGGAAGTCCCGGGATATCTCCGCGCCCATCTCGTGGATGCGCTGCTGGATGGCACGGCAAGGCAGCAGAATTGGCAGCCTCTCTTGACGGCGGCTCATCAACGGGCGCTTGGTTCCGGCGAAGCTGCGCCACTCTATCCCAAGCCGCTGACTCCTACAAGTCTGCGCATCGCGCGTCGCGCCATCTAGAATGCAACCCGAAGGGGGCATGCTACTTCAGGTAGGCTGCCAGCCAATCGAGGAAGGTCTGGTACCAAAGCCGCGCATTCAGCGGCTTGCCGATCCAGTGGCCTTCATCGGGGAAGACGACGAGCTTCGAAGGCACGCCCTGACGCTGCAACGCAGTGAACAATTCCAGCGATTGCGTGTAGGGGACGCGAAAATCCAGCTCTCCGGTGAAGATGAGCATGGGCGTTTTGTACTTGCCCAATTCGCCCGCGTACGTGAGCGGCGACCATTTCAAGTAGCTTTGCGGGTTTGTCCAGGGCGTGCCGCGCATGTCGTGCTCTTCGAACCACAGCTCTTCCGTCGAGCCGTACATAGCGGGCTCGTCGAACACGCCGGCGTGGCTGATGAGGGCCTTGAATCGTCCGGTATGCGTGGCGATCCAATCGGCCATGTAGCCGCCATAGGAGCCGCCGGCGGCGGCCAGGCGGTCTGCATCCACGAAGGGATACTTGGACAGCACGTAATCCACGCCTCGCATGTTGTCTTCGTAGGCTTCGCCGCCCCAATCGTCGGTGATCTCGTCTATGAACTTCTGGCCGTAGCCGGTGGACCCGTGCCGCTCGATCATCAGCGCAACGTATCCCGGAGCGGCGAAAACCTGGGGATTCCAGCGGTAACCCCAGGAGTTGCCCCACATGGTCTGCGGGCCGCCGTGCAGCAGCAAGAGCAAGGGGTATTTCTTCGAGGGGTCGAATCCCGGGGGACGGATGAGCACGGCCTGGATGCGCGCGCCGCCGGCGCCCTCGAACCAGAAGGTTTCGGGCGGATTCATGTCCAGCAGGGCTAGGCGTGCGTCGTTCTGATGAGTCAGCTGGCGCGCCCCTGTGCCGTCGCTTGCGGCGATGAAGATTTCCGCGGGCATGGCCAGGCTGGAGCGGGTGAAGACCATGGCCCGGCCGTCGCGGTCCAGGGAGACGTCATCGTTGAATCCGTCGGGGACGATCTTCCTTGGCTCGGCCCCGGACATGGCCGTCAAAGCGTAGATGGGCTGGAGGGTTTCGTCTTCGGCAATGAAGTAGATGGTCTTGCTATCGGCGGACCAGGCCAGTTTCATAGCCCAGCGGTCGAAATGCTCGGTAAGGTTTTCATGCGTGCCGGTTTTCCGGTCGTAGAGCATGATGCGCCAGCGGTCTGACTCGTACTCGGAGGCGAACTGGGCGTGGTAGGCGATGTAGCGGCCGTCGGGGGAATACACAGGGTTCCCGTCGAAGCCCGGATTGGTGGTCAGGCGCTTCGGTTCGCCGCCCGAAACCGGCACGGTGAAGATGTCGCCGTTGGTGCTGATGGCTTCCATCTTGTCGGTCACGGCGACAAAGGCAAGCTCCTTCGAGTCCGGGGCGAAATTGATGTCTTCGGGTCCGCCGCGCTCATCGGGAGGCACGTCGTAATCCGCTCCGGGGGTCAAATCGCGCGGAGGAAGGCTGCCATCGGCGGGGACCACCAAGAGATGGCTGCGCTTGTGCTCGAACCAGTGATCCCAGTGGCGATAGAGCAGCTGATCGTAGATGCGGGCCTGGACCTTGCTCTTGGCGCGCTCGTCATCCCGTGAGCGATTGCAGGCGTCATCAGTGCAGGCGGGATAAACGAAGGAAGTGAAGGCAAGCACCTTGCCGTCCGGCGACCACTTGGGGTTGTCAGCGCCGGTGGAAAGACGAGTCAACTGGCGGGCTTCTCCGCCGCTCATGGGCAGGAGATATACCTGAGGAGCGCCATCGCGCGAGGAGAGAAACGCAAGCGTGCGGGAGTCCGGGGACCACACCGGCAGGCCATCGTGCCCGCTGAAGGTGAGCTGGGCGGCTGGCCCGCCGCGCGTGGAAATCATCCAGATGTTGCCGGCGTTGCGGTTGAGGTCGAAGTCCGGCGTGACCACCTTGTAGGCCACCCAATTGCCATCCGGAGAGATCTGCGGCTCGCTGAGGCGCTCGATGCGCTCCATGTCCTCGAATGTGATGGGGTGTTTCGCCAGGTTGCGGTTGTCCTGGGCGCGGCCAGCGGGCGCCTGAGCAACAGCACAGAGAAAAATAAGAGCGGTCACAATGCCCGGCGGCACGTTTGTACGCTTCCTAGTCATGGAGTCCTCCCCGTGAGATGGCCACGAATCGCATGTCGCGCCGGGGAAAATGGTGTCACGAAAGCGCCCCCTTTCCAAGCCGCTAGCGGGACCGC
>Ga0187771_10003492_pt1 | contig 10968 bp, 11 predicted proteins | sample 0116_SJ02_MP15_1_FD_133139 | JGI IMG/M metagenome (GOLD analysis project Ga0187771, IMG submission 133139) | Tropical peat soil microbial communities from peatlands in Department of Meta, Colombia - 0116_SJ02_MP15_10_MG | ecosystem: Environmental > Terrestrial > Soil > Wetlands > Peat | place... | reverse complement strand
TCTTTTTCGCTACTCTATGACACGGTCCGCTGGGAAGAGAAAGCAATCGTAGCCGCCGCGGAGAAGCGCGGGGTCAGAGCCAATCTGGTGGACTCCAAGGACCTCTCGATCACCCTGAACTCCGGCGAGTTGCCTCTTGCCGACAGGGTGGTCCTCCAGAGGTGCGTGAGCTACTTCCGCAACGTGCATTCCACTGCCGCCCTCGAGGCAGCCGGTCACAGAGTGGTCAACTCGTTTGCCTGCGCCCGGGTGTGCGGCAACAAGCTGTTCGGGTCGCTCGCGCTCGTGAAGCACCACGTCCGGACCCCCATGACCACCCTCGCGATGGCGGAAGACTCCGCCTTGCGCTCGATGGAGCAGATAGGATACCCCACGGTGGTCAAGCCGGTGGTCGGAAGCTGGGGGAGGCTGTCCGCCCTCATCAGAGACGGGGACGCCGCCAGGGCGGTGATAGAGGACAGGGAGCAGATGTTCCCCCTCTACCAGATCTATTACCTGCAGGAGTTTGTCAAACGGCCTCCCCGAGATATCCGCTCCTTCGTCATCGGGGACAGGACCATCGCCGCCATCTACAGGTATTCGGGAGGGACCGAGTGGAGGACCAACACAGCCAGAGGGGGGAAGGCCGAGGCCTGCAAGGTCACCCCCGAGCTCGACGAGCTGTCAGTCAGGGCCGCGAAGGCGGTCGGCGGGGAGTTCGTAGGAGTGGACCTGATGGAGGGAGAGGATGGGCTCCTGGTCCACGAAGTGAACAACACTACGGAGTTCAAGAACACCGTCCCCGCCACAGGCGTAGACATCCCCGGAATGGTTATTGATTATCTGGTTTCTGTAGACAGGAGATGACCACCACCGCAGGCAGCCCGGTGAAGCTGCTCCTCGACTCTCTGAAGATCTATTCGCCCACCACCCAGGAGGGAGAGCTCGCCTCTTTCCTAGCCGACAGGATGGCTCCTCTCGGCTACTCCAACGTCCACATCGACAGGGCAGGGAACACGATAGGCCAGATCGGTAAAGGAAAGACGAAGCTCCTTCTCTGCGGCCACATGGACACGGTCCCAGGCGACCTCCCCGTGAGCCACAGGCAGGGAAGGGTCTACGGGAGGGGCGCGGCCGATGCCAAGTCCCCTCTGTGCGCGCTTCTCCTGGCTGGGGCCGCCTCCGCCGATTCCGGGGTCAGCATCACATTCGCGGGCGTCACTCAGGAAGAAGGAGAGGGCGCGGGTATAGAGCAGCTGATCCGGGGTGGCGACATATTCGATTACGCGGTGTTCGGCGAGCCGAGCGGGGCCAACAGGATAACCATCGGTTACCGTGGGAGGGTCAGTCTCCACGTAACGATAAGGACAGCCGGCGGGCACGCGGGTTCTCCCTGGGCCCAGAGGAGCGCCTTCGACGAGTTCAACCTCCTCCTCTCCAGGCTGAAGCGCTATGAACGCTCCAAGGAGCTCCCGGGGGACCATTTCAGGTCTGTCTCCATATCCCCCACATTGGTGAGGGCGGGGACTTACCACAACGTCATCCCAAACATGTGCGAAGCCACGCTCGACCTCCGCCTCCCGCCCTCCATTCCTTCCTTCAGGGCCGTCGAGGAAATCCGTTACTTTGCAAATCAGACGGACGAAGGTGCCATGATAGATATCACCGAGGGCGAGCCCACCGAAGCATACGAAGCGGACACCGGCTCGACTCTGGTGCGTGCGTTCCAGAGAGCAATCCTTCTCAAGCTGAAGACGAAGCCGAGCCTCATCCGGAAGACTGGCACGGGAGACATGAACACCTTCGCCCACAAGAAGAACGCCGCATGCGTCACCTATGGCCCCGGCCTGTCTCGAACGAGCCACACCGACGGGGAGATGGTGCAGATCAAGGACTACTTGGGCAGCATCGAAGTGTTGAAAGAGGCCACCCGACAGCTGGAAGCCTTAGGCGCAGGTAGTGGGATATGAACGGCAGAAGTTTCCTCACACTCGCAGAGTTCACGCCGGAGGACCTGACATCGGTGCTTGACCTTTCCGAACGGCTGAAGCGCTACCGGACGGAGGGCCCCGGCTCGAAGATCCTTGCGGGCAAGAGCGTCGCCCTGATTTTCGAGAAGCCGAGCACGAGAACTAGGGTCAGCTTCCAAGTCGCAATCAGCGAGCTAGGGGGGAGCGCCATCAGCCTGAGCTCCAACGAATTGCAGCTGGGGCGGGGGGAGACTGTGGATGATACGGCGCGCGTGCTCTCCCGCTACGTCCACTGCATAATGGCGAGAGTGAACCACCACGACGATCTCGAGCGCCTGGCAAAGTCGGCCACCGTACCTGTCATCAATGGACTCAGCGAGCTGCACCACCCGGTGCAGATACTCGCCGACCTCCTCACCCTGCGGGAACACAAGGGGAGCCTGAAGGGGCTGAAGGTGGCCTGGGTGGGGGACGGAGACAACGTCTGCAACTCTTGGACGATTGGTGCGGCCCTGTCAGGTATCGAGTTTGTCGCAGCGACCCCACAGGGCTACGAGCCTCCGCAGTCGGTACTCAGCCTTGCTTCAGGCTTGGCCCGGGCCACCAAAGGGAGCATCAAGATAGTCAGCGACCCGACCGCCGCAGTGTCGGGCGCAGACTGCGTCATCACGGACACATTCGTGTCCATGGGGGAGGAGCAGGAGAGGCTCCAGCGGGAGCGTGCATTCCTCCCAGAGTATCAGGTCAACAGATCCCTCATGGCCAAGGCAAAGACGGATGCCATCTTCATGCACTGCCTCCCGGCACACAGAGGGGATGAGGTCACCGACGAAGTGATAGACGGCCCTCAATCAGTAGTCTTTGACGAGGCCGAGAACAGGATGCACACGGAGAAGGCCCTCCTCTGTTTCCTCATGCTGGCCAAGAAAGACTATTCTGCCCTCACAGTCTGATTTCTTCCAGCCCGTACTGCCTGACGAGAGAGAGTATCTTCTCCTTGTGGGGCCCGAGCCCCTTCCAGTCCAGGGCCGCGTACGTTACGGGGGCAGCGGAGCGCTGGATCATCTGTGCAACCATCTTCTCGTCAACACTCTCAAGGGCGTACTTAGGGGCGACGAATGCGAACGCCATGTCCCCATCTATCAGGAGCTTTGTGAACTTCTCCGGATAGTGGGTGCCCCCGAACCCGATTGCGACTTTGCTCCAGATGGTCTTCTCCCGCATGCTCTCCATCAGCGCCCTTCCTACCACAGCAGCCGCCTTCCTGTCCCCCCAGTACTTTTCTGACGACCCCAGCTCCACGAAGAGGACGGGCTTCTGGAGTGAGGTCGGCCCGTGGTGCGTCGCTTCCATGGTGACCTCATACCCCTGGACCTCGCTCCTGTGCTTCCAGAGAGAAACGAGATAGTTCTTCAGCAGCGATGGATCTGCCCGTCCCAGCTCCCTCCCTGTTCCTCCGAACTTCGCCTCTGGGGAGAAGTTCCCTGTCGTGTGAGCAGTGAGCGAGGCGATGCCCGACTCGGCGCTGTGTCGGGAAAGGAAGATGTACGCCTGGGGGTTGAAGTACTCGTCTAGCGCCGGCGGGTGGACAATCATCCCTTCGAAGCGGGCCAGAAGGAAGGAGTCTTTCTGGAAGACGGGCTGGCCCAGCAGATTGACACCCGTCGACTGGAACCCCTCCTCCTCCACCAGGGCTTCTGCCAGAGTCCGAGAGGCCAGGTCTGTGGTCGAAGCCACTATTACCGTCGCCGGCTCTCCTTGGGGGTTCATGGCGCCCTGGTCCGTTCGTCGAGCGTATTAACGGTGGACAGGTTCCTGAACGATTAGCTGAATTATAGCGGCACTAAGCATATAAGTCAAGTTTCGGGGTCGCCCCAAAGATTCGAACATGGGGGTCCGCGACTTCCTCAAGTCAGCGAACGCGATATTCAAGCTCGCCCACAAGAGCGACAGGGACGAGTTCTCCCTTTACCTGAAGCTAGTGGCCTTGGGGGTCGCCGTGGTCGGGACCATCGGCTTCCTCATCAAGCTGATTGGAACCTTCGCCTTCCACTGAGCAGGTCGCCCCGTATGGGATGCCTTTTCCTTTAGGAGAGATTTTCTATGGCAATGCAAAGCTGAAGAACCCACCGTCCGACCCAATAGGGTTCGAAATTGGCTCGCAACCCAATTGTCCGTGAGATACTGAATCAATACAGGCAGGTGTGGGCCCTCGGGCACGCTCTGGCGGTGCTCAGCTGGGACACAGAGACCCACATGCCTCAGAGCGGGGCCAGGCCCAGGGGGATTGCTTCTGGTCAACTGGCAGTGATGGCCCAGAAGGCCACCGTGCAGATGGACGGCTTGGTGAGGAAGGCTGAGAAGGCGAAGGACCTTGATGACATGGAGAAGGGGGTCGTCAGGGTGCTCAGGAGAAGTCTGGACTATTATCTCAAGGTCCCCCCTGAGCTCGTTGACGAGATTCAGAGGGTTACCACGGAGGCTACCGTGGTCTGGAGGGACGCCCGCAGGAAGTCTGACTTCGGGCTGTTCAAGCCGCACCTGGAGAAGATAGTCGAACTCCAGAGGAAGGTGGCGGAGAAGCTGGGGTACGAAAAGCACCCCTACAACGCCCTGTTGGACCTCTTCGAGGAAGGGTTCACCGTGCGAGAGGCGGACGCGATCTACTCGAGGCTGATCCCACAGAGCAAGAAGCTCCTGGCAAGGGTGGCGGCTGAGGGCGTCTACCCCACAAGGCACCCCCTGGAGAAAGCAAAGTATGACGACGAAGCCATGACGAGAGTCAACGACGAGGTAGTCAAGCTGCTGAAAATGCCTGTAGACAGGTTCAGAATGGACGTATCGACGCACCCCTTCACCACACAGATAGCTTCCGATGACGTAAGGATCACGACAAGGTACGAGGGGAAGAACTTCGGAGCCTCCCTCTACTCCACCATCCACGAAAGCGGCCACGCAATCTATGGCCTCGGAATCGGCGGGAAGCTCGCTTACACCCCCGTCGGGGACGGGGCCTCCTACGGTATCCACGAGTCCCAGTCGAGGTTCTGGGAGAACGTCGTGGGGAGGAGCAGGGAATTTGTGAGGCTCCTCGACCCGATTCTGAGGAAGAACCTGAAGTTCGTACGCGGGTACGACGACGAGCAGCTGTATCTTTACTTCAACACAGTCAGGAAGAGCTTCATCAGGGTGGAGGCGGACGAGCTGTCCTACAACTTTCATACCGCGCTAAGGTATGACATCGAGAAGAAGGTCATCGCAGGCGAAGTCAAGGTGGCAGAAGTGCCATCGCTCTGGAACGACACCTTCGAGGACTATCTGGGAATGAGGCCGAAGAACGATGCCGAAGGGGTCCTTCAGGACATCCACTGGAGCGGCGGCTCGTTCGGGTACTTCGCCACCTACACACTGGGGAACGTGGTGGCAGCGATGATCTGGCACAAGATGAAGGATGGGGAATTTATCAGGAGAGCGCTCCGGAAGAGGGACGTGGTGGAGCTCAAAGAATGGCTGGGTGTCAACATCCACAGGCACGGGTCCATCTACCCTCCAAAGGAACTGCAGGAGAAGGTGTTCGGGGAGGCCTATAACCCGGAGAGGCTCCTAGCCTACCTAGAACGCAAGTTCTTGGGCTGAATCAAGACGGGTACGCTCTATCCAGCTCGGCCCTGTCTTCGTCCGACATCCTCCAGCCGGCCGCCCCGGCGTTCTCCACGACGTGCGCACTTGTCGAGGCCCTAGGAATAGGGAAGACGTTCTCCTGGGAGAGCAGCCAGTTTAGTGCCACCTGTGGGGCGGTCTTGCCGTACTTCTGTCCGATGCTCGACAGGACTCTGCCGGAGCGAAGCTTTCCATGACCCAGCGGGAAGTACGCCAAGAGTGCCATATTCTCCTTCCTGCAGTAGGGGAGTATCTCCTTCTCCATCCGCCTGTCGGCAAGGTGGTAGGGCATCTGGGTCGAGGTCAGGCGGTGTTTCTTCAGGGCGCCGTTTGCCTCAATCATCTGCTTGAGGGAGAAGTTAGAGACCCCAATGTACCTGATCAGGCCCCTGTCAACCATCTCTTCCATGGCAGACATTGTTTCCCTAATCGGGACGAAGGGACTAGGCTGGTGGACCTGGTAGAGGTCGATGTAGTCCAAGTCGAGCTTCTTGAGACTCCTTTCAAGTGATTTCACAAGGGCGTCGCGCCTTAGGTGGAGGAACATCACCTTGGTGGCTATGAACAGGTCCTCTCTTGGGAATCTCTCGATCGCCCTGGCGACTAGAGGCTCCGAGGTATAGATTTCTGCCGTGTCTATCATCCTGATGCCCGTGTCGAGTCCCGCTTTGAGGGCGGCAACCTTAGCGTCGGCTCCTCCCACTATTCCCATCCGGGACTTCAAAATCCATGGGAAGTCGTAGTACGTTCCCAGCCCCATCGAAGTTGTCTGCTTCTCGGTCCAACCGAAGGATTTGGTCTCCAAGGTGCCACTCGTTCACCGAGGGTTGTGCTAGGCCCCACCTAGACAAATCTTCCTGCCCGAACCTGCTTCCACCCGTTCGTAATCGACACTATGGGCGCGCCGGCTCGAATCCTGTTTCAAGTCGGGAGCGTCCGACACGCAGCACCCGACACCAACTCAGTTGGGAGGTGCGCCTGCGTAAGGCTATCATGAAACCTATGGCGGCTTGACCACTCGTGATGAGATACGGGCCGGAGCCGTTGAAACCAAAGGTTATTAGGCCAACAAAAATCGGGCAGTTTCCGAAGTGTCTGTTATGAGCGAGCAAGAGAGAAGCAACTCCATCTTCCCGGTTAAGACCACCGGGGGACAGGAGAAGACGGTGGCCACCTTCGTGGCCAACAGGGCGATACAGAAGAAGAAGCCCATCTACTCGGTGCTCGCCCTGGACACATGGAAGGGGTACGTCCTCTTCGAGGCCCCCAACAGCCAAGTTGTCGATGAGAGTATTCAGGGGTTCAAGCACGTGAGGAGCAAGATCCCAGGCATGATGCAGTACTCCGACATCGAGAAGTATCTCGTGACGAAGTCGATGGTTGCGGAGCTGAACGAGGGAGACACAGTGGAGATAGTCGCCGGTCCTTTCAAGACCATGAGGGCCAAGATAACTAGAGTCGAGAAGGAGAAACAAGAGGTTGTGGTCACTCTGCTCGACACCGCCTTTGCTATGCCGATCACAATCGACGCAAGCTTCACCAAGCTCGTGGAGCGCGCGAAGCCGGAGCAGCCCAAGTGATCGTAAATGGGTGACAAGCAAATCATCAACGTCCTCGTAACAGGTGGGGAAGCGAGTGCTGGCCCTCCTCTTGGCCCTGCCCTTGGTCCCCTCGGCGTGAACGTTCTGGGCATCGTCAACGAAATCAACAAGCAGACTGGGGATTTCAAGGGTATGAGGGTGCCGGTGAAGGTCGAGGTCGACAAGGAGACCAAGCAATTCGTCATCTCGGTCGGTACGCCGACCACTTCGGCCCTGATAGCGAAGGAGTCGGGAATACCCAAAGGCTCCTCCAAACCCAACACAGAGCTCGTCGGTGACCTGACCATGGACAAGGTGATCAGCATCGCCAAGAGCAAGATAGCCGGCTCCTACGCTGCCAGCATCAAGTCCGCCGCCAAGGAGGTGGTCGGGAGCTGCGTCAGCATGGGGGTCAAGGTCGAAGGGAAGGACGCCAGGGAGTTCATGAAAGAGATAGACGCCGGAAAGTGGGATTCCAGGCTCGAGTAGAGGCGCTCCCACTCAGAAAGTCGGATATCAGGACACAACGCTTTTAACCGATGTTCCAAGGCTCGGCAAGGAATTCGTGAAAGGGGAATGCTCTCGAACCAGCAGCTCGCAGAGCTTGCCAAGAAGGGCAAGGAACAGGCAAAGGAGACCAAGTTCACCCAGTCGGTAGAAGTAATGATTAGCCTGAAGGAAGTCGACCCCAAGAAGACCGACCTCAACATCAACGAGATAGTCTACCTCCCACACCCCACCTCGAAGCAGGCGAGACTCTGTTTCATCGGGTCGGGGGACCTCGCCGTCAGGGCGAAGAACGCCAAGGCCAACCTTGTCATGGACCCCTCGCAACTCGAGAACTACGGAGGGAGCAAGAGGGATGCGAAGAAGCTCGCCCGGTCCTACGACTTCTTCCTCGCAGACACGGCGCTCATGCCTAGGATAGGCAAGGTGCTCGGCCAGGCCCTCGGTCCCAAGGGGAAGATTCCTACCCCGGTTCCTCCGAACTCACCCATCGAGGCGATGATTAACAGGATGCGCACCGCCGTAAGGGTAAGGAGCAGGGGATCCCTCGGGGTAATGGCGAAGGTCGGGGACAGCAAGCTTTCGGAGCCCGAGATCGCCGACAACATCGTGGCGGTGGTCAACGCCGTCTCGAAGAAGCTCCCGAACGGGGATAAGAACATCAGGACAATCATGGTCAAGACGACGATGGGGAAGCCAGCGAAACAGGCGGTGGAGTAGAGTGAGCGAAACAGTCCAGGTCCAGCGGAAGCACAACCCCAAGAAGGCCGAGACAGTCGAAAGGGTCGCAGAGCTCGCCAAGAAGTACCCAGTGATCGCTGTCACCACCCTTTCGAAGGTAAGGTCGACACAGCTGATGGCGGTGAGGAAGGCCCTCAGAGGGCACGCGGAGGTGTACGTGGTCAAGAACAAGCTGGCTACCCTCGGCCTCAAGAACGCGGGGATCAAGAACGCAGACCAGCTTCTCTCACACCTCAGCGGTCAGAACGCCCTCATCTTCTCGACCTACGACCCATTCAAGCTCTTCCTTACCCTCGACAAGAGCCACGTCTACCTGCATGCGCGTGCGGGTGACAGGGCCCCCAACGACATTATCGTCCCTGCGGGCAACACAAGCCTCCCGGCCGGTCCGGTCCTCAGCGAGTTCAGAGAGGCTGGCATCTCGACGAAAATCGAAGGGGGGAGCATCTGGGTCAACAAGGACTCGGTAGCGTTGAAGAAGGGTGGCGAGGTTACTCCCAAGCTCGCGAGCCTCCTGTCAAAGCTGAACATCAAGCCTATCCGTGCAGGCCTGACAATCGCACTCGCCTACGAGGACGGCCTCATCTACTCCGGAGATCTGGTGGCGATAGACCTCGAGAAGTACAGGCAGAACCTGGTCGACGGCTACACCTCCGCGAGAGGGCTTTCGATTCTCATCGGCTACGTCACGAAGGAGACGGCACCCGAGATCATAGCGAAGGCTTACCGGGAGGCGGTGAGCGTGGCCGTGGAAGCAGGGTTCGTGACCAAGGAGACAGCACCTCTAATCCTCGGAAAGGCCGAGGCGGAAGCAGCGGCACTAACAGCCGAGGCTAAGAAAAAGGGCCTTACCGAATAGAAAATCCGGTTTTCTCTAGCCGAACAGACTGGCGAGGCCCTGTAGAGCCTCTTCTTCCTTCTTCTCCTCTTCCTTCGGCTTCTCTTCCGCCTTCGCAGCGGGTGCTCCTGGAGCCGCAGCAGCTGCCGCCGGTGCAGCAGCCATCGTAGCAGCGTTCTTCAGGGCCTCATCGATGTTGACTTCGCTGAGGGCAGAAGCGAGTGCCTTAATCTTCACTTCGTCGGGGGCGGCACCTGTCGCCTTGACCACGCTGGCCAGGTTCTCTTCGTTGACGGGCTTCCCCAGCTTGTGAAGCAAGAGGGCGGCGTAAACGTACTCCATGTTATTTCGCAGGCAGGCGGTCTCAGTTCCGTATATAACTGTTGAACGCAGAAGCTCGGCCATTCCCCCTTTCTCCTCGTCATCCGGTACTCAGTCTGAAAGCCCACATCTCGCGCAGCGACCCGGCGGCTCTCCCCGCGTTAACCATCCGACGAGTCTGGGCACCCACGGATGCCCAGAACCTTATCTACTTCAGGCCGAGGAGTCTCGAAATCCGAGTTGAATGAGAAGAAGGAAGCCCTGAGAACTAAGTTCTCGGCAGACTACAAGCGCTACTACCTTGTCGACCTCTTCAAACGTGAGGGCTTCCTCAGGAAGAGGTGCGAGAACTGCGGGAATTACTTCTGGACCCTTGACTCCGAAAGGAACAGGTGTGACGACCAGCCCTGCTCTGCTTACTCCTTCATCGGCGACCCCCAGACGAGCAGGAAGTTCGACGAGGTCGAATCTTGGCAGGCGATTGAACGCTTCTTCGTCAAGAACCACCACACAACCGTCAAGCGATACCCCGTGGTCAGCCGATGGAGGCCCGACCTCTACTTCACTGTCGCTTCGATAGTCGACTTCCAGAGAGTCGAGGCAGGGAAGGTGGTCTTCCAGCTCCCAGCAAACCCGCTCGTGGTCCCACAGATGTGCATGAGGTTCAACGACATACCCAACGTGGGGGTCAGCGGCAAGCATTACACATCCTTCGTTATGGTCGGCCAGCACAGCATAGCCGACAAAGGGGGGTATTGGAAGGACAGGTGCATCGACCTAGACTTCCAGCTTATGACGAAGGAGTTCGGCATCGACAAGAAGGAGATCACTTTCAACGAGGACGTCTGGGTCGGCTACGGCGCCTTCGGCTACTCCCTGGAATACTTCGTCCGCGGCCTGGAGCTCGGCAACGCAGTCTTCACAGCCTTCGAAGGGGACATCTCTGACTACAGAGAGATGAAGGAGAAGGTCGTCGATATGGGCACAGGGCTACAGCGCTGGGCCTGGATAAGTCAGGGCACACCGACCAACTACGATGCCAACTTCGGCGCGGTTCTGAAGCGGATGAACGAGCTCTGCAAGGTCGAGGTCGACAGGAAGCTCTTCCTCGCCTATTCTCGGCTAGCGGGAACCATGAACGTCGACGAGTTCGGCTCCCTTTCCGGCCAGCGCGCCATAATTGCCAAACAGCTGGGCACAGACAGCAAGGCCCTCGAGGAGCAGCTCGGGCCGAGGGAGGCAATGTATGCCATAGCGGACCACTCGAGGACGTTGCTGTTCGCCATCGCGGATGGGATGCTCCCGAGCAACTCAGGGGGCGGCTACAACCTCAGGATTGTCTTCAGGAGGGCGATGAACTTCATCAAGCACT
>Ga0187771_10003491_pt1 | contig 10968 bp, 8 predicted proteins | sample 0116_SJ02_MP15_1_FD_133139 | JGI IMG/M metagenome (GOLD analysis project Ga0187771, IMG submission 133139) | Tropical peat soil microbial communities from peatlands in Department of Meta, Colombia - 0116_SJ02_MP15_10_MG | ecosystem: Environmental > Terrestrial > Soil > Wetlands > Peat | place... | reverse complement strand
CAAAGCTGCTGATGGCTATATCTGAATCGCGGCGTCCATTGCGGAAATCGGCGCGCCATCCGGCGAATGCGCGGCTATTCTGAATTTTGCCGGTTTCCGCCGGTTTCCGCCTCACCAATCCGACCATTCCGGTGCCCGTATCGGCGCAGCGCATTGAAGCGCTGCGCACGGAACGAGTCATGGACGAGCCACGCGGGTCGCTCCTCGGCGGCGCCGGCGGGTCGGTCTGCTGGCACCCTCCTGGGTCGGCGCGCGCCTCTCGCGCGCGAGAGCGCATAAAGTTGATGTGATCGAGGAAGGACGAGCGACGATCGCGGTGGGGTCGAAGCACATGACCCGGCAGCTCGGCGGCGGCGGCACCATCGGTAGCGTTCGCCGCGGGGCGGAATCGGCGAAAAACATAAAACGAAAAATCGTGGCCGCGCTCGGCCGCCGCTGCGCGGCGTGCGCGGGTCGCTCACCTCGGCGGCGCCGGCGGGTCGGTCTGCTGGCACCCTCGCTGGGTCGGCGCGCCCTCGCGCGCGTGCGAGGGCAGCGGGGCGTGCGCAACAAAGATTGAGACTCAGTTGCTTGCAGCAGGCCAGCGATTGCCTTTCGGGCCACCGAAATAGCGCCAAGTGTAATGGCTTCCACTTTGATCAGTGGTGATGACGGACGCAGGCGCGCGAACCTTCTTCGCTTCATGCGTCGGCTGCGTCTCAGCAGATGCCAGAACTATAATGCCCAGCATGAAGGCGCTAACCATCGCGATTGCAAGCGCTCGCTTCACCGCTACAACACCATGTTCGTTATTTTTTAAAAAGTTTAGCCTATCTTTTAAGTTTAAGCCGGCTACGCGAACATTTCAAGGTGTAAAGAGATAAGGGCAATTGCACAGCTGTCCCAGACCACAGGTGAGCTGGCGCGAAAGTTTCTACCTCAAGCTTGCCGATGTCAGGTCGGCGGACAGCCTAACGATGAAAGCCGGCCCGCACCAGTTAGAAATGAACCCGCCCGGATTGGTTGCGCTTGCCGCAGCAACGCCGCCCAGAGCCGCCGTCTGGTCACTTGTTAAGACCGCGCAGTCGGATTTCGAAAGGTCGGTCTGTGAGTAGCGCAGGTCCAGCGTGAACACGCCTTTGGTAAATCCAATGCCTACATTCCAGGTGTTGTAATCGGGATATTTGATGCCGGCAGGGAACAGCATCGTTCCGTAGAAGGAGTCGGTAGTACCGAACCAGTAATGGCCGAACTCGCCGGACAAATAGGCGCCCATGCCGTTGGCCAGCCACGTGCTTGGCGCCGACAGTTTCAGGATGCCGGATGAATAGATGCCGTAGGCGCCAGAGTTGGTCCACGATGGCGAATAGAAGAAATTGGCGCCAGCCGCGAGGTAATCGTTAATCGCAAAGGTCGGTTTGGCATAGACCTCCCAGTAGCTGCTGTTGCCCTTCGCCGTTTGGCAGCCCGGCCCCAGTGCCGCAAGCGGCATTGCCACAACGATATTGGCACAGGTCGCGTTCGAGCCGAGCGTGGCTGGCGGTACCGGCGGAGAGGTCGGTCCAAGGCCGTTATAATTGGTCCCGCCGGGATACGCGTAATACCAAAAGCCAAAATCGAGCGCGAGCCTGTCAAACGTTCGGCGAATGCCGCTGTACAGGTCGATTTCAGCAGCAGCGTGATTGGGGGAATCGATACTGTCCCCCGCGATGCCTGCGTAGAGTTGCAGGTTGCTACTAATGTTGTAGCGCGGCTCGAAATAGGCGGTGACCGCCGGCCTGTGGTTAGACTGGGTGATACCGCGGGAAACGGAGTCGCTCATCAGATCCGAGCCAAAGGCGAAGTCCCAGGGGCTCGGCGCAGGAACCGCGGGCACTGTCTTGACCGGCATATCGGCGCCCGATGCAACTACACTGGAGAGGGCCAGGAGCGTACATGCAGTAGCAACACGCCTCGATGCCGCATGTTTTTCCATCGCACAGCCCATAATTGCATACTACCCGGACATTTTCGCGCTGCGTACGACGACCGCGCAAGACCCCATGCAGCATGACACCTCGCCGGCTGGCACTGGGTCGACCCGGCAGCAAGTCTCGTCATCTTTGCCGTCGTTGTGCGTGGTACGTGGGGGTTTTTGCGCACCTCGATCGACATGTCGCTTCAAGCCATGCCAGCCAACATCGAGCCAGCGAGAGTGCGCGAGTATCTTGCGAGCTTGCCCGGTGTCGCCGAGGTACACGATCTACACATCTGGCCGATGAGCACTAGGGAAACCGTGCTCACGTGCCATCTAGTCATGCCCCGAGGCTATCCCGGCAGCGACTTCTTCACGCGTGTCGACGCGGAGCTCCTTCACCGTTTCCGCATTCATCGTCCCACCATCCAGATCGAGCTCGCCGACCAAGACTGTAAACTCGCAGCGGCTCACATCGTCTAGTGGTGCAAACCGATCGCTCGCTCCCTTCCGCGGAGCGGTTTACTGCAATTTGCTCCCTATCCAGCCCGGAGGATACGACGCATCCTGCCGGGGCCACGACAATACAATTTTCTTGACTCTCTCGGCAGGCAGGCATAGTTGCAGGCGGTCGGCCAGAAATTCGTCTGGCGACAAGCTTGCAACTCACGAAGAGAAGATGGGCAGTACCCCCTTTGGCAAAGCCAACTCGATCTTGATCGCGCTGGTGACGCCTGAAAACATAAAAGTCGCACCCGGCATTGTCGGCTGCGCGATGGCAAGCGATCGTCTTTAGGCGATCTCTTCCCAACGCTCACTGACCCGCCGCGGTACGCGGAAGCGGAGGTGAGCGATGTTCGCGAAAACCCTCGGCGCTGTGCGCCGGCACGTCGTACCGAAAACGGCTACGACCTTGTCTCCTAACAATCATCGGACTGAACAACTGGCTTCTGTCAGAAAAGGCAGCCGCCCGGCCCTGCTGTGTCATTGGCAGTTGGACGTGGCTAACGGGCGGCTGGTTTGCACGTGGCAAGCCGAGTGGGGCGAATCTGCCACTGGCTCGGATGAAGACCAACGACGTTTGTCGACCGGCGGATCAGCCTCTCGGCTGTATCGTGTCCGAGCTGCCAAATCTTTCCAGCGCCTGGGTGCCGTGCCTGCGCCGCATCAACCCGTGGCGCGCCTATCAGGCAAATTGCCGGGTTCCAGTGATAAGGGGGGGTGCCCGTGTCCTTGCATGGCGAAACTTTAGAAGCCGCGCTTTTCATGCATCAGCCCACCGCCACTCTCGATGACGCTCACCTCAATGATGTCAGTGGCGTTCGGCCCAATCGCCGACAAAGCGGCGCTCGGGTCCTAGCATGCGCCAGGGCAATCTAAAGGCGGTCATCGTCCATCATCGGCCTGTCCTTGACATTCGTTTGACGCACATCAGCGCATAATTGCTCGCCTTGCATAGGCTTCACGCGACGATGATCCACTGTCCGAAAGATCCAGGGTCCTAGGCTGCGCAAGAGAATCAGCATCGATATGAGGCGCGTAGCCCGATGGGAAGCATTGTTATTTTCGATTTGATCGGCGGAGTTGCCCTGCTCCTGTGGGGCTTGCGCATGGTGCGCAGCGGGGTCATGCGTGCCTTCGGATCCGAACTCAGGCGCCTGCTGAGCACGGTGCTGAGGAACAGGTTCCTCGCGCTGCTGGCCGGAATCGGCGTGACCGCGCTCCTCCAGAGCAGCACCGCGGCCGGCTTGATGATGGCGTCCTTCGCGGCGCGCGGCCTTGTCGATCTCGTCCCGGCGCTGGCGGTCATGCTCGGCGCCAACATCGGCACGACGCTGATCGTTCAAGCCTTTTCATTCGACATTTCGGCAGTCGCGCCGATCCTGTTCGCAGCAGGTTTGTTGGCATTCAACCTCGGCGGCCGGACTCCGACCCGCGACCTCGGCCGCGTGGCGATTGGGCTCGGTCTTATGCTGCTGTCCCTACATATCCTGATGAACACGCTAGCGCCGGCCGAGAACGCTCCCGGCGTACGCGCACTTCTTGCCGCTATTACCGGCGAGCCGGTGCTGTGCGTGCTAATCGCCGGCGCGCTTGCGTGGGCGGCCCATTCGAGCGCCGCAGTGGTGCTGCTCGTCATGTCGCTCGCCGTCTCGCACTTCGTAAGCCCGGCTGCGGCGTTAGCGCTTGTGCTCGGCGCCAATCTCGGCAGCGCGATCAATCCGCTCTTGGAAAGCGGCAGCTCCGCCAACCCGGCCACGCGCCGCCTCCCGCTCGGCAACCTGATCAATCGTGCCGTCGGCGTCGCGCTGCTTCTACCGTTCCTGCAGCCGATTGCCGACCTCTTTGCGCGATTTGATCCCAATCCCGGGCGCATGACCGCCGACTTCCACACCGCGTTCAACGCGGTCTTGGCGTTAGCCTTCGTCTTCCTGCTGGACGGCCTGGCGTCGCTATTGGTCCGATTGCTGCCCGAGCCATCGAAACGTGCCGATCCGTCTGCCCCCCTGTATCTTGACGAGACGGCAATCCATACGCCCTCCGTGGCGCTGGCCTGTGCCGCCAGGGAGACGCTACACCTAGGCGATGTCGTCGAGGATATGCTGCGAAAGGCGATGACGGCGCTGATGAATAACGACCGCAAGCTCGCTGCCGAGGTCTCGCGCATGGACGACGTTGTCGATCGCTTGGATGAAGCGATTAAGCTCTATGTGACTAGAGTGACCCGCGAGAGCCTCGACGATCGAGAGGGGCGGCGCGCCATGGACATCATCGCTTTCGCCATCAACCTCGAACATATTGGCGATATCATCGACAAGCACCTGATGGAACTCGCGGCAAAAAAATTAAGTACAAGTTTCAGTTCTCGAACGAGGGAGCGGCCGAACTTACGGCGTTTCACAAGCGCATCATCGAGAACCTGAAGCTTGCCTTCAGCGTTTTCATCAACGAGGACGTGCGCATCGCCCGCACGCTCATCGAGGAAAAGACCCGGCTGCGAACCGCCGAGCTTGCCTACGCAGAAAGCCATCTGGCGCGGCTGCGCGCAGGGCGGCCCGAGAGCATAGAGACGAGTTCACTGCATCTCGACGTTCTGCGCGATCTCAAACGCATCTACTCGCACATCTGCTCAGTCGCATATCCCGTTCTTGAGGCTGCAGGCGAGCTGCAGCCGAGCCGTTTAAAAGAAAACGAGGTTACGGCCGCTGGCGATACAGCCTCCGATTTGCTGCCGCTGCCGCCACAATCGTCCTGACCATGAAGTCTCTCGGAAAGGTCGCACCCAACCAGAAAAACGACGCTACGGGTCGATTCTGTTCTCTAATGAATCAAGGGCGGCGGCTGATTTTGAGCGGTCTCGACGCCTGGGGTGCCTGCGTTCTCTGCATGCTCCTGGGCAATTGATGGGGTCAGCTTGGTATGGTGCGGCAAGGTTGAAACTGCAGGCGGCCCATAACGGCCGCGTGCTACAGAATCGGCGCCGTCATCCACTCCCTCCCTGGGCGTCGCTCCCACTCGGGAGCTTTCGTCGGCCTCCTGGCGAGTTTACAGCGATTGGCTATGCAGCTTTGAAGTCGGTGCCGTGCCGAAGCATAGCGTGCATGATGATGGCCAGCCTCCTGCGAGCGCGATCCGGGCCTTGCGCATGGTCGAGCGGCGGCCAATCGCCAGCGCCCAATCTTTGAGTTTTAGCGGCTTCTTGTAACGTGTGAGCATCACGTTGGCTTTAACCCACAGGCCGATCGGGGAATTGCAAATTTTCCTGAGCTTCCGTCGGCGTCCAATTGAGACGCGCCGTAAGCATTGAATCTAAGCGCTGCGAGGACCACGCTTAGGAGCACTCGGCGCGGAGTGCGCCGGCAACAGATAATTCGATGGATGCGCACGCATTGTTTTTGCAACCGCTTTGGTTCGCCTGATGACAAAAATGCGACAGCTCATTATCGCTTCCGCACTTGATCAACATCAATGCAGTGTTCAGCCCGTGCACTATTCGTAAGCCGCCTGAGAGGGAGGAGCATCTTGGAGCTTCACGCCGATCTTCTTAGAGGCGGACGTTGGCATCCGCGGCGTGCCAACTGGATGGATCTAGCGGCGTTGCTTCTCATTGTTACGATCATCCTTTTGCTGGGATCGGGCGCCCGGCAGATGTTGGCACCGATCGCCGCCGCGCAACCGCCGGAAATTTCGCTCTCGCCGAGCGTATTGCCGAATTACGCGCTGCGGACCACGATGCGGATGCTGGCGGCGCTCATCGTTTCGCTCATCTTCACTTTTACTTATGGCACTTTAGCCGCCAAGAGCCGCCGCGCCGAGATGGTGCTGATTCCTCTCCTCGACGTCCTCCAATCCGTGCCGGTGCTTGGGTATCTGTCATTCACGGTCGTTTTCTTCGTCTCCTTGTCTCCCAACAGGGTACTCGGGGCCGAGCTCGCCGCCATCTTTGCGATCTTCACCAGCCAGGCCTGGAATATGGCATTCAGTTTCTTTCAGGCTTTGCGCACCATTCCAACTGATCTCGATGAAGCGACCCGCGGCTTTCGGTTCTCCGGCTGGCAGCGCTTCTGGCGCACCGAGGTCCCCTTTGCCATGCCGGGCCTGATCTGGAACACGATGATGTCGATGTCCGGAGGCTGGTTTTTCGTGGTCGCCTCGGAAGCAATCGCCGTTGGCGACTTCCAAGTATCTCTGCCCGGCATCGGCTCCTACGTGGCGCGCGCCATCCAGGAACGCGACCTCGCCGCGGTCGGATGGGCCATTCTTGTGATGGCCATCACGATTTTCATCTATGACCAGCTTTTCTTCCGTCCGCTCGTGGCATGGGCCGATAAGTTTCGTTACGAGCAAACAGCGGCGGCAATCGTGCCACGGAGCAGGATTATGGATTTCTTTCGGCGGACGAGCTTATTGCGAACGGCCGGCGAGTCGATCGGCGCCGCGATGCAGGCGATGGCTCGCGCCCGGCTATCGCCTAAATTTCTCAGGCGGCCGTTCAAATCGCGCGTTCCCTCCAGTTTGTTTGACTTCCTTTGGTATGGGCTCGTGCTGGCCGCAATCGCCTACCTCGGATGGGAGCTTCTGCGGTTTGCGAGGGAAGAACTATCCTGGTCGGACGTGCTCCAGGCCGTAAGCAATGGTGGGATTACCTTGCTGCGGGTCGCCGTCCTGATCTTTGTCGCGACGATAGTCTGGGTGCCGATAGGAGTATTCGTGGGCTTGCGGCCAGCGCTTGCGGAAAAGGTGCAGCCGACTGCACAGTTTCTTGCGGCATTTCCCGCAAACCTACTGTTTCCGGTCGCGGTCTATCTGATCATGCACTTTCAGCTCTCACCGATAATCTGGCTAAGCCCGTTGATGATACTGGGAACACAATGGTACATCCTGTTCAACGTCATTGCCGGCGCCAGTGTCTTTCCAACCGATCTCAAGGAAGCGGCGACCGCGTTCCACATCCGCGGCTGGCGTTGGTGGCGCGACGTCATGCTTCCCGGGATTTTCCCGTTTTTCGTAACTGGCGCGATCACCGCCTCTGGTGGGGCATGGAACGCCAGCATCGTGTCCGAAGTGGTGAGCTGGGGGCCGACCAAGCTCGATGGGCTTGGCTTAGGCGCTTACATCGCGCGAATGACCGAGGCCGGCGATTATCCGCGGATCGCGCTTGGCATCGCCGTCATGTCGGTGCTCGTCGTCGTCGCCAATCGCCTGCTGTGGCGGCCGCTCTATGCTTATGCTGAACGCCGAACACGGCTCGACTAAGCGGGGCGGACCTTGTCCGACGACAGCAACGTCATTATTGACCTCCGCAAGATCTGCATGGCATTTGCCAAGCGCGGCGGCGCGCCGCTGCTGGTTTTGGACGACATCAACTTGTCGATTCGTACGGGCGAGATTCTCGGCTTGCTCGGCCGATCTGGCTCGGGCAAATCGACGCTGCTGCGCATTGCCGCTGGGCTGATCAGGCCCACCTCTGGCGAGGCCGTCTACCGCGGCGCGCCGCTGACCGAGCCCGCCGAGGGCATCGCGGTTGTGTTTCAAACTTTCGCGCTGTTCCCATGGCTGACGGTGCTTGAAAATGTCGAGGCTGGACTTGATTCGCTCGGTTTGCCGCGGGAGGAGGTGGAACGGCGCGCGCAGGACTCCATCGATCTCATCGGGCTCGACGGATTCCAGTCCGCGTATCCGCGTGAACTGTCGGGCGGAATGCGCCAGCGCGTCGGCTTTGCCAGGGCCATGGCGACCCGACCTGATGTGCTATTGATGGACGAGCCTTTTTCCGCGCTCGACGTCTTGACCGCCGAAACATTGCGCACCGATTTTCTCGATCTGTGGGAACAGCACCAGCTGCCAACAAAGTCGGTCCTCATGGTCACCCACAACATCGAGGAAGCGGTGCTGATGTGTGACCGCCTGATCGTCCTGTCCTCAAATCCGGCGCGGATCGCCGCAGAGATCCCGGTCACGCTTTCGCGTCCGCGCAACCGGTTGCAGGAAGAATTCGGCAATATCGTGGATGACGTCTATTCGGTACTGACAGCGCGGACGGTTGCATCGCTCCATGCCCTCAAGCAATCGCATGAAGGGCTGGCCCAGCCGCTGCCGTCGGCCTCAGTCAATCGGATGAGCGGATTGGTCGAGATTCTCGAAGCGCCGCCGCACGGCGGTCGAGCAGAACTTGACATTCTAGCGAGCTCGCTTTCGCTGGAAGTCAACGAACTCTTCCCCATCGCCGAAGCCCTTCACATTCTGGAATTTGCCGAGATCAAGGAAGGCGCGTTGAAGCTTACGGCTGCAGGGCATGTCTTTGCCCGTAGCAACACTGAGGACCGCAAGCGGCTGTTCCGGGAGCATTTGCTGCGCTTCGTGCCGTTGACCGCGCATATCTGTCGTGTGCTGAGCGAACGGCAGGGGGAGCGGGCGCCGCGAATCAGATTCGACGTGGAACTTGAGGATCATTTGACGCGTCTCGAGGCGGACAGAACGCTGCGGGCCGCGACTGCGTGGGGACGCTATGCCGAGCTATTCGCTTACGACGACAAGACGAGAACGTTCTCGATGATTGCAAAAACCGTGTGACCGCAGGGCGCAATTGATCCAAATGAAAATGCCGGCCTGCCTCGCGCTGTAACCTTTCTGTACGCAGTGGAGCCCTATCGAAACCGCACGTTTCGGCCGGGAGCTTGAACTTGCCGTCATCGACAGGAACGGTCCCCCAGCTCACATCGGTGAAAAAACGCCCGGTGGTCTGCGATGCGATAAAGGGCGCATCGTCACGGCTCGGCAGTCGATTTTTCAAATGATACGCTAATTTCACGCCTAGCGCGTTGGATAAAACTACAGTCCTCTTTCGAACCCTTCGTTTGCTCGGAGCTGAGCATTATTTTCAGGTAGTGGCTCCGGGCAGAGGTCGAAGCGTTCCGTCGACCGTTCGATCATGCATTTGGCAGCGAGGCACTTCGGCCTGTCGGATCGCCGTGGTTGCTTCGACATCGACTATGAGATGAGCGTCAGGAACGATAGCTGCTGATTGATCGAACCTCGGGTTATTCCTGCGGAGAAATTTAGAGTCATTGATCGTCAAATGCTCAAACGGTCGTCAAGAGGTAATCATCGACGTCGATGGATGATGATGACCTGTCGGTGCAAGCATATGCCGCGTCTCGACACAAATCACCGGCAAGCCGGCTTCGGCGAGAACGCTGTAAAGCGATTGCGACAATGGTCCGGCTTCCAACCCAATCCGCTTGAAATGATAGTCGGGATTCGTCAGTGCTGGCAGCAGCGCCTGGGGTTCGCTCGCTACCTTCACTTCTCATACGATCCTGCCCGTGTCATCCACAATGCAGACGCTGGTCTCCTTGACCGACACGTCCAATCCACCAAAATGCTGCATGCTGCGCTTCTCCTTCTGATGCTTGAGGCCGTGACAACGGACCTCGTTTCACCATCAGCCTGAAGCGCAGCACCTAAAATCTTCAGCTATCCACAAGCTGGCCGGCCGATTACCCCATCTTTCGGAATGAAGCAGAAGTCGACCGGGAGGCAAACCCAGCGGCCTCGGCCGTCGAGAATACATCCGCCCGCAGCGCTATCCGCCTGAGCGACCGGCAGCGCCTAATTCACTTCATAATTCGCCGGCGCAAGAATTTCCGCAGTCACATGCCGGTTTTTGGTTGCGCGCAACAATCTTGCCAGGACGATGCGCTGACACCCTGCGCCTGGGGGGCCTTCGTGACCGGCTATGGGCTAACCCCAATGATACAGAGCCAGTTAAGCGAGTTGGAGCAGGTGCACCGGCATCTTGAGAAAGAAATTGCCGAGGCAAAGGCGCGATGCCCATTTAGAACATATTTCACAACAGTATTTTAGTTATTCAAAGGTCTAATTTTGAGCTCATGCGTCAATTGTGCGGGTCTCGGCGCGTCGACGGAACCGCTGCAGGGGCCCAAGCCTGAAGGAGGCGCTGCGATGTTGTCAGAAATCTTCTTCTTGAAACTGGAAGCTGAAATACTTGCTAGGGAAGATGCGAGCGACAATGGCAGCGTTCGGTTCATACCGCGAGCGCCCAGTATTATGCCTCTCGGGCCCGAAAGTGAATTGAGAGATTTTGCGACCAGCCTTAATGATCATTGTATAAAAGATAATGCTGACCAGCATTGAGATGATCAAGTTTCAATGATCGGGACAGTTTATCTGTTGCAAACAATGGCGCAGATCAATTGAAACTCGGAAAGACCGCCGCGAGGCGGTTTTTCTATAATGTCGCAATTGGCCCCGAGCGACATATCGCATCGCCGCATAACTTCGGTCGCAAACGGAGCATACCGGAAGTAGACGGGCGGCCGCGTGTTGCAAAGGGCGACGCACGTGACCCATAACATCAAGACGGAGGATCGCGGTGATTGTTTGTGCGCGATTGTGGGTGTGTGTACCGAAAACCTAAACGCGGACGTAATGGTGATGAAGACCGCCGAGCAGGGCGTGTGAATTTATGATTCCAGTTCGCTGAACTGGACGAGAGACGGGCGCATCTTTGT
>Ga0187771_10003490_pt1 | contig 10974 bp, 10 predicted proteins | sample 0116_SJ02_MP15_1_FD_133139 | JGI IMG/M metagenome (GOLD analysis project Ga0187771, IMG submission 133139) | Tropical peat soil microbial communities from peatlands in Department of Meta, Colombia - 0116_SJ02_MP15_10_MG | ecosystem: Environmental > Terrestrial > Soil > Wetlands > Peat | place... | reverse complement strand
AAGGATCGAGGATCTACCGTGCTTGTCTCAGCTTTGTCGCCGCTGGTCAGAAAAATAAACGGTGAGATCTCAGAGGACTCTTCAGGCAACGCTGGAGCTTCCGTGGCTGCTTATGCCGCCAGGGCTGGGTTGAAGGCCAAGATATACGTTCCGGAAACTGTTTCCGGTCAGAAGTATAACCAGATAAGGTTCTACGGCGCCGAAGTCGTCAGAGTTAAGGGGAGCAGAGCGCGAGTTGCCGAAGAGGCTCAGAAGCCCGAGGCGCACGTGTTCTACGTTGGTCACATACTTCATCCTCTTTTCAGGGATGGAATTAGAAGTCTAGCCTACGAGATCGCGGAACAACATGATTGGCATAGTCCGGGTCGAGTCTACGTGCCCGTCTCAGCGGGGACTCTCCTTTTAGGTGTTATTCGCGGTTTCAAGCACTTGGTTGAATCTGGCTTTCTCGATGACATGCCTGGAATCATCGCGTGTCAAACGAGGCAAGTTTCGCCACTTTATCATCTTTTCAAAGGCCTGAGTTATCAACCGCCCGAAAGACTGAACTCTGTTGCAGACGCTCTCGTAAGTGTGAGCCCGCCCCTATTAGGCATTATGAACGAAGAGTTGAGGGCCGTGAAAGGAGATGCGGTGATGGTTGAAGAGAATGAGATACTTCAGGCTTTCAGGGAGCTTCCAAAACTCGGGTTTTTTGTGGAACCAAGCTCAGCAGTAGCCTACGCCGCGTACCAAAAGCAGCTGAAGACTAGGGACATTTCGAACAGGGACAATTCAACGATAATCCTGACTGGAGCGGGCCTGAAAACAAGCTTAAACCCGGATTGACGATGGAGAGAAAAATTGCCCGTCAAGCCATGTTTTTGGAGGGACCTTCAGAAAAACTTATATTTTTACGCTGTTTTTCTTGTTGACGCAATAGAGGAGATGGAAAAGGTTTGTCAGCACCAGGAGCAGCTGGCGGCGTGCCAGTGTTAGTATTGAAGGAAGGTTCAAATCGTTCTAGGGGAAAAGAAGCACAGCACACGAATATAATGGCTGCAAAGATTGTCGCTGAGACAGTGAGGAGTTCTTTGGGACCTAAAGGCATGGACAAGATGCTTGTTGACAGCTTCGGCGATGTCACGATAACGAGTGACGGCCGAACCATCTTGGACGAGATGGACATTCAGCATCCTGCGGCGAAGATGATGGTCGAGGTGGCGAAGACTCAGGACAACGAGGCTGGGGACGGGACAACCACGGCGGTTATAGTTTCGGGCGAATTGCTTAACAAGGCTGAAGAATTAGTCGAGAAAAATGTTCACCCAACCATAATTATTGACGGGTACAAGAAAGCCTCAGAAAAGGCGCTTGAGGTCCTAGAGAAGATAGCAACACCAGTTGACGTGGAGAAACAGGACTACGCGAAGAGAGTGGCTATGACTTCGATGGCAAGCAAGCTTGTAGCTGAGTACAGGGAATACTTGGCTGACCTGGCGGTAAAAGCGATTCTTGCTGTAGCCGAGAAGGATGGCGGCAAGTACAAGGCTGATGTTGATGATGTCAAGGTGGAAAAGAAAACGGGAGAGGCAATGCAGGACACGAAGCTTATCCAGGGCATCGTCTTGGACAAGGATGTCTCGCATTCAGGGATGCCCAAGCGCGTGGAAAAGGCAAAGATCGCTCTGCTCGACTGCCCATTGGAGATTGAGAAAACCGAGTTTGACGCTAAGATAAACATCGAGAGTCCAGAGCAGATGGAAGCATTCCTCAAACAGGAGGAAGACATGCTGCGTGAAATGGTCGACAGAGTAGGCAAAGCAGGCGCGAACGTTCTAATGTGCGAGAAAGGCATTGACGACATGGCCCAGCATTTCCTAGCCAGAAAGGGAATTCTAGCCGTGCGAAGAATCAAGAAATCAGACATGGAGAAGCTTTCGAAGGCCACCGGAGGCAAAATAGTTACTAAGCTAGATTCCATAACCGCTGACGATCTAGGCTACGCGAACCTAGTGGAAGAGCGCAAGGTAGGCGAGGACAAGATGACGTTCGTAGAAGGATGCAAGCATCCTCGCGCCGTAACGATTCTGATCAGGGGCGGGACACAACGGATCATAGATGAAGCAGAAAGATCAGTACACGACGCGTTGTGCGTAGTCAGAGACGTAGTTGAAGAACCCAAGATAGTCGCCGGAGGCGGCGCACCCGAGCTTGAAGTCTCGCGCATGCTCAAGAAGTATGCCGAAACTCTTCCAGGAAGAGAGCAGCTTGCAGTCCGAGGTTTCGCTGAGGCGCTAGAGGCAGTTCCTAACACACTCACGGAGAACGCTGGCCTCGACCCGATTGACGTGCTATCTGATCTCAGAGCCAGACATGAGAAGGGCGAAACATGGGCCGGAATAGAGGTCATCAGCGGAAAGATCCAGGACATGTCCAAGGCAGGTGTCTTCGAACCACTATCAGTGAAGAAGCAGATAATCAAGTCTGGAACCGAAGCATCATGCATGATATTAAGGATCGACGATGTAATAGCAGCCGGAAAGATGAAAACTCCTCCAACGCCACCGGGAGGTGGGCCACCAGGCGGTGGATACCCGGGCATGGGGGAGTACTAGAAAACGTCTGATAAAGCCAAGGTCACAATCGGTCCGCCAAAGATCACACGATTCGAGAAGGCAAGAGTAGTCGGAGCTAGGGCACTCCAAATTTCTATGGGTGCTCCAATACTCGTGGACGTATCAGAAGGAATCTCAAGCCCAATCGAGATAGCGCTGAAAGAGTTGAAAATGAACACACTGCCCATAACGATCAGAAGAACGCTGCCCGATGGGACCTATCAGGACATTCCCCTGAAGTGGCTGTTAGAATCAGCCTAACGCGCACGTTTTTTTTCTAATTTCCTAGTCTTTTGAGGAGAGGACGATTGGTCCTCAGCTGATTCTTCGCGCATTGTCTCGAGCATCATCTTCGTTTTCTCAAGCTTCTCCCGTATTCCTTTCCAGTGGGCTCCCTGCCAGTAGACCTGTCCACATTTTCGGCATTGCCAGAAATCCTCGTAATGGGTAAACGTGCCCTCCCCAACTCTGTCTGTCACTTTATCTTTGGAGACTGGTCTTACTCTGGAGTTGCATTTTGGGCACCTCGACACGGACATGTTGACGGTGAGTTCGATGTTGAACCTTTTTGCAACTTCTGCCAGTTTTCCTTCTGCAGTCGATGCTTGAACATAAAAAGCCTCGGTGCCCTTTGACGCTGCTTGCCTGTAGAGTTCAAAGTCCTTCGTGAGCAGCGTTCTTTTTTCTCTTTTTGCAGTTGCAATCAGGGCGGCGTCGTTTAGCTCGTTGGAGTATTTCACGTCGCATCCCAGTATGCGAAGCCATCGAGTTAGTCTTCCCAGCATGCCGTCAGCGACGAATTTCAGGGATTATTCACTCCGGATTACTCGCCCGCTTCCTGGGCGGCTGACTATCTGCCCTTCGTCCATGACGAGTTGACCCCTGACGAATGTCATGACGGGTTTGCCCTGGAGCTGCCACCCGTCAAATGGTGAAAACCTTGCTTTTGACATGAATCTCGAAGCGTCGATTCGGCATTTCTTCTTTAAATCAACGACTGTTAGGTCAGCGATGTTACCTTCCTTGAGCTCGCCTTTACCTCTTAGCTTAAAGAGTTCAGCGGGTTTTTCAGCCATAAGCCTTACGATATCGCCCACCGACAATCGTCGGCGTTTCACTTCGTTCAGTAACAGCGGCAGTGTCGTCTCTAATCCTGGTATGCCAGTCTTGACGTTCCAAACGGCTCCAGCTTTCTTCTCTTCCAAAGCGTGTGGTGCATGATCCGAGGATAGAACGTCTATGCAGCCATTCTTGACGCCCTTCCAGAGCGCTGCAGCATGGCGCTTCGCCCTGACCGGAGGCATCGTCAATCCTATCGTTCCCACTTTTCTCACATCGTTCGTTGATAAGCAAAGGTTGTGAGGAGTCGTTTCGCAGGTCACTTCGGTTGAAGCTTTCTTCTTGCATATCATCTCTAGACCTTTTTCCGTGCTCACATGACAGAAGTGCACGTGGGCATTGGTTTTTTCGGCGATCTTTAGCACACGTTTGATGGCCTTCATTTCAACCGTTTCGGAGTGCGCTTTGAAGTAAGCGTTAATATCATTGCCGCCGGCTTGCTTCAGCTTCCTCACAGCATCATTCAAAGATTCTCTGTCTTCGGCGTGCACTGCTACCAGTGTTCCAAGCTTCCTTACAGTATCAAATGCCCTTAGTAGTGCTGCGTCGTCGTCGATGTCAAGGTCGCCGACCTGCTCTGTCATGTACAGTTTGAAGGCGACCGCGCCCTCTTTGAATATTTCAGTCATCTCGAATGAGTCATTTGGGAACTCTGAAAAGAATCCGACGTCGACCAGAATCTTGTTTTTCGCCGTCCGCATTCTATGTCTAATGGTCTCCACACTCATCGTCACTGGGTCATTGTTTGGCATGTCAAGGACCGTCGTGAAGCCTCCCGCCGCGGCAGCCTCCGTGCCACTTCGAAAATCTTCCTTGTACGCTTTCCGTTCGTCTCTGAGATGAACATGAGCATCAATCAGGCCCGGGAGAACCAGCAAACCAGCCAAATCCTTTCTCATCGCTGGGGGCATACTGGTTTCTTTGCCTATTTTGAAGATTCTTCCATCCTCTATGGCAATGCAACAGTCCACTGCCTCATTGTTCATGTAAGCTTTTGCGCGAGTCAAGACCAGGTCAACGGTCAAGGCATTCGCCGTTGACATCTCAATAACCAAAGTCAAGTTAATAGGTTATCATGAAGACAACAAATGATCGAGTAGCCCATAACAAGAGCCGAAGGACTAGCAGTTCTCAACAACTTGATGGTTTAAGATTGCACTCACGCACATGTCCTTTCCTGGTTTTCATTTTGATCTCGGGATGTAGAAGATCCGCGCAGGGATGTTCTTTCAACGTCTTGCTCTTCGAGGTTTGTGTGTGCGCACAGCCTACCCCCGGGGTCTAATATATGATCCAAATATGATCCAAATATGCTTGAAGAGCTAAACGGTTCTGTGAAGTCTTCGTCACCTTGCTGAAATTGCTGTCCATGTGAAAAATCGTCACCTCAACTTCTGCCTTCGGCTTTCTGATCTAGTCGTTCAAAAAGGACGTCCATGAGTTTAACGCGAAGGTCTCTTAGCAATTCCAAGCCTCGTTCACAGATTGCTTTGACTCTCTTATCTGAAACGTACTTCGTTGACCTAGGACTTATGTGACCGATCAATTCATTGCGGTCTTTGTTAAAACCATTTAGCCTATCGCACAACCTATCGTCAATGATCCCTGAGATAAGGCACATTTTGGTCAATTCACGAAAATAAGTGGTTGTGACAAGTAAAGACCATGTTCTTGCAGGATCCCTGCCTTTCCATCTGTTGCGTTTGTCTTCGAATAGAGCAAGCTTCATTTGCGCTTGCAATGTGGCATGAATGATAATAAACGCCTTGTAAGGATTATTCTCGTTCAGCTTCTTCAAGTATTCATAATCTGGGTTTAATGCTAGACTCTCAGGTGGAATGACTGAGAGTGTCTTAGGCTCTTCGTCATCCATGAGTAAACTATTCCTTCCCTAGGGTTGGTTCTTGATTGGTTTGATGTGGATTATAAGCTCTCCACCTTCAGCCTTAATCATCCAATCCAACTTATCATCTTCTGTCAAGCCAAACTGTCTCACTATGCTCATTGGTACTGTTGTTCTGAGAGATTCTCCTTTTGATGCTGCTTTGTTCAGATAAGTTATTTCGCCCATAGATTTTACCTCTGTTCAGGTATGAAATAAGGTGACGTAGTATATTAATCTTGCCTATAGTCTTACCTAAATGTGATAGGTAAAGCTGGAAGGTAAGAACAATGGCAACTCAATTAACAACAACAAGACAAGAACGCGGTGAAGCAATAGCGAAACTCGAAGGACAAGTCAAGAGACTGGAAGAAAACTCATACAAAGTCAAATCACAAAGCGGAAACGGAGAATACACCGTCACAAGAATTGGTGAAGACTGGATATGCGAATGTCCTGATAACAAATACCGGCATGTAAAGTGCAAACATATTTTTGCGGCAGAATTTTCAAAATCAATCAGAGCCGAAGTTGCAACAAGAAGAATCATCCCGATAGAAAACCTTTCAGAATGTATCTACTGCGGTTCAAGCAATCTAATAAAGAAGAGCATACGCAAAAACAAAGCTGGAAACATACAGAAATTCTACTGCAGAGATTGCCACAAATACTGCGCCTTCAACCTAGGCTTTGAACGCATGAAGCATAATCCAAAAGCGATCACGGCCTCTATGCAGTTGTATTTTAGCGGTGAAAGCCTGAGAAACACGATGCGATCTCTCAAACTGCTAGGAGTCGAAGTCTCGTACAGAACGGTCCTGAACTGGATACGAAAATACACCAAACTAATGCAGAGCTACGTCGAAAAAATAGTGCCAAACGTAAGCGACACATGGAGAGCCGATGAGCTATACGTCAAGGTCAAGGGAGACATGAAGTACCTGTTCGCTTTGATGGATGATGAGACAAGGTTCTGGATAGCTCAAGAAGTCGCAGAGACTAAACACGGTCACGATGCAAGAAAACTGTTTCGGCTGGGCATAGAGGTAACAGGCAAAAAGCCTAAAACACTGATAACCGACGGACTACGAGCTTATCAAGACGCGTATTACAGCGAGTTCTATTCGTTCAAAGAAGGATGGCAAGAGCATATCCACAAGATAGCCCTAACCGAGAAGCACAACAATAACAAGATGGAAAGATTCAACGGCGAAGTCAGAGATAGAGAGAAGGTGATGAGAGGCTTGAAGACGAAAGAAACGCCGATTCTGTCAGGCTATCAGCTATTTCACAACTACATGAGGCCACACGAAGCGTTAGAGGGAAAAACACCCAGCGAAGCCTGCGGAATAACGATAGAGGGAAAGAACAAGTGGATAACGCTGATTCAGAACGCGAGCAAGAGCCAGCAGAAAAGTTACTAAAACTGAAAACCGTTTGTCACTTCAGTTTGTACCTAAATACAATTATTCGTAACTTTTTCTATATCATATAATAAGTGTGTTCTACGAAAACAATGGAAAGAACCAAATATTTGCCAGAACATATATTACACATGGATATTAGGAGGCGAGCCTATGAGCGAGGACACTATGGCTGACAGCACAGTTCATGTCGAAGTCAAAAAACAGGCAAGTGCATGTTTTGACGCGAAGCTTGTAAAAACCTACCGTAGGATTCGAGAAGACTATTTGTGGATTTTTTCTAATGAAGCCACATTGCGTACTCGTTATGCAAATGAATACATTGCTGTAGAAAACAAAACTGTCAGGTTTAGGGACAATACGATGGAAGGCATTGTATCAAAAATAACAAGTTCTGGCCAACGAACCGAAGATTTTGTTATTGAGTATATCGGTGAACACCCCGTCAATTTTCTTTTTTAGAGTGGCCAACGTGTGCGACTAATTGTAGATTTAGATACAAACTATCATGGCCATATCCTTGCATACATTAATTGCCCTCAATTTACGAGTCCACAACCAATACACTTAGTCATAGACACAGGCAGTACGAACACGACCTTATTAGGTGATGACGTAACAAGGCTTTCGATCAATTGTACGAATCTTATGCTATCGCCTACGCCTTGTCAAACCGCACATGATCTCGTCAGACCTTATTTGTTGCCAAATGTTGAAATCGGAATGGAAGTAAGGGAGGGCTGGTTAAACCGACAACGCAGATTTAGGATAGTTGAATTTCCATCTGTTAATTGTATGCCCCCAACGCATCCTCAATTTATGACACGACAACGTGTTAGGGGAGCTTATAGTCTGTTAGGAATGGATTTCTTACGCTTATTCAAAAAATGGAAATTCGCTGGAGGCTTCTTATTCTTAGACACTTAAGCTTTCTAACTGATACAAAGCCAAATCGATAAGCGTACAATGCTGACTCATAAAAGAAGGCATTGTTTGCCAAGACGACATACATACCGAAAGATGAAGAAGAGTCGGAGGCGCATATACTACGCTTTAGGTTTCATTCTCGGCATTATTCTCATTGCTTCCTTGCTTGTCTATTTTTCCCAACAAGGTATTGTCTCAGCACAGCAATTCGAGAGTTACGCTCGAACTTTGGTCTCTGATTACAACCGAAGCCTGAGCTTCTTTTCTCCCGATACATTCGAGGGCTTTGATTTCTATTCAAACACATCCTATGATGTGACTGCTTTCTACTCAACAGACTATGGCGCAGCTATACTTTTCAATTGTTCAGAAGTATGGTCTTTTCATTGTGTCAATTCTTCGCAGAGAGTAGAAGACATGATTTTCGGACCAATCAATTCACTGGAACTCACAAAATTCAATTTTGTAGGTGACAATACTGGAATCATATCCGCTAAGAATGGCAATAATTCGGTTGTGGATATTGGCATCTTTGTTGCCAGCGGTAGTAATGTACTGTTTAAGAGCATAACGATCAATTCTGTATATTACGACTGTTTGATTGTCAAAGGGGCTAATCAATCTAGTTATTGGGACTCTACTTCAGCCGCAAAGGATGCACAACGAATCTTCGATGCTGACTTGTGTTATGCCCTTGGTCGATCTGAAGAAGTCAGAGAGCGATATGCTGAACCCGACTTAAACGCAATGCTTCTAAGAATTCTGACGAAGTGGAGACAATCGGTACAAAATGGAAATGTCACTTATACCTATACGCAAAAAGAATGCGATCTTCGACAAATCGAAGAATTAGCCAAAACGAAATATGGCATAACAAACCCCGAATTTGTCAACGACCTTTTGAGCTATCTACAAAATGTGACTTTACCACCGACCAAAAAAATCTTTGGAGTGACAGTTGATGATCCAAGTAATTGGTTATACGTCACGGTTCTTACTATTCTCTCAGTTGTTATTTACATAACGTACCTCTTTTATGGCTACATACGGAGAAAACGACCAGAAAGCGACCTAAAATATCTGCCTGAAGCAGTTGGTGGATTATTGGCGATTGGCTTGGGGGACTTGATTTATGTTCTCCCTTACGACTACCAATTGTTTAGCATACAAACAGTTGTTTTAATTCTAGCAGTCATCATAGGCGTTGCTATAGTGTACACGACTAAGAGAAAGTTAATTGCTTGGCGAACGACTGCGAAAGATAATGATCATAATGATGTTGTTCAGAATGCCAAGACCAAGCCAGAAAAGACTGCTGATTCCAAAAAAGTAAAGCAAAAGGAACCCAATGATAAGTCCCGTGACAAATCCAAGCCCCGTGATAAACTCAAGTAGCTCAACTATCGCGTCTTGTAATAGGTGACGAATTTTCACAAAACCCCGAAAAAAAGAAGGGATTTTTTTAGGTGACGGCAACTTCACAGAACCAGCTAAACGCGCAACACAAGCCGTTCAAACGAGAGAATTTAGGAATATCTCGCCTAGGCGATCATCTTGAAGAAGTCTCTTTCGGTTATGATTCCAATTAATTTGCCTTTTTTGACTACTGGAATCGCTCCTAGGCGTTTTTCTCGCATGATTTCTGCGGCTTGTCCTACGTCTGCTTCTGGCTCGATTGTTAATACGTTCCGAGAGGCTATGTTGAGGGCTGGAGTATTGAGTACTTGCATGATCGCTCCTGAATGTAGTTCCTTGAAGACTTCTCCAGATCCGAAGAATCGTATCACGTCCATGCTTGTGATTATTCCTGCGAGTTTGCCGTCGGAAACGATGGGAAGTCTTCTGAAACCCTTTGTTATCATGGTTCGTTCAGCTTCGAATATGGTCGTCTTGGGTAATGCGGTGACTACGTTTTCCGACATTAACTGCGCAACAGTTACTCCACTTAACATGTCTGCGAAGAGTACGGCGATGTCTCGCTCAGTGATTATCGCTCTGACGTGGTCGTGCTCGTCGATAACTGGCATGCCGCCTAGCTTTGTGTTCGTCATCAAGTCTATTGCTGCACTTATCCTTGCGGTGCTGCTTATTGACACGACTTTCTTGGCCATTATGATTCGTACGGGCTCGTTTATGGCCTTGAAAATGTTTCCTTCGAATCGGCGGCGAACCATCTCGAATTTTTTTCCGCCGCCGAAGTAATCGATAATGTCCGTGGCCGTTATTATGCCTCGGAGCTCCTTCGTCCCGGCGTCGGTTATGGGTATTCGGCGGAATCCTTCTTTCGTCATCGTCTGAACTGCGTCGAGGATGGGGGTAGTGGGCGCCATCGTGACGACTTCGGTTTTTGCAACGTTGAGGATTTCGTCTTCATGCTTCTTCGCGTGAACTCTGAGCGAAAGGTTGCCTTCTCCTCTCAAGGTTCTCCTGAAGCTTTCTTTGCCTCTCGAGGTTCCTCTGAATTGTTCTTTGCTCAAGTCTTTCCCTCACTCATTTAACGAGTGTTTTTGCTATGTCCTCTCGATCAACTATGCCGACTAGGTTGCCGTTTTCGTCTTCTATAGGCACTCTTCCTATGTTTTCTGAGATCATGACTTTTGCGACTTGAACGATCTTTGTTGAGGGTTTCGCGGTTGTCACTCCTGTTTTCATGATCGTGGAAATCTTGGGCGGTGTCTGGAAACGTCCTTTTTGAGCTTCGAAGGCTGGCAGGGCTGAGCCGCTCTCGAGGAGATCTTTCAGGGTCACTATCCCCACGAGTTTCCCTTTCTTGACCACCGGGAGGCCGGCGAGACGTTTCTGCTGCATCAGGCGCCATATCTTGTCAACGTCGTCTTCGGGGCTGCAGGTCACGATGTCCTCGGTCATAGACTCTGAAACGTTTTTCATGAGTTTCTCCGGGCTGACTCTGATTGATGGTTCAATGAAGTTCTCTAAGCCAACTACGCCCTTGTAGGTCCTGTCCTGAGAGGAGGTCACGACGGGCGCGTGCCAGACATCTACTTGGAGCATTGCTCTTACGGTT
>Ga0187771_10003489_pt1 | contig 10977 bp, 6 predicted proteins | sample 0116_SJ02_MP15_1_FD_133139 | JGI IMG/M metagenome (GOLD analysis project Ga0187771, IMG submission 133139) | Tropical peat soil microbial communities from peatlands in Department of Meta, Colombia - 0116_SJ02_MP15_10_MG | ecosystem: Environmental > Terrestrial > Soil > Wetlands > Peat | place... | reverse complement strand
GCGTTTTTGCCGCCAACGTACTTGCAATTCCGGCAATCAAAACCAGCGTCGAGATGATTTGTTTGGTGTGTTTCATGTCGGCCCTCGGGCACACATTTTATGAAGCTTGGAGAAGAGGTACAAGTCGGGCAGGTGGCTTAGCTCCGGAGCAGAGTGCTCTTCGCTCTATTCCGGCCTTATTTTTTCTGCTCCGCCACTTTCATTTTCGGCCTGATCATCTCTGCCAGAACAATCCCCTGTCCCTCGAGCACGCTGTAAAACTTGTCCGCCTCCAGGTTTTTTATCGTATCCACTTGCCCGGAAGGCCAGCGAATTTCGAGACTGTCGATCTTTGTGGCCGAGCCGAGTCCAAAGTGGACTCGCACGTCACTCTGGGATAGATAGCTTCCGCCGCTATGAATCTCGTCCGTTTGCGTCATCCCGCCCGCGACCAGTTTCAGCCGCGCGCCAATCGCCATGCGATTGCTCTTCGTTCCTACCAACTCAAAACTCACCCAATGCCGTCCCGGAATCCCGGGGTTTCGCAGCACCATCGGACTTCCCACCAGATCTTCAACCACGAGGTCCATGTTTCCATCATTGAACAGATCGCCCACGGCCAGACCCCGCGAAACTCGCGGCTCCATAATTGCCGGCCCCGCTTGATCGCCCGCGTCGCAAAATGTGCCGTTGCCCTGGTTGAAAAGCACGAGCTTGGGCTGGCCATAGCGCGCGCCGGAGGGCAGCGAATCAACCTGGGGATAAACGTGGCCGGTCACCGTCACGAGATCAAGCCAGCCATCATTATCGAGATCCACAAACGCAGTGCCCCATTTCACCCACGGGACCGAAGGCAAGCCCACGCCAGAAGGATAGGAGACATATTCAAAATTCCAATTCCCATCGTTGCGATAAAGTGCGCTGCTATCCTGCGCAAAATCGTTGACGAATAGCGAAGGGCGCCCGTTGTGCAGATAATCGCCGACCGCGATTCCCATTTCTGCTTGCTCGTGGCCGTCTTCCCCAAGCGCCGTCCCTGATTCCACACCGATGTCTGTGAATTTTCCGTTGCCATCATTGCGATACAGAAAAGCCTCCGTGGAATCGTTCGCTACATAGATATCCGGGCGGCCCGTGTTGTTGAAGTCCGCCCAGACGACGCTCAGGCCATAGTAGCCGTTAGGATTGTCCACGCCCGCCTTTTTCGAGACGTCGGTGAAGGTCCCGTCGCCATTGTTGTGGAACAGAGAATCGCCGGAGCCCTTCAGACCGCGCGGACCGCATTGCACGCTCATTCCCATGTACTTGCAACTTAAGCCACTGCCGAAAACCGGCGGATGATGGATATCGAAATCCACATAGTTGGCGACCATCAAATCGAGGAAGCCGTCGCCATCGTAATCGCCGAAGGCCGCACCTGTCGACCAGCGGCCATCGCGCACGCCAGCTTTCGAGGTGACATCGGTGAAAGTGCCGTCGCCGTTGTTGCGATAGAGAACGTTGCCGCCGTAACAGGTGAGATAAATGTCCGGCCAGCCGTCGTTGTCGTAATCGCCGACCGCTCCGCCCATGCCGATACACTGAGTCTTGAGCCCGGCTTGCTCGGTCACGTCCGTAAAAGTGCCGTCGCGATTATTGTGATAGAGCGCGCCGCGGGCCGTTTGGCCTTTCACCGCCATGTCCACGGTCAGCGCGTTGGTGAAAAAGATGTCCAGCCAGCCGTCTCGGTCATAGTCGATTAGGAGCACGCCGCCGCTCATGGATTCGAGGATGTAGCGGGCTTCCTGGGCGGAGACATGGGAAAAACGGATTCCGGCTTTTTGAGTGATGTCTGCCAATTGAGGAATTGGACGTCCCTTGCACTTGGTCGTCTTCGCGTTGGCCGGCGGAGGCGGTCCGCTCGCCATGCCCTGCGCCAGGGCGGCGCGCGGCGCGAAGAAGCCGGCGAGGAGCGCGGTGAACACCCAAGCCCACGCAGAAAACAGGGCTCCCCGCTCGCTCGAGCGGCTCGTACAACCGGCGGCCTTCCGCAACCTACACCTCCTCGAGAGACACCGTTGATTTCGCGGTAAAGCGTTCCTTTCCAGAATACACGAGGGACGCGCTGCAGGGGAGAAGGCCGGAGTTTCCATGCCAGGCTGGCCCCGCTTTCTCACCAAGCTTCGAGCCATCTCCCGATAAGCCGCATCGACACTTTGCATTGCAAACGAATCCACACCTAAACAGAAACTGCACATTGTCAAGGATCCAGGATAGCAGGTATGCAAAAGGCCACACAAAATCGATGCATAAGGAACGACGCTTGACGGCATGAGAAATCGGGGCTACCGGGTGCCGACGATGTGGGCCTCGCGCAAGTCTCGTTGTAGCTTGCTGGCGTGAAGTTCCGCAACGCGACGCAGCGCCACCTTGGCTTCGTCATTGCGGCCCACGGCGCGCAGGGCTGACGCCAAGAGGTAAAACACCTCTGCCTCATCGGAATTGAGATTCGCCGCTTGCTGCAGAAATTGAACAGCGCCCTTGGCGTCGCCCAGCTTGAGTTTTGCTCTGCCGATGTAAAAGGCCGACGCCCAGGAATCGGGAGTCAGCTTGTAGAAGCGCTCCAGAAATGGCAGGCTCTCCGCGTATTTGCCGGTCTGCACGTAGAGAGCGCCGAGAAAATATCCGGCATCTGAGTCGTCTGGGTCCTGCCGCAGGGCCAACTGAAATTCCCTCTCGGCGTCCTCATTGCGATGAGCGCTGAGATAGACCTTTCCAAGTTCGCGATGCGCGCCGGGGAATTGCGGATCGGATGCCAGAACCTCCTTGAATTCTTGTTCGGCTTCTTCAAAGTGGTCCGAATCGTAATACGCCTTGCCGAGAAGAAAACCAGCCTGCGCTTTAGTGTCTTGAGCGCTTAACATTCTGGCGAACATCTGCTCGCCGGCCTCGGTTTGTCCTGCACGAGTATAAGCGACACCTAAGAGGTACAACGTCGCCGGGTCCGGTTTCGCCTCTGCCAAGGGCTTGAGGACGTCGAGTGCGGCCTTCGGCTGGTCTCCATAGACAAGACACGTGGCGTACAAAACCGCCGCCTGCCTGTCCGTGGCATTAATGGCATGGAGCCGACGGAAATAGGACAAAGCCCGCGCGTAGTCATCTTGCTTAAGATAGGCGAGACCGAGATTCAGGAGGATTCCGGGTTCGCGAGGGCTGATGCTCAGTGCTTTCTTGTAAATCTCAATTGCGCGTGCGTACCGGAGTGTCTTTGAGTAGACGACCCCCAGGTTCCCCATGGCATTCACGTTGCGTGGCTCGATTCGAAGAACTTCTCGAAACCCGGCTTCCGCCGCCCCGTAATCTCCGTTCCTCAGGGCTTGCGATGCTGTTTCGAAAATCTTTTGTGCATTGGTGTCGGCAAACGCTACGCCGAGGAAAATCATCCAGCAGACGCTCACCCTGGCGAACTGTCTGACCTGGTACTTCATCTTCGATTGCGACTCCATTCCAGTTTAGCACCCAAACCAAAAAGGCCGCGTCCCGACGATCGGAACGCGGCCTCTCTGTTAGGGGGTTCAAGTTTAGAAGTAGAACTTCGCTCCGAGCTGGATCATGCGCTGGTCGCGCGCACTGTTCAGGTAGCCGGAGAGGCCCGCGAGGCTGGCAGTGGTACCCAGTCCCGGGCCGGCAGTCGTGATGGTCTGGTTGACGCCGCCGGTGGTGTTGCCGCCGCTGGTGCTGCCCGAGCCACCGAATTGACTGGTATTGAAGGTGTTGAACGTTTCCAGGCGGAGCTGCAGGCGCATATTTTCCTTAAAGTTGAAGTTCTTGAAGAGGGAGAGGTTCCAGTTCTGGTAGCCGGGGCCGCGGAATTCATTGCGAGTAGTGTTCCCAATGGCCCCGTTCAAAGGTTGAGTAAAGGCATACGGATTGGCCCACTGGAGGCCCTTCTCAATATAAACCGGCACCCCCGGGGTGTAATCGCAGTATGTCGCAGCCGTGCTGCCTGCGCCGCCGCCGCTTGCTCCGGAATTGCCCCCGCACAGCATGCTGAAGGGAGAGCCGCTCCAAGCGCGGTAGATGCCGGAAGTTTCCCAACCGCCGGCGATGAAGCGCACGAACGCGTTTTTGTTCTGCAAAGTGGGGAATTCGTACACGTAGTTAAGGTTGAAAACGTTTGTGCGGTCCCAGCCGGTTGGCCCGTAGTCAAGCTTGGGGTTGTAGGCATCGCGCAAGGCAGGGAGGTTGTCGTCCGCGTCGGTGAGCGCGCGGTTCTTGCTATAGGTATAGTCGGCGCTCAGCGTGAGGGTCTTACTGAACCGGCGAGTGACCCTGACTTGCAACGCGTTGTAGCTCTCGTTGCCGCCGTACTGGGTGTAGAAAATCTGGCTGTAACCTTTGTAATTAGCACAGTTGAGCCACGTGCTGGTGCCGCCGGCGCACGCCGGCGCTACAGCCGCCGTGGTCGTGCCCAACGGGAACTGGTTCAGGTCCGTCACGAATATCACGTGGCGCGCTTGGTTGCCCACGTACGCAGCATCGACCACCATCTTCCAGGGCAACTCCTGCTGGATGCCGATGCTCCATGAATAGGTTGTGGGGATGTGGCCGTCCTTGGCCTGCGTGCGGACTGTGCTGGTGGTCAGAGCGCCACCGGACACCAATCCTGAACCAAACTGGTCGATATTGCCGTTATAGATGGTCGGCGTATACAGGAGCGGCGGATTTCCCAGGCCGTCAAAACTGTTGACATTCGCCCGGATGCGCTCGTGGAACATACCGAACCCGCCGCGAATGGCCGTCTTGCCATTGCCGAACACATCGTAGGCAAAACCAACGCGCGGCTCGAGATTGCCGTAGCGGTGATCCACGAAACCCGGAGGTATGCCGTTGGTGCCCTCGCGGACCATGCCGTTGTAAGGATTCCCGAAATTCGTGACGCCCGGGCACGGATTGGCCATAGTCGCGGTGCAGATAGCGCCGTTGATGATGCCCGCCGGGATATTGGTGGCCCGAGTGTCAATGGTCACCGCATCTGCAGGGTTGTACCGGGCCGGGTCGAAATACCACTCATAGTAGGGTTTGACGGTGTACATCGGACCGAGGTAGCCCCAGCGCAAGCCGTAATCTAGGGTCAGCTTGCGGGTCGCTTTCCACGTGTCTTGGCCGTAAAGTTCCAACTGATGGAAACGGAAGGCGCCGAAGAAGTCGCCATTGCTCTGGGCAGCGGTGTAGTAGTTCCCGAAAATCATGTTGGCGATGCCATTGCCGCTGTCCATCAGGTAACTCGGGCGTCCGCCAGTCTGGAAATCAAACAGGGGACTTTCCGTCCAGGAAGGCTGCTGGCCGTTTTGATTGTAGTCGAAGAAAACACCCGTCTTAATGGTGTGGGTCCCGACGACCTTGGTGAGGTTGTCCGTCCAGGTAAAGGTGCGGCCTTCACTCAGCCATCCGGGATTAAAGTACTGCATGTTCAAATCCAGGCTATTGGCCCGTATGCCGGGAACGAGATTGCGCAGATTGGCGCCGGGGAACAGGTCGCCGAAGGTGAAACCCAGGGCGGTCTTGTCCGAGGCTGCCTGAGAACCGCTGAGGTCCACCAGCTGCGTGAGATGGAGGTAAGCGAAGATAAATTCGTTGGTCATGGTCGGGGAAATGCTGTTCACCAGGTTCCAAGACCAGTTCGCGCCTGGCTTTTGGCGGAAATTCGGAACGCCCGGAAAAGTATCGGGGCCGCCCCAACCGATGCCGGACGGGTACGATTGGCGCTCCGGATTGTCGTTAACCCAGCGAAAGAAGAAGTTGGTTTTGGCGTTGATATTCCAATCGTAGCGCACGACTTCCTGACGCTTGGTGAAGGTGGACGTGGTCTGGTACGGAACGATCCAGTTCCCTAACACATTGGGGTCCACAAACCCTCCCGGCTTATACCAGGGGGTTATGAAGTTCTTCCAGGCCGCTAACTGGGAGCTGGTGGTCATGGAACTCGTTATGATGTTTCCGGCAATCGGGTTGCCGCAGGTGATGTTGCCGGCAGAATTGAATTGCATCGTCCCAGGCACGAAAATCTGTCCGGTCATCGGCGCCGCCGATTGGTAAGGGCAACTCGAATTCCACGTGGAGATGGGAGTAGTCGAAAGAGCCGATGACAAATCGGCTACTACGCCGGCGGGAACTCCGATGCCGAGCATTGCGGGGTTCGGCATGTTGTACGTGGAGGTCCCCGGGTTCAGCAAGTTTGTCCCTTCATAGTTAAAGAAGAAAAACATCTTCGGCGCGTGGTAGGGAGAGGCCTTCCATAGTGGAATCGGCCCGCCGATGTTGCCGCCGTACTGGTTGAAGCGCAACTTGGCTTCCGGCGTCGCTGTTGTAAATGGCATGCCGTTGGGCTGCACCTTGTTGAAATACGGCGCGGCGTCGAAGCCGTTCTCACGGTTGAACTCATAGAGTGTGCCGTGGAAATGCTGGCCTCCGCTTTTTGTGTTCATGGCGACCATCACGCCCGGGTTTCGGCCATACTCCGCCGCGAAATTGTTGGTTTGGAGTTTGAATTCTTGCACGGCGTCCATGCTTATCTGCGTGTACTGGCTGCCGTTGTCCCCCATGTCGGTGTTGATAGCCCCGTCCAAGAACGTGTTGTTGTTGCTCCCGCGCATTCCGTTCACGTGGAACGTGCTCGTATCTTTCATGGAATTAACCGCGAAATCCGAAACGTCGTTCGATAGCACGCCTGGAAGTGTCCGAAGTATCCCTTCAAAACCCCGCCCGTTCATGCTGATTTCCAAAACCTGGCGGGGGTCAATGACCGCAGAGTGGTCCGCTGTGGCCGTTTCCACCAACGGTGTGGTGGCTTCCACGGTGATGGATTCCGTTGCCGCGCCGACGGCCATGGCCATATTCCCAAGGCCGAGGACCTGGTTCTGGTCCAAAAAGAGGTTTGGCCTTTCCAAATCTTTCATTCCCTTCGCGCTGAGGCGAACGGTATAGGTTCCCGGCAGCAACGGCTCCAAGACAAACAAACCGTCCGCGGTTGAAGTTGCTTCTCTGACTACGATACCTTTGGCCTGGTCGACGGCTTTTACGGAAGCGCCGGCGATGACTGCGCCTTGAGCATCGACCACTGTTCCTGTAATCGTTCCTGTCTGGGCTTGGACACTTACTGCCAGGCCCAGGCAAATCACAAGTAACAGCAGCAGCTCAGCCAAGCGTCTTGCGATAACTCCCTGGTGACCAACACTTAAATACATGGTTTCACCTCGAGATCGAATTGTTCCTCGACTGGATTACCGGTGGAGAACCCCTAACTGCTTCTTCCCGATTCTCTGGGCACCGACTGCACCAAATTCATGTTAAGGAGCGAATAGGGAAACGCTTTGCAAAACTAGTGCAAAAACGTTATTCCACGTTGATTCGCATTTAGCATCATTCAGAAACCGTTGTCAAGAGAAAAATATCGTTATTCTAATGGATTTTTTAAATAGCCTTGGGCGGGCTCTTTCGCGGCGCCTCCATTTTCCCGTAGAAAATCGTTAATCCTTTGAATTGAATAACATAATGCAATTGTACTAGGCCGCTGTCTACCCTAGTCTTCAATCCTTGCTTGCGCCGTTTTTGGGCCTTCTCCCCCCGGCTCAGCCTGCCTCGCATAGTTTCTTTCGGCCGTTTGGTGCAATACTATCGATGACGCGATAGAATTTGGCTACGGTTAGAATACATGTGCCGACGGCGTTCATTGCGTCTGGGTGCCGCCCGTGTTCAGGAATCCTAGCCGATAGCCCGAGTCCAGATGACCACGCACAAACTGACGCAGTCCAAAAAACATCCGAGCACCGTTACTCTTAAAGCTGTCGCTCAACACCTGGGTCTCACTCCTGGCACTGTTTCCGCGGTCCTCAATAACTCTTCCGCTGCGCGCTCAATTCCCGAGCACACCCGCAAGAGAATTCTCGCTGCTGCCCGCGAGCTGAACTATCGTCCGAATTTCCTGGCCCGCTCGCTTCGCGTTCGGCGCACTTACACGATCGGCGTCATTGCCGAAGAGATTGGCGATGCGTATGGCGGAATGGTGGTCAGTGGCCTGGAAGCCTATCTCAGCGAAAAATGCTACTTCTTCTTTACGGTTGCCCATCGCCACGACGCCAAGCTGCTGGACGTCTATTCCGACATGCTCGTCGCCCGAGGCATTGAAGGGCTCATCATCATCGATACTTTCATTAACATGCCACCCGTGCTTCCCACCATCGCCGTGGCCGGGCATCAACGGTTTGAGAATGTCACCAATATTGTCCTCGATCATCGTCGCGCCGCCGAACTCGCCCTCAGCCATCTCAAGGAGCTCGGCCACACTCGGATCGCGTTCCTGAAAGGGCAAGCGCAAAGTTCAGACTCAGTGACGCGTTGGACCGCCATCGAGGAAGTCGCGCGTGAATTTGGTGTTGCCATTCATCCCGAACTTGTCTTGCAATTGGAAGGGCTCGACACCACTCCGGAACTTGGCTACCCTTACGGCAAGGCCCTCTTGGCGCGCAATGTACCGTTCACAGCACTGTTTGCCTACAACGATATTTCCGCCATTGGTGCCATTCGCGCGTTCGAAGAAGCGGGGCTTCGCGTTCCTGAAGACATTTCCGTCGTCGGTTTTGACGATATCGCTCTGGCTGCTTTCTCGATTCCTGCCCTCACCACGGTGCGTCAGCCACTGATGAAAATGGGACGAATTGCCGCCCAGACCCTCCTCGACCGCATCGAGGGCCGGGCCGCTTTTATTCCGGAAATTGCTGTCGAGCCGGACCTGATCATTCGCAATTCCACGGCTCCTCCCCGATCTCTTTGATCTGTACGTGCCTTCAATTGCCGGCAGCATTCACGCGCGGTGGCCGGCCTATTTCCCTGCCAGTCTCTGCAGCCGTGCGTTCACGTTCAGCAACGCCCGCCCATCGTGGTAGGCCGCCTTCCAGATCTCTCCCTTGACTACGACCAGCGCCTTGCCGTCCTCACCGACCATGGGATACACGCCGTGAAATTCCGAATCCACCTGGTACTGTTTGATGAAGGACCACTCCTGCTGAAACGCCTTGAAATATGCGTTGGTCTGCCGGCCATATTTTTCATGCATCATCAATAGGGCGTTCAGTCCTTCAAACTGCACCCACCATTCCTTGTCTTTCTCTTCCGGCTTACCCATGGTCGTGCCTTCGCGGTAGAAGCCGCCAAGCTTCTGGTCCCATCCATAATGCAGTGCATGGTCCACCAGCATCTTCGCCATGCGCTCGGTCCGCGGATCGTGCCCTTTTCCAAGCTCATCTTCCGCTTCCAGCATCAAGTACGCCGCTTCCACGTCGTGACCGTAAGAATCATGGTCCGGAAATGCCTGCCACTCGTTTGTAAAGTAAAGGTTCATCGCACCGGGATCGACGCACACTTTGTCGCGAATGATTGTCAGCAATTCCTCCAGGCGTTGCCGTAACAAGTCGTCCTTCCATACTTCATACAACTGGGAAAACGCCTCGAGCATGTGGATGTGCGTGTTCATGGATTTGTAGCCCAGCGGGAACCGCGAGACCGGTATTTCTTCCACCACCCCTGTCTCCGGGTGCCCTTCAACAGGTTTCCCATCGCGCGTCAGCCACTCGAAATATCCACCGTTTTTCGCGTCGTGCGCGTGTTCGTCAATCCAATGGAATCCTTTTTGCGCGTATTCCAGCGCCTTCGGATCCTTCGTCGCCTGATAGGCCGCCGCCAGTCCGTAGATCGCAAAGCTCATCCCATACAAATGCTTTCCGTCTGTGTAGTACGGCCAAATCTGCCCCTTTTCATCCAAGCCCCAGAAAAATCCACCCTTCTCCTTGTCCCACAGGACGTTGGTCAGGAAATCCACGCCATGCCGGGCAATGGGCAGATATTCCGCCTTCAAGTCCGGGCGCCGCATCGCCACCTGCGCCGAAATCCACGTCATGCGCCCTTGGAACACGGAAAATTTGCTCTCGCGCCCGTAGGGTTTCCAGTCACGCGTAAAATTGGACCGAAATCCGCCATTGTCTTTATCCACCGTGCGCGGAAACCAGACGCCGAGCACATCCTGCCGCAACATCGTTTCCGTTTCTTTCTCAAACTTGGCGTAAACTGCTGGGCTGGCCTCCACAAATTGCGTTTCCTTTTTCGCCGCGCGTTCTTTTCCTGAGCTTGTCATCACGCCCATTACCAGAAACGCGGCCGCCCCGATTAGAACCAATCTCGGCATTTTCTCTTGGTCCCGCATATTCCCTCATCTCTTGAGCGAATTGACTTCTGTTTTCCCACCGCGCCTGTCAGGCGCCAGGTTCGTCCTTTTACTGTTCCCTGGGCATCAGATTGCCTAACATCTGAAATTGTCCACTGCCTGCGGCAAAGGCACGTTTCGCCTGGCGCAAATCATTCCCGGGAAAAAGCCCTTCGTCATGTACATTTTCGAGAGAAAGAAAAATCGATGTCCCCGCGAGTGCCGCGCTGTTCGTCACGGAAACGCCCGCTCCTCTCCGCAGGACGATCGCAGCCCGTCCGCTCTTTTCGCGTGCTTCGCTGCCCTCGAACCGGTCCAGCGTCAGCCCGCGGAAATCCTCGGCCTCAATTCCATCCGAAAAGTAGTCTGGCAGGTTCTTGTTCCACTCCAGGCGCATACCGTGGACCTGGAACTCGTCTACGTACCGGAAATAAAGGCCCGGAATATCGTGCTGAAATACCGCGCTGGACATCCCTCGGGACGTCCAGCGAAAATCGAAGTTTCCGCCCGCTAGTTCGGCCACCTTCTTCCTTGGCGCGCGGATCCGGAAGCGGATTTGTTCGAACGTCAGGTTGTGGATCCACGCCTTCTCGTCGCCGTACACCACCATGCCTGCTTCCGCTTCCCCGAAAACGTTCAGAAAATGGATGTTGCGCACTTCCTACGGAGGGCCGACGGCAATGAAAATGGGTTCCGCCTTGCCCCACCAGTGGCCAGTGAGCAGTTGCGTTTCGATGGCGATGCTGGCAAACGAGAGATTC
>Ga0187771_10003488_pt1 | contig 10978 bp, 7 predicted proteins | sample 0116_SJ02_MP15_1_FD_133139 | JGI IMG/M metagenome (GOLD analysis project Ga0187771, IMG submission 133139) | Tropical peat soil microbial communities from peatlands in Department of Meta, Colombia - 0116_SJ02_MP15_10_MG | ecosystem: Environmental > Terrestrial > Soil > Wetlands > Peat | place... | reverse complement strand
GACGCCGTCCGCTTCGCGCAGGCGCAACTAGCCGCGGCCCCTCAGGACCAGCCCCCGCGCATTATTTATATTTTCGAAAAGGATCACGCTCCGCTTGCGTTTGGCGAATATCGGGAGGCCGAGCACGACGCGGCCATCGCCGCGCAGGCCAAAGCGTTTCTGGAATGTCTGCGATAGGCGAGCCGTAAGCGCTGCCGCAGCGCTACAAGACTAGACCGCCTTGTACATGTACTTGATGTTCCACTTGTAAATCAGCAGATTGGGGTCGCCTTCGCGATTCACCTTCAGGCAGTCCTTGTCATACCATTCGATGACGCCGTGCAGCGTCTCGCCGTCGGCGAGCACGATGGTCATGCGCGTCTTGGACTGCATCTGCTTCAGGTAGTAAAAATTCTCGGCGTTGGTCTGCTCCGGCGGCGAGGCTCGTTTCTGCCCCTCCGGACGCGGGGGTCTTTGCCCTTTGGCTTCGCCCTTGGGCGGTTCATTCAACGAAGGCCGAATCAGTCGGCGGTTTGCGGGCTCCACGATGCGGGCTCCTTGCAAATGAGCGGAGAAATACGATGACTGCTTATTTCCTTGATAACATACGCCCGCCGATGCTCGCAAAGGAGTGGCAAAATGCCCGAAATTTAAGCCCGCGGACGCAGTTCGGTGGCGAAAGCGTCCAGCGCGATCGACTTCTGAATGTTGCGCCGCAACAGCGCGACAAGTTCGTCCACGCGCGCCGTAGCCCTCCGCAGCCAATCGAAGGAAACCTTGCGCGCTACCGGCTCCAGCCGCGCTCGCACGTCTTCATTGCGAATCGGCGCGATTCCGTGCGCCACAAGCAACACGTCTTCCAGCAGAATGTACAGCACGTCGAGATACGATTCCAGCTTTTCCGTGCGCCGCGCGGCAATCGAATCCGAGTGCTTCATCCACGCTCCGTATGGGTCCAGACCTCCGGCCACGCGCACCAGCGCGAGCATCGATTCCCGCCTCTGATCGTACGCCTCCAGATCGAGCGACAGCGCCCGGCCGGGCGATCCGCTCGCCAGCCGCAATCGCCGCTCCGCCTGATCCAGCCCGCGCGCCTTCGCAAATGCCTGCATTTCTTCGTCGGGAAGCCGTGCCAGTTGGAACGGCACCGACCGCGACCGGATGGTCGTCAACAAATCGTATGGATTGCACGCCGTCGCGATCAGAATCAGATGCGGCGGCGGCTCTTCCAGAATTTTCAGCAGGGAATTGGCGGCTTGTTCGTTGGCGCGATCGATGCCGTCGATCAGAAACACGCGCCACGCGCCCTTGAGCGGCTTCAACGACGCCCGGTTCTTCAACAGCCGCATCTGCTGGATGCTGATTTGCCGTAAAGGACCGTCCGGGGCGAATGTCACGAAATCCGGATGCGAGGAAAATAGCAGCGGATCTTCGTTGCGCTTCTCCGCAGGCCATTTTTCGCGCTCGGCGATCAGCGCGGCGTTGGGCTCCAGGCTTAGATCATCGCGCTCGATCTTTTCCGCGCCGCCGAGCAGCATCGCCGCGACGCGCCGCGCGAGCGTCGCCTTGCCCACGCCTTCCGGCCCGGAAAACAGCAGCGTCTGCGGGACACGCTCCCGCCGGACCATCTCCTCCAGCGCCTCGACTACGGCGCGATTGCCAAAAAAATTTTCCAAACCCTAAGCTACCATGCAGCCGGCTGCCCCCAGGCTTCGGGGAAAACTCACGTGCTCCTTTTTGCCGCCCGCTGCTTCGCGCCGCGGCCGCCGCTGCCTTTCCGTCATCGTAGCGCGTTGCCGCTGCGATAAAATCGAAGCCATGACCTATTACGGAGCCAAAGAACTTGCTGTATCCTTCCGCACGGTTCGCGGAAATACCATCAAAGTCGCCGAAGAGATCCCCGAGGACAAGTACGGCTTCTCGCCGGCCCCGGGCGTCCGCACCGTCGCCCAGACGCTGGCCCACATCGCCTTCGGATCCAAATTCAACGAACAGGTGAACCGCATCGAGCGCCGCACCACCATGGTAGGCTTCGATTTCATGAAGTTCATGGGCCAGTGGATGGCGGAAATGGAAAAGCCGCGCACCAAGGACGAAATCCTGGCGCTATTGCGCCAGGAAGGCGACAGCTTTGCCGCCTGGCTCGAAAGCCTTTCCGAAGAATTCCTCGGTGAGGTCGTGACCATGCCTCCGGGCGGACACCCCGCCAGCCGTACCCGGTTCGATATGCTGCTGAGCGTCAAGGAGCACGAGATGCATCATCGCGCGCAGTTGATGCTCATCCAGCGCATGATCGGCATCACGCCGCACCTCACGCGGGAAATGCAGGCGCGCATGGCCGCGCACGTGGCGGCGCAAGCGAAGTCCTAGACCGGTTGCGTGCGACCTCGGCGTTCCACCTGCGCGGTCGCTTCCACCGTCTGGATGAACGTCACCGCGTCAATCGGTTTGTTGACGAAATTATCCATGCCCGCCGCGATGCAGCGTTCACGGTCTCCGCGCATCGTGTGGGCCGTCAGCGCGAGGATCGGCGTACGGCCTCCGCGGGCGCGCTCGCGCTCGCGGATCTGCGCGGTGGTCTCCAGCCCGTCCATGTCGGGCATCTGGACGTCCATCAGAATGACGTCAAAGCGCCCCTCTTCGGCCATGGCGACGGCTTCGCGGCCTGTACTCGCGATCTCCACCTGGTGCCCGCGCTTTTCGAGCAGCCGCTTTACCAGCCGCTGATTCACCGGATTATCCTCGGCGAGCAGTACCAGCAATCCCTTCTGCGGTCCGCGCCCGCGCACCCCCACCGCGTTCAGCATGTTTTTTAAGCTGACCACGTCGGTCGGCTGCATCTCAGCCGGCGCGCTCAGCGCCGCATGCGCGAACTTCACCGTGAACCGGAACGTGCTGCCTCGCCCTTCCGCGCTCTCCACCCAGATCCGGCCGCCCATCATTTCCGCCAGACGCCAGCAAATTGCCAGTCCCAGCCCCGTCCCGCCGTACTTGCGCGTCGTCGATCCATCGGCTTGCCGGAATGCCTCGAAAATGATCTGCTGCTTGTCGGCCGGAATCCCGATGCCGGTGTCGCGCACCGCGAATTCCACCGTCAGATCATTCGCGCCCGCCGCCGCGACCGTCGCCGTCAGCTCGATCTCCCCTTCCGCCGTGAACTTGATCGCGTTGCCGAGCAGGTTCATCAGCACTTGCCGCAAGCGGTGCGGATCGCCGATCAACCGCTCCGGAATCGCGTCGTCAATACGCACCTGGAAAGCGATGCCACGCTTTTCCGCCGCCAGCCGCACCATCTTCGCCGTATCGGTGGTGCATTCACGGACAGAAAACTCGATCGGATTCAGATCGAAGCGCCCTGCCTCGATCTTCGAGAAATCGAGGATATCGTTCAGCAGCTCCAGCAGCGATTGCGCCGACATACGCGCCATCTCGAGATATTCCCTCTGCTCCGGCGTCAGTTCCGTGCTCAGCGCCAGATCCGTCATGCCGATCATGCCGTTCATCGGCGTGCGAATTTCATGGCTCATGTTGGCCAGGAATTCGCTCTTCAGGCGGCTGCTCTGCCGCGCTTCCCGCAACAGATTCTCGATCTCCCGGTTCTGCCGCTGCACGATCGCGTTTTCATGTTCGGTGCGCGCTTTTTCCTCGAGCACACGCTGCTTTTCCTGCGACAACTGGCGCGTCCGCTCCGTGACTGCCACTTCCAGCCGCATGCGTTCGTCTTCCAGCCGGTACGTCCTGCGCGTCCAGATCAGGCTGCCGATCCCGAGCGCCACCAGTCCCGCCGCGATGCGGAACCACCAGCTCTGCCACCACGGCGCGGTCACGCCGAAACTGAACCGAGCGGGCTCCGTGCTCCACAGTCCCTGTGCGTTGCGCGCCTCCACTTCCAGCACGTACCGCCCCGCCGGAAGCTTCGGAAAGCTGATCTCTCGTTCCGACGTTTCCACCCAGTCCCACGCCAGATTCTCCACCCGGTACCGGAAGCGCACCGACGGTTCCTCGAGGAACGTCAGCGCCGCGAACCGCACTTCCAGAGAGTTCTGCCGGTAGGGCACCGTCTTTTCGACATTCGGTTCCACCGCCTCCCCGCCCAGCTTCACCGACGTGAACACCACCGGTGGCGGCACGTTCTTCGGCGGAACCGGCGACGGGACGTAGCGCGAAAGTCCGCGGCTCGTTCCGATCCACACGCCCCCGTCCGCATCCGCAAAGAACGCGTTGGTGTTTACATCGTCCCAGATCAATCCGTCGGAGCGGCCGTAATGCTTCCACCCCCCTCCATCGAAGCGGTCGAGGCCGTGATCCGTTCCCGCCCACAGGACGCCGTTTTTGTCGAAGCCGAGAAACAGCACCTTGTCCGAGCTCAGGCCGTTGGCGGCGGTGTACGTCGTCGCGCTCCGCACCCGCTCCTTGTCCAAGGTGAGCCGCGTGATGCCGAACGCATTCCGATAGCCGATCCACAGCCCTCCGTCGGCGTCCTCGGCCAGATGCGCTGCCATATTCGACGCGAGGCCGTCGCGATTCGTGTAGCGCTTCCACACACCGTTCGACTCCACCAGCACGCCGTGATCGCTCGCCGCCCAGATCCGTCCCTGACGGTCCTGGATCACGTTCAGGAAGCCCTCACTCTCTCCCGAATCCGCTTGCTTCTCAAAACGGGCCTCAGCCGCGAACGCCACCGGCTTCGTGCTGCGGAACAATCCCGTCTGCGCGGTGACCCACACCCTCTCCGCGCGATCCACAAACACCGACCGTATGCCGGTTGCCGGAACTCCCTCCGCCGGCCCCACCGAGCGGATTCGTCCCGACTTCGGGTCCATCTGGCGCAAACCTCCCGGCTCGCCTCCCACCCACAAAGAACCGTCCGGATTCGGCGCGAGCGTCCGCACCATCTCGATCCCCGGCACCTGCGTCTGCCGCCATTGAATCTTCGAATCTCCGGCGAGCACACCCGGTCCCTCGTACGCCGAGTTCAATCCAAACTGAGTCCCCACCCACAGGCGCCCGTTCGTATCTCGTGTGATCGACCAGATCGATTCGCGGCTCAATCCCTCATGCGATGTCCAGCTCTCCCACTCGTTGTATCCCAGCCAGCGCGCCAGCCCCGACCCCAGCAACCCGATCCATACCGATCCTTCGCGATCCAGCAGCACCGCCGAGATATCGTTCGCGGTCAGGCCCATCTCCGCGTCGATCAGTTTCCACCCGTTGCGTTCGCGTCGCGCCAGGCCGCGATAGTTCGGCACCAGCAGCCTGCCTTCAAGATCGACCGCCAGCGTCGGATACGTGTTGGTGCTTTCCGGCACGCCCGGGCGCGCCTCGAACTTCCGGGAGCCCGCCGGAAGCTCGTACAACCGCGTGGCGCTGCGGATCCACAAGTTTCCATCCACGTCGCTGAGAATTGCGTCCCACCGGTCCTGCGGGAGACTGCGTTCCGCTCCCGCCTCTCTCGCGCCATTGCGATCCAGCACGCAAACGCTATTGCCGCACCCGTACCACACCTCGCCGGATGTTCCCGTGTACACGCTGAACACCTCGTCGCCGATCACCCGCGCAGGCCGCGGTTGCAGCGTGAATTGCAATCCTTTCGGGGAGGGAGTTCCTACCACCAACCCCCGCGCCGTCGCCAGGTACAGACGCCCCTCCCGGTCCGACGCGATTCCTTCGCGCCCCGTCAACCCTCGCGCCAGCGAAGAAGAAATCGCTTCGAAGCGCTGTCCTGCCCGCCGCGCCAATCCCGCGTCCGTGCTCACCCACAGCGTGCCTTCGGTGGCCTCATACAGCGATTCGATGCGCGTTCCCGGAAGCCCGTCCGATTTCGTGAAGGCCGTGAAGCGGTTGCCATCGTAGCGATACAAACCGTTCTGTGTCCCGGCCCATAGGAATCCCGCGCGGTCCTGCAGCACGGCCTGCACCGACAGGTTCTGCAAGCCTTCGTTTTCGCCGTAAAACTTGAAGTTGTAGCGCTGTGCCGACGCGGGAATGCATGCGCACCACAGGCACCCGAGGCCTATCACTAACGATGTACGTCGCCGCCGCATTCCGGGTCTAGGGTCTCATGCTAAACTTCGGCGGTTCCTATTGATTCCAATAGAGTATCCTTAAGCGAGAGGTATTGAGAGTTCAGACCGCATGTCGTCCCCCACGCCTAGTCCTTCACTCCCGCCTGTTTCCGCGATTCCTCAGGTGGCCACCGGAATTTTTGAACGGGCCGATCATTATCGCGAAACGTTTCTCCACTCCCAGCCGTTCAAGCACTTGGCCATGGACGATTTCTTCGAGGCTGGCTTCGCCGAGCGCCTCCTCGCCGAATTCCCCCGCTTCGACCCCCATCTCGCCCTAAACGAAATGGGCGAAATCGGGGGGAAAGCAGTCAACACCCGCATTCGGGAAATCAGCCCCGCCTATCGCGAACTCTATGAAATGATTGGCAGTAAGCCGTTTCTGGAGCTGATGAGCCACGTCTCCGGCATCCCCGATCTGATCCTCGACCCGCGTATGTACGGCGGCGGAACCCACGAAAACCTCCACGGCCAGGAACTCGACGCCCACGTCGATTTCAACTACGACGAAGCCCAGAAGCTGCACCGCCGCCTGAACGTCATCGTGTATCTCAACAAGGATTGGCAGGAGGAATGGGGCGGCGCCATCGAGATCCATTCCAATCCGCGGGATCCCGAAAATAATCAAATCCGCGCGTTCAATTGCATTTTTAACCGTTGCGTCATGTTCGAGACCAACGAGATTTCCTGGCACGGTTTCCCGAAGATCAATCTGCCGCCCGATAAGCGCCACCTCTCACGTAAATCGATTTCGATTTACCTTTACACCACCACCCGCCCGGCCGAGGAAGTCGCGCCGTTGCATGGGACGTTTTACGTCCAGCGCCCGCTCCCCGAACGTTTCCGGCCCGGCATGACGCTCACTGCCGAAGACGTCTCCGATCTCAAAGAGCTGTTGCACCGCCGCGACATCTGGGTCGAGCAGTTTCACAAGATGGAGCTCGAAAAAAACCGCGAGATCGACGCGAAAAGCCGGGACATTCAGACCATGATGGCCAATTACGCCGCGCTCACCGCCGACGCCAACGCGGCCGCTGCATTCACTCGCGAGCATGCGCGGGCCGCGCTCACCGGTTATGCCGTGCAGACGAAAATGCTCGGCGGCGTCTACGCCGACCAGTGGGTTGCTTCCCGCGCCGAGATCGAAATCCAGCCCATCGTGCGCGTCAATGCATTGCGCATCCGGGGCTGGAGGCGCGACAATTCCCCGCATGCCACCTTCCGCGTGAGCGTCGATGAGGCCACTGCCGAACTGCCCGTCGCCGGGGGCGCCTTTACGATCGACCTGCGCCTGCCCCGCGACTACCGCGAACGCTTCCGCGTGCGCCTGGAATGCGACGCGCTGCCCTCAGACGGCGCCGACTCCCGCGAGCTCGCCTTTCTGCTGCTGGAACTGCGGGTCCTGCACCCGGCGTGGGCGCTACTCACGGAAGTTCACAAATAGCGCCGGCTCATCAGTCCTGCGAGCGTCGCCAGCAGCCCCGCCGCGCTGATGCCGCACCACAAGTACCAGTGCACCGGCCGGTAGCGTATCACGATGCGGCTCGCGCCGGCGCCCAGGTGCAGTCCGCGAAACGCGCCATTGGTCATGTGCAGGCGTGCCGGCTGGCCGTTGATCGTGGCGGTCCATCCCGGATACATCGGCTCGGAGGTCGCCAGGAATGCTGGACCATCCGTCCGCGCGCGCAGCACCACACGATTGGCTTCGTAGCTCTCCACTGTTATTTCGCCCCTAACTTCCTCTTCGTCGCTGCCCGCTTCGTCTTCCACCACCGCTTCCCCCTCCGGAGCGAAATCAGCCCGCGCGAGAAATAGAAGCGCCTCGACTTCGTTGTCGGATTTGTGCAAGTGCGGGACCAGATAAAAGCGCGGCAGCGGATCGGCCACGTGATGGAAATCCAGCCCCGCGATGTCGGCGACCTCCGGCAGCGCCGATTGCGCGAGCCGCGCGCGGGACTCGGGGAGAAAGGCCACGACGAACGCCGTATTCGTCATCCGCAGTAGCGGCGAATCCAGGCGGCTCACCGGCACGTCGCGCTCCCAATAGTTCCCGCCGCAGTATAGCCGCCGCAGATCGTAGATGCGCTTCAGCATCAGCGGATTGTTCCCGGCCATCGTCGGCATTTCCACTAGCTCCGCGCCGCGCCAGTAATTCGCGTCCGCGTAATCGACGCGCGCTGGCGGATCGGATGTCTTCACCAGCTTCCGGATTTGGGCCAGCGAGCCGCGCGGAAAAACCGCGAGCTCCTGTTCGGAATCCTCGCCGCGCCAGCTTCCTTTCACCGTGTTCATGGGCTTTTCGGCGCCGAAATGGGAGAGGTCGGCCGCCGTCACCAGCGCCGCGGCCCACAAGATCCACGCCGGAGCCCGACGCGCGACGCGCGCCAGAGCCGCCGCCGAACCTAGCGCCACGAACAGCGAAAATGCGGCCAGTGCATACTCGGCGTACAGCGGGCTTGCGACACGCTGGGGAAGGTGCCGGAAGATAAACGCGTACACCGGCGTCTTATCTCCCAGCATCCACACGCCACTGGCGATGGCGCACAACAGGAACACCCGCGGCCAGCCACGCAGGAATGCCGCGGCCAGCATCAGCGCCAGCGGCAATATTCCGCAATAAACATACAATTGCGTGAAATCGATCGGAAGCCGGTATACATTGCGGTCGAGGCCTTCATAAATGTGGTAGTAATTCGGAATCACGAGCGAGGCCAGGCTCTCCCGATACAAGCCGCCTCCCGTACCGTGCCACGCGGCCCGCAGCGTCGCAATGGATAATCCCGAAAGCTGCATCGTCGGCCCCAATTGCACCGCGCACGTCGCCAGCGCCAGCGCGCATGCCGCTGCCACCGCTATCACAAAGGACAGCCGCGTGCGCCGCACTACGGCGAGCCCTGCCGCCCATCCTGCCGCCACCACCAGCGACACCGCCGCCATCGCCGGAAATCCGGCCAGGATCGTCAACGCTCCGCCCAGACCGAGCAGCGCCGTCTGCCGGAAGCTCGCGCGCCGGCTGAGCTTCGCGATCGCCAGCATCGCCAGCGGCAGCCACGCTGCGCTCGAAATCGCGCCCAGATGCTGCGCCTGCGACGCAAAATACGCCCCGAGCTGAAACGCCGTCCCTCCGAACAGCGCCGCCGGCACCGGCAGTTCGATCTCGCGCAGCAAAAGATAGGTGAACCATCCGGCCAGAATCATGTGCACCGGAATCAGCCATTCCAGCCAGTAATACAGCTTCACTCCGTGCGACAAATTTCCCACCAAAATCGCGATCCATGCCGGAGGATAAAACAGTTGTGCCTGAATGTCCGCGTGGATCGGTACGCCTCCGTAGGGATAGGGATCCCACAACGGAAAAACTCCCTGGCGCAGCAAGCGCCCGATATAGGCGGCCAGCGGCAGATGAAACGCCTCGATGTCGAACGGAATATGCGCGGAGGGATGAAACAGCACCTTGTGAAAAAACCACAAGGGTTGCACGGCCAGCAAAACCATCGCGCCCCAAATGGAGCGGCGCTCCGAAGCGTCCATAACTCGCGACCGAACCTGGTAATCCCGCGAATTCGCCGAAATTCCTGTGCGGACCACATTTTAGCACGCCAAAAAACGCTTTTTTCGTGCCTTTTCCGAAGTTCGCGCGCGGCCCTTCTCCGGTCGGAAGGTGAGGTAAAGTCAACTATAGTGAAGCCACGTATCGCCGTCGTTGGAGCCGGCTCGTTCGGACGCAATCACCTCCGCGTGATCGATCAATCGGAAAAGGCTGAGCTCGCCGGCGTTCTCGATCTCGATCCTGCCCGGGCCGAGGCCGCCGCCCAAACTTACCACTGCCCGAAATTCGCCAGTCTCGATGAGCTCGCCGGCCGCGCCGACGCCGCCGTCGTCGCCACTCCTACCGTCTCGCACGCCGCGATCGGATGCCGGCTGATGGAGCTGGGCCTCGACGTCTTGATCGAAAAACCCATCGCCGATACGCTGGATGCCGCGCGCCAGCTCGTCGCCACGGCGAACCGCTGCGGCCGCATCCTTCAAGTCGGCCATCTGGAGCGCTTCAATCCCGCCGTCATCGCGCTCGGCAAGGCTCTCGGCACGCCGCTATTTTTCGAAATTCACCGGCTCAGCGAATTCAGCCCGCGCAGCCTCGATGTCGATGTCGTTCTCGACCTGATGATCCACGATATCGACATCGTGCTCTCCCTCACGCGCCAGACGCCGGAGGAAATCCGCGCCGCCGGCATTCGCATTCTTTCCTCCAAGGTCGACATCGCCAACGTCCGCCTTCAGTTTCCTTCCGGCTGCGTCGCCAACCTTACTGCCAGCCGCGTCTCCACCGAGCGCGTCCGTAAGCTGCGCCTGTTCCAGCCCCACGAATACATCTCGCTCGACTATAGCCGCCAGGAGGCCGTCCGCTTTCGCGTCAAGCCTCCCCTCGCCATCGATTTCGCCCCGCTCCCGTCTATTAAAGAAGAGCCTTTGAAGCTCGAGCTCGAAGACTTTTTCGACAGCGTCTCCACGCGCCGCCCTCCCATCGTCACCGGCGAACAAGGACTTGCGGCGCTGGAGGTTGCCCAGGCAATCTTAAATCGTATCGAGGAGCACGCTCTGCTCGTCGCCGAAACCTTGCGCAAGCAGGAGCTTCTGGCCGCCCAGGGCCCGGCCCCCGCGAAGGAAGGCTAGCAAAGTTCCGTGCCGCCGCCTGCGAGCAACGTTTGCGCCGTCGCGAACGTCGGTACCATAGAATCGTGGCACTTCCAGGCCATCCGGAGAACACCGATCAGGAATTGAATCTGCTGCGCGAATGGCGCGAGCCGGTCACGGCCGGCCGCATCGCCCGCGCCGCCGTGGGATCTCTCATCGCCCACGTGCTGATGATCTACGCCTTCGTCACGGCGCCGGAGACGGCCTTCGTTGGCGAGACGCCTCCGCCGCCTGTTGAG
>Ga0187771_10003487_pt1 | contig 10979 bp, 11 predicted proteins | sample 0116_SJ02_MP15_1_FD_133139 | JGI IMG/M metagenome (GOLD analysis project Ga0187771, IMG submission 133139) | Tropical peat soil microbial communities from peatlands in Department of Meta, Colombia - 0116_SJ02_MP15_10_MG | ecosystem: Environmental > Terrestrial > Soil > Wetlands > Peat | place... | reverse complement strand
TTTCAAAAGGAGCCGAATACTTTCCCCAACATTAGGATCATCCTCTACGATCAGAATGACTTTCTTTTCCATGCCTGACTCGGAAAGTTACTTTTTTATTTCAAAGATTAAAGTCAAAACGCTATGCGCTTAGCGTTACTTTGGGCCGATGGGAATTCGTATTTTAAAGAGTGAACCTCTATTGACCTCGCTTTTGACAGAGATCTCTCCGTGGTGGTCTGAAATGATCTTTTTTGCAATTGAGAGCCCTAATCCAGACCCTGTGGGTTTTGTACTGAACATGAAATCGAAAATTCTCGGGAGATGCTCTTCAGAGATCCCTACCCCATTGTCTTTGATGACGACAAAGACATTTTTCTTTGACCCGCGGGTGTAGAGGTGAACCTCCCCTTTCTCGGAGACCGCCTGAATGCTATTGATGAGGAGGTTTGAAACGGCCAAATTGAATTGGCTGACGTCAATCTTCACCATAGGCAACTTTTTTTGGAAATGAGTATCGATCCTTGCATTCTTCAGTTGGGCGTCCGGCCTCAAAAGACGAACGATTGAATCCAGCACGTCGTTCAATTGAACCGAATCAAATTTCGGGGGTGGGAGACGATTGAAATCTAAAAAGTCTTTTAGATTATTCTCCAACCGGAGGGTTTCATAACTGATGAAGTTGAGAAGGGATTGAATCTCCTCTTTTTTTTGAAGTCCAACCTCCTCCCCCAGCTCCTCCCTCAGCAGTTCAATATTGATGTTCAAGGAACTCAATGGATTTCGAATCTCATGGGCCATCCATCTGGCTAAGACACCGATAGTGGAAAGATCTCGACTCTTACTGATCTCCCTTACGAGTAAACCTTTCTCCGTGACATCCGCAAAGGTGGCCAAACAGCCTAAGAACGTTTCTCCCCTTCCGAAGATGGGATAAAAGCTACATCGGAGAATTCGCGTCTCCCCGTCTCCAGAAAGAGAAGACGGGGCATGAATGGCCAGTTCAACATCGTGATTACTCTCCCTCTTTTCATAAACGGATTCGAAATGTTTTCGAATATTCCGATAAGGGATCCCTCGTTCTAATCTTTTCCCCAATACCTTCTTTGCGCGGATCTGAAAATAATCTTCTGCGATGGAGTTCAGGACTTGAATCCGGCCTTGGGCATCGGCAAAGACCACGGCCTCCTTCAAATTTTTTAAAAGGATCTCATAGAGATTTTGATCCGCTTGATTCATCCCAAATGCATCAATCCATCAATCTATATCGCCTCAAGGCACTGTGGAAAATGGTCTTCACCAATCGCTCATAATCCCACCCCATCCGCTTCGCCATGATCGGAAGATCTCCATAGACAGGGGAGAGACCTGGGAGGGGATTGATTTCTAAAAAGTAAGCGGCTTCATCCTTCCCTACTCTAATATCTACTCTCGATACATCACGGCATTCCAGTGCCCGAAAGGACCGGAGCGCCACTTCCTCGATCTTCCCCAAAAGTTTTTTCTCAATGGGGGGAGGGCAATGGTACTCGACCTTCTCCTTCCATTCCCTCTTCACTTCCAAGGAATAGATAGCCTCCTCAGGAGGAATTCCTTTAATCTTGATATACATGACCCCGAGCACAGATGGGGTTTCATTGCCGAGGATCCCTACGGTAAATTCAGGACCGTTGACAAACTCTTCCACCAGAAGAGGAGGCCCATAGGTTTCTAAAAGCCATCTCGTCTTTTCTTCCAAGGATCGGCGGTCCAAAATTTTTGAATCCAGCCTTACTCCTTTACTGGATCCCTCATAGCACAATTTCACGAAAAGGGGATAATTAAGATCTAACCCGCCGAGATCCTCCACCCTTTCCACTCTTTTAAACTTTGGGGTAGGAATATTTTCGCTCATCACAATCCTTTTCGCCATTGACTTGTCCAAGGTGAGGGAGAGCGTGAGTGGATCGGAACCTGTATAGGGGATGTTCAAAAATTCTAAGAGGGCTGGAATATGGGCCTCTCTGTTGCGGCCTTGAAAACCTTCTGCAACGTTAAAGACGATATCGACGGGAGTCTTTCTCAACCGGTCAATCAAACCTGTGTCTCCACCCAGTTTGATCACTTCATGCCCTTCACCCTGTAAAACATCCTGGATAGCGTCAATCGTCTCCTCTGTATCATATTCTTCCAGGAAATCGATCGGGTGATCTCTTTGAAGAGAAAAATCCTCCTTTAAATTGTAGGTGATACCCACTCTCAATTTCATTGGGAAATAGCCGCGCTTATGGCAGGCGCCATCTTAATTTTTGTATACCCCTGTTTTAAATCTTTGTCAACCCTGTTGTTGCACCAGGCGATCTAAGAAGTCCATCAAAATAGAGGAAGTTTTTTTTCAAAGGGGTTTACAGATTTCGAGCATAGAGTTCACTGCAACAACAGGGTTAACGGTGATCTCACAGAGAGGGAGATAGAGAGTTCTCATCCGATCAAGTGTTTCAGGAAACGACCTTTTATGTTAAAGTAAGAAAGAATCGTGTGAGATGGTTATGGAACGAGAGGAAGTCTTTCAAGCGCTGTCCCGACTACGAAAAGGCCTTCTTCAAATCATCATCGTCCTCATCTTCTGGGGAATCGTCATTTTTCCACTTTCGAAGACACTTCTCCGCCATCTCCACCATACCAATCTCAAAAACATTCTGGTTGCCTTTGCCATTCCAGAGGCTTTCTTCTCCATGCTCAAATTAACCCTCTATGCGAGTCTTTTCTTTTCCATCCCGATGATCTTCTATCAGATCTGGAAAGCCTTAGCCCCCCTCTTCCATCTCAGGGAAAATAGATCCTCCATCTCCATCCTTTTAGCCGCCATCTTTCTCTTTTACCTTGGAGCTTTTTTTTGTTACTTTGTGACTTTGCCATTCGGCGTCCAATTCCTCCTAAGCTATCAGTCGGCCCATGTCAAACCGATGATCTCGGTTGGAAAATATGTCTCTTTCTGTACCGCTTTCATCTTCGGATTTGGGTTAACATTCGAACTCCCCCTTATTCTTGCCCTATTGGCCTATATCAAGGTGATTAACGCCACCTTTTTGACTCGAAACCGCAGGTATGCTATCCTTTTGGTGGCTATTGTTGCCGCCGTTGTAACCCCAACTCCTGATGTCTTTAACATGGCGTTAATGGGAGTCCCTTTATATTTCTTATTTGAAATCGGGGTCATTCTGGTCAAAATCATTGAACGAAAAAGGGCCGCATTCAAAACGACCCTTTCTGAAAGATGAAAATGGTCAGCTTATCCTTTCGTAAACCCTTTTCTTCTTTCATCCGAAGGATGAAGTCTCTGACGGACCGGGCGGCCCTGAAAAGGTCCTTTGGATTGAAGGCAAAGATCGCCTTTCTCATCATTTTCATTGTGGCCGGAGTCCTCTTCGTCACGAGTTACTTAGATTTCCATCTAACCAAAAAGGATCTCATCGACCTCAATTTGAATCGAAATCTCTATATTGCAAAGCAAATCGATATCAGCATCCCTGATCAAAAGATGATGGAAAGCCTCCCTCACCTTAGGGACGAGATGGAGGAGTGGTTACTCAGTCGTCCCTTTTTGATGGACATTGATGTCTTTCTCTTTTCCAAAAAAGGGTGGGAACTCGTCTCTTCCCATTCCAAGTTTACCGCTCGAACGCCCTTAGCCTTGACCAATGAGCAAATCTATCGCCTGAAGAAAGATCGACCTCTTTCCTCGCTCCGAGATATCGAAGGTGGAAAACGATTAGAGGTGATCGTCCCTCTTCATTTCGGGCCAAAAATCGCTGGTGGAGTCCGGGTGGTCAGTTCCTTGGATGAAGTCCAAAGCTACTTAAATAAGAAGAGGGATCGAATATTCATCCTGACTTTTTCCGGCATGATCGTCATTCTGATCACATCGGCCTTTCTCTTTGGAAAGCTCGTGGGAGATCCAATCAAGAAATTGGTGGAGGCCATGTCCAAAGCAGAAAAAGGTGACTTGGAGGCTGAAGCCCGCATTCGAAGCCGAGATGAGTTGGGTGAACTGGGAAGACATTTCAACCAGATGCTCAAGACAATTCGGGAGGCCCATGAACAGAATGTCCAGCTCCTTTCACAGATCAACCAATTTAATGAGGAGTTGACGAGAAAGATCGAAGAGGCTACCTCTGAGCTGGCCAAGAGGAATGAGGAACTGGAGCTTCTCAATGAAGCCCTGTTCGAATCCCAGAGGCAGTTAAGCCAATCCGAAAAGCTTGCTGCCTTGGGGCAGGTCACGGCCACGATGGCCCATCAGATCGGAACCCCCCTCAACTCCATCTCAGGCTATATTCAACTCATGTTGCAGGAGGAAAATCTCCAGGACACGAATCGGGAGCGCCTGAAGATCATCGAATCTCAGTTAGATCGCTTAGCAGAGTCGGTGAAGAACCTCCTCTCTTTTACCCGACAACCTAAACCTCAGCTGAAACCTTTGGACGTAAATGGAGTCCTCAGAGAACTGATCCATTTGAGTGAGCCCTGGCTTCTTGCACGAAATATCAAACTTTCTACCTTCCTTTCCCAGGATCTTCCTCTCGTCTCAGGGGATCCGATGAACCTTCAAACCCTCTGCCTCAACCTCATCGCCAATGCTCTCGATGCCATGCCCAATGGAGGGCTTCTGACCATCGAAACGCAGCAGGTTCCGGCCTATTCTTCTTCAGAGAATAAAGGATGGTTAAAAATCTCTATCACCGATACCGGTATTGGTATCACAGAGGAATCGAAGAAGAGGATATTCGACCCTTTCTTTACCACAAAAAAGGTAGGAGAAGGAACTGGACTTGGACTGTCGATTTGTGAAAAAATTATAAAAGAACACTCCGGAAGATTAGAGGTGGAAAGTAAAGTGGGCAAGGGAAGCACATTTACCGTTTACATCCCGGTTCTTGAAAGAATTGAAACCCATGAACAGAACATCAGCTCATCTCTTGGTCGTGGATGATGATCCTGTCACCCTCGATTTGTTAAAAGAAGTGCTTTCCAAAGAGGATTATGACGTCGAAACCGCCTTGAGCGGCGAAGAAGCCATATCTCGAGGAAGAGACAACTTTTTCGACATCATCATCACCGATGTGCGAATGAGAGAAAAAGATGGGATGGAGGTTCTCAGATCCTTCAAGAAGAACTATCCGGAAACCACTGTGATCATGATTACTGCCTTCGGATCCATTGAGACGGCCATTGAGGCGATCCGTGAAGGAGCTTTCGACTACATCAGCAAACCCTTTAAACTCGATGAGATCAAGTTAACTATCCGGAGAGCTTTGGAACAGAAAAGACTTCTGGAGGAAAATAAATTCTATCGACTGGCCATTGTTGGAGTCGCTGCCGCCCAAGAACTTCCTGAAACGTATCAATTTAGGAATGTCATCGGACGAACCCCCCAAATGTTTCAGGTCTATAAGACCATCGCTAAGATAGCAGACACAAAGTCTACTGTCCTTCTCTACGGGGAAAGAGGGACAGGAAAAGAGTTGATAGCCCGTTCTATTCATTACAATAGCCAGAGGAACGACCGACCATTCATCCCTGTCGATTGCGCCTCATTAGTGGAGACATTAATCGAAAGCGAGATGTTTGGTCATGTCCGTGGAGCTTTTACAGGTGCCTTTTCCACGAAAAAGGGGCTGTTCGAAGAAGCGGATGGAGGAACAATCTTCCTTGATGAGGTGAGCATCCTCAGTCTTTCGATGCAAACCAAGCTCTTGAGATTTCTTCAGGAACATGAAATCAAGAGGGTGGGAGGGACAGAGAGTATCAGGGTGGATGTGCGGGTAATCGCTGCTACGAATCAGCCCTTAGAACCTCTCGTGAAGAACGAAAAATTTAGAGAAGATCTTTTTGATCGACTCAATGTTGTTCCAATCACTCTTCCTCCATTAAGGGAGAGAAAGGAAGATATCCCACTCCTGGCCAACCATTTTCTCCAGAAATTTTCAGAAGAGAATCACAAGAATATATCTCATATCTCCCCAGAGGCCCTCGAAATTCTTATTCAATACGCTTGGCCAGGAAATGTGCGAGAGTTGGAGCACACAATAGAACGGGCAGTCATTCTTTCGCCCCATCCTATTATCCTTCCTGAAGACCTCACAAGAAAAATTTTTGAGGAAGCAAAAGGAGCTGAAATCTTATTTGCTGAAGAATCGTTGCCTTTGAGGGAAGTGGAGAAAAGATATGTGTTAAAAGTGCTTCAGGAAACTAAGGGAAATAAGAAAAAGGCTGCTGAGATTTTAGGCATTGACCGAACAACCCTCTATAGAATATTGGAAAAAGAGTAATAGAAGTTTCAATGTAGAAATTCGCAACACAATTAATCATCATGTAGGTTTTTAAAACGCCCCTGTCCCTACCCTTATCTATAAATAAAAATTTATTCAATTATATTAACAGGTTAAAATTACTCATTTCTAAAATTAGTTGGTACTTCTTTTGCTTATATAAAAGTAAAAAATTTCGAATGAAAGGAGGTGAAATAGAATGAGGAAACTGATACTTTTAATAGCTCTACTCACTTTGGTCGCCTTTGTTTCTGGAGCCATGGCACAGGAAAAGGCAACGACAGCTCCGGCAAAGCCTGCAGCAGCCCCGGCACCCAAAATGGAAAAGTTCAGCGGTGATATTAAGAGTGTGGATGCAATGGCAAAGAGCATTGTCGTTGCCAAAGGCAAAGAGGAGAAGACATTTGCTGCTACCGCCGATACAAAGATTACCAAGGGCAAAGAGGCTCTTAAATTCGAGGACCTGAAGGCGGGAATGAATGTCGCTATCCAGTACAAAATGGAAATGGACAAGATGATTGCTGGGACGATTAAGGTGGGTGCTGCACCAAAGGCTGCGCCAAAAAAGAAGTAAGATTTTGGAAACAACTAAGGACAAGAAGGCACACCATTTGCGTGTGCCTTTTTGTTTAGGAATAGTTCTTCAAATTCCTCTTCAATTTATTTTCGATCTTCCTTTGGTCCTTCCTGCTTCTGACCTCCCAGTATGGTTACGGTATAAGCGACGGGAACCCCTCGATCCGTTAAATATTCCACCTTTACCCTTTCTCCCACGAAGGGATATCGATGGGGGGTATACATTGTATTCTTCCCAATTCTGAAATTAAAAATGACTTCGTCCCTCTCATTTCTCACAATTAACCATTTTCTAAGACCTCCACGAACCTCCACGACAGTACCTATTACCGTTGAGTAACGCTCCTGGGCCGTCAAGGCGTATGCCTCCAATAACAACAACAGAGCAACGAAAACGAAGATAAAAATTCTTTTGAAGGCCTTCATCTCTTAACCTCCTTTTGGTTCATTAAAAATGCTCACACGGTTACGTCCTCCCCTTTTTGCGTCGTAGAGGGCTGAGTCCGCCATCTTGACCAATTCCTCTTTTGTTCTCGCGTGATGACTTGGAAAATTCGAGATCCCTAAGCTCACTGTAAGATTGATTCGAGCCTGGCCGACTTCAAAGGGAGTGCTCTCAACCAATCGTCGAATGCGCTCTGAAATCATGGAAGATTCTTCTAAACCGGCCTCTGGCAATATCAGAATGAACTCTTCCCCACCGTAACGGGCCACAGTATCTTTCTTTCGGACGGAAGCTTTCAACAGCGAGGCGATTTCACAAAGGACCTTATCCCCTTCCGTATGTCCGAAGGTGTCGTTCACCCTCTTGAAGTGATCAATATCCACCATCACCAAAGAAAGGGAGGTATCACTAAAAAAAGATTTTTGAGCTTCCACCTCAAGCCTTTCGTCGAAATACCTCCGGTTATAAAGATTGGTCAGAGTATCATAAATGGCGATATTTTTGATCGAACTAAATCTTTGAAAATGTTTTAAACTTGCTGCCATTTGGTATCCGATGACAGAAAGGAACTGAAGATCCTGTGCATCAAAGGCATTGGGTTGATCGCTGTTGAGCGAGATACAGCCGATGATTTCCCCCTCTATGGTCAGGGGCAAGGTGAGATGCGACTTCAGGGTGGCCTTCGGCTCTATCATCATCTGTTTTGGTCTCAATTTCCTCTTTTCTACTTGGAGCGCCACTCGATCCACACTAATGGTTTCCTCTCCCAGCATTGAAAAGACTGTGGCCATATTCTTCACCACCTCTTGGGTGAAAGAGGGAGGGCAGGATTCCTCCTGATAAAGGTATAGAAGGAGACCCTCTTTCCAGAGCACACCAAAAGAGGAGAAATCAAATAGATTGGGAAGATTCGTTCCAGCCGATTCGACAATCTCTTTTAACTCAAAGCTCATGCCGATCGCATTGAGAGTAGAACGAAGCACATTCAGATTTTTAAAAATTAGTCTCAACCTTTCACCCTATTTTTGAGAAATAATGCGCTCGGCTTCTCTGACTTTGGGAAAGACCTTCGGAAAGAGCTCCTTGTTGATCACACCTTCTGCTAAAGCAGAAAAAAGATGCGAGAGATGGCTGATCAGGCTTTGAAAGCCGCGGTGAATTTCTATGGGTGCGATGTTCCGACAATCCTCCCTCATCCCCTCCAGGGAAATACCTTCCTCAGATACTTTTAGAGAATTTAAGAAAGCATATTTCTCCCCCAGTTTTCGAACGGATAAGTTAAAAAGAAGCGCCAAAATGGCCTCGCCGATCAATGCCGATACAACTTCCCAGATCTCCATTAATAGATTCGAATAAAGGTCTAAAACGAGATCAGAGGACCATTTCCCTCCCTTATCTTCTTTTATCCCAGATGGCATCCTCATCCCTCAGTCCCCTTGTATTCTTTGCCTTTCAGTTTTTTTACCATATCGTGAATTTGATCGTGATAGATATAGAAGACTAAGATCACTAACGTGGATATCCCAAGGAGGATTAAAAAAGCCATGTATTGATGCTCAAAGGCCTTTGCCCCTTGAAGCGTGGCCATCAATGTCCCAGGGATCCTACCAATGGTGGAGATGATCAGAAAAATACTCAGATGCATAGGGGTCAGCCCCAAGATATAGCAAAGGGCATCTTTTGGGAAACCGGGTATTAAAAAAAGGAGAAAACTGAGGATGACTCCCTCGCGCCCAATCAGATAATCGAATTTTTTCCTGGTATTCGGTGAAACAAACTTTTCAACAGCCAATTTTTCAAAGATGCGGGCTAAGGTGAATGCAAGCCAGGATCCCAGTATCAGGCCGATCATGGAATATAGAAACCCGGCCTTTACCCCGAATAAGTAACCACCCAAAAATTCAATAGCGCCTCCAGGAATGGGAGCGACAATCACTTGTATAATTTGAAGCAAAATATAGGCCAGAGGAGAATAGGCCCCAAAAGATAAAATGAATCTTTTTAATTGGCGCCGATTATGGAGCGTATCGTAATATTTAACGATCTGACTCCATACCTGGGAGTTGTATTGATAAATGAGAAGAAAAACGAAACCAGCCAGAAGGCAGAAAGCCAGTGCCCATTTCCATCTTGATCTGGGTGACATTGCCATAATGTCAGAGTTATTCAAACATCGAAATTTTATATGTTTCCATAACATAAAAACGACTTAGAGTAAAGCAAAATGAATTTATGATGTTTAAATCGATTCAATCTCCGGCCTTCTTTTTATTATTCTTGCCCTCTTCCGCACAATTTATCTCATTAAACCTGATTAAAGTACGCCCTTCTACCTTTTTCTTCTTTATTTGAGCTCAAAATGTCAGGGTTTCTTCCCGGGAATTACTGCTTCGTGAAGATAAGTCATGGCCGCGTCCAGCTCGGAAGAGGCCATATTAATAAAATGAAGGGCTGCTTTCAGATGATCATGGAGGAAGGTTGTATTAGAGTGGTCCCATCTACCTGAGATATTCAATTCTAAGCTGGCTTGTCTCAAATTGTCGAAGGGGCTTGAGAGTTGGAAATATCCTTCAGTGGAGATAATGCGCGCGTGCTCGATTGCCGATAGGGCCTTTGGTGGATCTAAATCGATGTTTTCGGAGAAATACCTATTAGCAGCCATGAAGTAGAGGTCATAGCTTTTCCATTGGTCAATATTTCTCTTGGCTGTTTGAATGGCAGAAGCTATGATAGTTATTTCAATGCGTGAAGCTTGTTTGGACTTTTGGATGAGCAAACGGTTTGATTCTTTTACAGCGGTAGCCTGACGTTCAACAGCCTGCCTGTTCTTTTGAGATTCCTTTAAAATTTTGCGCGTACTCCAGACATAGGAGGCTGTGACAATAGCGAGAGCAATCGTTGGGACAGCAGTCCAGTCAATTTGACAAAGCCAAGTCATTATTACGAATGAAAGAAGCTCGAAATTATTATATTGGGGGCATCTTAAAATGGGCCGATTTAACGACCCGTTGAAATTTATGGCGTCCCCAAGGGGATTTGAACCCCTGTTGCCGGCGTGAAAGGCCGGTGTCCTTGGCCGGACTAGACGATGGGGACCTCCAAATAAAATATGCTAAGCGCTTAGCGTTTTGATAAATCATGGTGGGCCGTACTGGACTCGAACCAGCGACTCTCTGCTTAAAAGGCAGATACTCTGCCACCTGAGTTAACGGCCCCTCTTATTCAGAGTAAGGGAAAACTTATTGAATTGTCAAGCAAAAATCAAGAGATTTCTTGCTTATTTTTGAAACTCTCTGAGCCATTGACCTTGCACTGTGCTAAATTTGTGCTACATTTTTGCTATCCAGCTTGGTGACGGCATTCCTCAAATGCTCTGGGGATAAATGGGCGTACCGTTGCGTCATAGCATTTGACTTGTGTCCTAATAACCTTTGAACCTGGTATAAGTCAACCCCTTTCTGTGCAAGGGCAGAGGCAAAACAGTGTCTCAAATCGTGAAACGTGAAGTCCGAGAGACCAGCCTTTTTAACTGCCCTCCAAAATCCATTTAGGCTATTGTGGTATCTACTCCCATCTGGCCTACAGAAGACATAGGGTGAATGGATATATCTTATTTTGGATAGCTGTTTAAACAAACTCATAAGAGTTTCATTTAAAGGGACGCTGAG
>Ga0187771_10003486_pt1 | contig 10979 bp, 11 predicted proteins | sample 0116_SJ02_MP15_1_FD_133139 | JGI IMG/M metagenome (GOLD analysis project Ga0187771, IMG submission 133139) | Tropical peat soil microbial communities from peatlands in Department of Meta, Colombia - 0116_SJ02_MP15_10_MG | ecosystem: Environmental > Terrestrial > Soil > Wetlands > Peat | place... | reverse complement strand
TATTGCGACTGCCCAACATGCACGGAGATGAGCGCGAAAAGCGGAGAGGAGTTCTTGGAATGGCGCGCCCACGAAATCGAGTCTTTCCTACGCGACGTTCGCGAAAACGTCACATGCGGGCTTGGCCTAACCCTGGAACCTGACCCTTGCTGTGGTAAGGAAAGATTCGGGTTGGACTTGGAGAAAGTAGCAAACTATGTTGACTTCATCTCGACGCCTCTTTACATGAGCTACTCGATTGTGTATTGGTTGGACATACTCGCGAACTGCTTCAGGAGAAAAATAACCAAGCCTTACCATATCGAACTCTATGCTGCCCATCCCAGAGCACCGACGAAAGAACTCGTATCTGCTTTGGCCGTTGCATCTGGATACGCAGATTGCGTCGTCCTCTCAACATACGAAGTGAAAATCGCACAGGAACTTCAACGAGAAATGTCTCAGGATCACGAAATATCGATATTTCTGCAAGAACGGGAGTGCAACGCCACGCTTGAAGTTCTCGCGCGTTGGCGAGATATCCATAACTCACTTTGAGCTTAGATCAACATCTTTTGCAAGCTGTGCAGGTACTTTCAAGGATGCGCATTTCTGTACGCTGTAGCTTTAAATAAAGTATTGACGTCAATGGACCGACATCACGTTACGCGGGGAAACAACAATGGGGTATAGCCTTTGGGTGTCACGCCCAACAACTTACGACACAAACAGAACATAGGATGAAGCTCCAGAAATTCCGGTATTCAACAAACCCCGTCCAAACTTATGCCGCACTCAGCAACCGAAGTGAATGCTGCTACCTTCTTGAGTCAGCCGAAGGCCCACGAAAACTCGCACAATATTCATTCATAGGATTTTCTCCCACCAAAGTCATTCAACTGAAGAACGGCAAATACAATGAAGAATCCCTCGATGACGAATCAAAGAGAACTCAAACAACCGACCCATTCACATCCTTACGTAGAATCATAGCCGACAATTACACCAAATATCATGGATTCCGCTTCGTAGGTGGACTGGTTGGCTACTTCTCCTATGACATAGCGCGCTACTTCGAATCACTCCCAAACCACACCAGCGATGACCTGAAGCTTCCGGATTTTGAGTTCGGAGTTTACGATGACGGAATCGTGTTCGATCACGTAAACAGCCAAGCCTACTACTACTGGTACAACAATAACCGACTGAAGGAAATTGAACGACTCCTAACTGGAAGAACGGCTTCGGAGAAACTCACCGTAAATGAGTCGACAACAAACCTGAGAGAAGAAGAGTTCGAATCGATGGTTACTGACGCGAAACGCTACATTACCGCCGGAGATATCTTTCAGGTGGTACTCTCAAAACGTTTCGAGTTCTCGTTCAGAGGCGATCTCATCAATTTCTACAAAGCGTTGCGGGAGATCAATCCCTCACCATACATGTATTTTCTCAAAATGAAAGACCGCGCTCTGGTGGGGTCAAGCCCGGAAATGCTAGGTAGGGTCGACCAGGGTCGCGCTGATACCTTCCCCATCGCAGGCACGCGGCCAATAGGCAAGAACGCTCGAGAGGACAACCGGCTAGCCGCCCAGCTGCTTGAGGACCCAAAAGAACAAGCTGAACATATCATGCTCATCGATCTAGCTAGAAACGACCTGGGCAAAGTTTGCCAGTTCGGAACCGTCGAAGTCCCTGATTTCATGATTGTCCAAAAGTACAGCCACGTTCAACATATTGTCTCACGGGTTACGGGAAGACTACGAACAGACAAAGACGCCTTTGATACTCTGAAAGCGATTTTTCCGGCTGGAACCGTCTCAGGTGCCCCGAAGAAAAGAGCCATGGAAATAATCGAAGAGTTGGAACCGTCACGGAGGGGCGCATATGCTGGTGCAGTCGGATATTTCTCGTACAATGGTAATGCCGATTTCGCGATAACCATCCGGACGCTCGTGGCTTGTGGGAACATGGCGTACGTGCAAGCTGGAGCTGGCATAGTCGCCGATTCTCAACCAGAGAAGGAATGGCATGAAACAGAGCACAAGGCGAAGGCGCTAGTTGACGCCCTTAACGCTGGAGGTGCATGACATGAGAGTCTTAATTGTCGACAATTTCGACTCCTTCGTCTACAACCTAGCGCAGTACGTGGGTCTACTCGGAGGAGAACCTTTGGTCTACAGAAATGATCACATTACCGTGCCTGAAGCCAACCAACTCAATCCGGACCGGATCATTCTTTCCCCTGGGCCTGGGAGGCCTGATGATCGGAAATACTTCGGCATATGCTTGGACATAATCAGAAAAATCAGCCCACGTGTACCAACACTCGGAGTCTGTTTAGGGCATCAAGGTATCGCATATGCATTCGGAGGTTCGATTGTACCAGCGAAACATTTGATGCACGGAAAGACGAGCTCCATCAAGCACCAAGGCACCGCTCTCTTCAAAGATGTGCAGAACCCGCTTCGCGCAACGAGATATCATTCGCTTGTTTGTAGTAGGAAGAATTTTCCGAAATGCTTGGAAGAAACCGCCACCTCCGTTGACGATGATGAAATTATGGGGCTGCGACACCATAGTTACCCAATATATGGTGTCCAATTCCACCCCGAATCTATTCTAACTACTGAAGGACTCAAAATCGTGAAGAATTTCTTAGGAGCAACATAGCATGATCAGAGAAGCAATTCAACTCCTAGTGGAAAGGAAGGATCTGCCATTCGAGCTCGCGCAGCAATCGATGCGAGAGATTATGGCGGGCGAAGCAACACCCTCTCAGGTTGGAGCATTTCTAACCTCCATGCGAATGAAAGGAGAAAACGTTGAAGAGATTACGGCCCTAGCACTAGTAATGAGGGAGAACGCGGTTCGAATCGACCCTCACGTAAACGGCAGAACAGTTGATACTTGCGGAACCGGCGGAGACCGGATCAAAACATTCAATGTCAGCACTGTAGCTGCCTTAGTCGCATCTGGAGCAGGAATACCGATTGCAAAACACGGTAACCGTTCAGTCACAAGTAAGTGTGGTAGCGCAGACGTCTTAGAAGCTCTCGGGGTCAACTTGAATGCCTCTCCACGTACCGTGCAGAGAGCGATAGAGCAGGTTGGAATTGGTTTCATGTTCGCTCCTGCCTTTCATCCTGCAATGAAGAACGCAATCGTTCCTCGAAGGGAAATCGGCGTTCGTACGGTCTTCAATATACTAGGACCGCTGACCAACCCTGCTAACGCGAACGCTCAGGTTCTTGGAGTGTACGATTCAACGCTCGTTGAAACAATGGCTCTAGTGCTGCAGAAACTCGGCGCAGAAGAAGCCATTGTTGTCCATGGGATGGACGGCCTGGATGAAATATCAACCATAGGAAAAACAAGACTGGCATGGCTCAAAGACGGTGAAATTTCGGACAAGGAAATTGCTCCGCAAGACTTAGGCCTCAAACAGGGGAGGTTGAATGAGATTTCGGGCTTTGATGTGGATCAGAGCGCGCGGCTCTTGGTCAACATCCTCAACGGTAGTGAGGGCAAGGACTCCGCTAGATTGCAGATAGTTCTCGCAAATGCTGCCGCTGCTATAGTCGTAGGCGGCAAAGCCGAAAACATGGAGTCTGGAATTGATGTGGGTCGTGAAACCATTGCAAGCGGGAAGGCGTACGAGAAACTCAAGCAGCTCATAGAATTCACAAACGGCGACCGATCAAAGCTGGAAAGGATAGAATCACAACTTGCCTGACTTGCTGGACAAGTTGATAGACGATGCAACCAGGAGGATTGCCGCTGGCTACTATGATATCAAACATTCCATCGAGCACGAGCCCGTCAGTCTCCGAAGGGCAATCAAATTTGCTCGAAAAAATGCCATTATTGCTGAAATCAAGCCTGCTTCGCCGTCTTTAGGCTCAATACGGCCAAAAGCCAACTCGGTTGAAACTGCTGTGAGCCTCGCGAATGGAGGCGCTATAGCCCTATCCATCCTAACGGAACCAGACAACTTCGGCGGAAACATCGAAAGCCTTCAGCGAATCAGAGAGAAGGTCAACTTGCCGCTTCTCATGAAGGACATCATCATAAATGAGGCCCAAATTCAGGCTGGCCGACAATCGGGCGCAGATTGCATCCTTCTAATAGAATCAGTCTTCTCAAGATGTCCCTTCATGTCTTTGGACGACATGATAGACGAAGCGCACCGAAACAAGTTAGAGATAATCCTCGAAGCCCACAGCAAGATGGAGTTTGAGAAGGCTCTGAAAAGCGAAGCCGACATAGTAGGAATCAACAACAGAGATCTCGCCACGCTCCGAACCGATGTCAACACAACAAAACGGCTTCTCGAACAAGTCGGTCAACATGGCGATAAGATGCTAATCAGTGAGAGCGGTTTCGAAACAGCTGACGATATTCGAAGAGTGAAACTCGCGCCAGTATCCGGATTCCTAATTGGCTCATCAATCATGGTCTCTCAAGACATGGAGTCTAAGGTCCGCGAGTTCGTATTTGCGTAGGAAAGGAAACATGCGCGTCAAGATTTGCGGTATAATGCGTGCCCAGGATGTGAAAGTCGCCGTCGATAGCGGAGCTGATGCGGTGGGGTTCGTGGTGGGAAACCCAATCTCGCCAAGAAACTTGGCCCTAACGAAAGCAAGAAGGCTAATGAAGGCTGTCCCGATTTTCACGACAAGAGTAGCAGTAACCTCTGCGAACGACTCAAAAAGCGTTCTCAAGATCTGCTCGAAGCTTAAGCCGGCCGCGATTCAGCTTCACCAACACCGGCGAGAACTGGTGCGCTTAATCCGCAAGCGACACCCTGAAACCTCACTCATACTGGCGACGGCTATCCGTAACCACGTCTCCGTCGCTCGGGCCAGCCGAACATCGGCCTACTCAGATGCCATATTAGCCGACACGCCAAGTATGGCTGGAATAGGTGGAACTGGCCGAGTTCACAACTGGGTGCTAACGGCGGCTCTGCGCGACCGCGTATACCCGCATCCTTTGATTTTAGCGGGTGGACTAACGCCGCGAAATGTCTTTCAAGCCATTAGGATGGTCAAGCCATTCGCAGTAGATGTATCAACTGGCGTCGAGAAGAAGATTGGGATAAAAGATCATGTGAAAATCATGGAATTTATCAAGAATGCCAAGGGAGACGTAAATTGACGCAACTTTACTCGCAACCCATCAATGGAAAGTTCGGCAAATTCGGGGGCCGATATGTACCTGAAACTCTGATGAGCGCCCTCATCGAACTTGAGGAGGCATACGAACACATAAGGGACGAACCTGGGTTCAAGTCGCAGCTTGACTATTTCCTTAAGGAATTTGCTGGCCGACCAACTCCACTCTACTACGCCGCGAACCTGACTCGAAGGGCCGGAGGAGCAAAAATCTACATCAAACGTGAGGACCTAGCGCACGGCGGAGCCCATAAGATCAACAACACCCTTGGCCAAGCACTTCTCGCGAAAAGAATGGGAAAGGAGCGGATAATCGCAGAAACTGGTGCCGGCCAGCACGGTGTGGCCAGTGCAATAGCCTGCGCGGCATTGGGTTTGAAGTGCGAAGTCTATATGGGTTCAGAGGACGTCGAACGCCAGAAACTAAACGTCTTCCGAATGAACCTACTGGGCACTAAGGTCCATCCTGTCTATTCAGGTTCAAAGACATTGAAGGACGCGATAAACGAAGCATTTCGAGACTGGGTAACTAATGTGGAGACCACCTACTACTTGCTCGGCTCTGTAGTCGGCCCACATCCTTACCCCATGTTAGTCCGCGATTTTCAAAGCGTAATCGGACGAGAAATCAAAGAACAGATTATGAAGATAGAAGGGCGCCTCCCGGACGCCGTAGTTGCGTGCGTGGGTGGAGGCAGTAACTCGATGGGAGCATTCTACCCCTTCATCCAAGACGAACAAGTTGCATTGTATGGCGTCGAAGCTGGCGGTTTGGGCTTGGCGTCAGGAAAACACGCGGCAACATTATGCGCTGGCCAGGAAGGCATTTTCCATGGAATGTTGACATACATTCTTCAGGATAAGGATGGGCAAATCCAATCTACCCACAGCATCTCCGCAGGATTGGATTACCCAGGCGTTGGCCCAGAACACGCCTACTTGAAATCAACGAAGAGAGCGCACTACACTTCAGTTACAGATGAACAGGCACTAGAAGCATTCCAGCGACTATGCAAACTTGAAGGAATTTTGCCAGCGCTTGAATCCGCTCACGCAGTGCACTATGCGATGACTCTCGCGTCAAAGATGAAGCGGGAGCAACTCGTTGTGATCAATCTCTCAGGCCGCGGCGACAAAGACGTCAATGTTATCGCCGGGAAGTTAGGCGTGAAGGTTTGACGCTAATCTCGGAAACCTTCAGCCATCTGAAACAGAAGGGCGAAGGAGCTCTCATAGCTTACTTAACCGTAGGATACCCGCGCCGCAAAACCACTGCTCGCTTTGCCGGTGCCTTAATTGAGGGAGGGGCGGACATCGTCGAACTTGGCATACCATTCTCTGACCCAATAGCTGATGGGCCAACAATTCAGAACGCGGTCACGCGTTCCCTAGCCGGTGGAACCAGACCGCTGGACGCTCTAGATGTGGCCACCTCGATTCGAGACGAATACGAGACCCCTCTGGTGTTAATGACCTATTACAACCCAATCTTCAGGGTTGGACTGCCAAAATTCCTCCACCTTGCGAAAAACTCGGGAATTTCAGGGTTAATTGTGCCGGACCTTCCCGTTGAGGAATCGGATGAATATAAGCGAGAATGCGTCTCCGCGAACGTTGATACGATATTTCTGGCCTCACCATCAACCAGTCCTAGCCGGCTGAAAGGAATTCTAGCACAGACGACCGGCTACCTCTACCTAATCTCCCTCTACGGCGTGACCGGAGTGCGCGCCACGCTTCCACCGAGTGCTCTAGCTCTGATCAAGGAATACAGAAAAACCATGGACGGTTCTGTCCCGCTCGCGGTTGGATTTGGAATCTCAAAACCCGAACATGTTAGGGAAATCATCCACGCTGGAGCAGACGGCGCAATAGTGGGAAGCGCATTCGTCAAAACAATTGAGACGAACTCCAAGAGCATACCGCATGCCGTGTCACGTTTGAAGAGATTTGCTGGAGCGATGAAAAAAGCGACCCTTCCATGATGTTATGTGACGACTAAGGGCGTGGCTAGGAAGCGGCGAATTCTGACAAATACTTTGTCAAACATTACTTTCGTGAGTTTTCCGGTTTGGGTGTTTTGGCGACTCGGATGGTAGGACGCTGCTAGAGCTGGGTACGGCTTTGGAAGCATATGGAAGGCGCCATGATGAAAATTCAAATCTGCTGTTTCAACGCCCTGCCTCTTGAGATGCTTCACGTACGTGTCGAAGGCGACACGGCCCAAAGCTAAAACAACTTTTACGTTGCGTAACAGACTCAACTCTTGGGTCCAGTAATGTGAGCAGTTCTGAATCTCAATTGGGTTTGGCTTGTTCTTCGGAGGGGCGCACCTGACAACCGCAGTCATGTATGCATCTTGCAACTGAAGTCCGTCGCCTCGTCGTTCCGAAGTAGGCTGGTTCGAGAAGCCATGTCTGTATAATGCAGGCGCTAGGAATTGGGCTGACCCATCGCCAGTGAACATTCGTCCGGTTCGATTTCCCCCGTGGGCGGCAGGGGCTAACCCGAGAATTAGAAGTCGCGCGTTTACGTCTCCGAAACCCGGCAGCGGCTTCCCCCAGTAATCCCAATCAATGAATTGTTTACGTTTCTTTCTCGAAATTAGATTGCAATATCGCCTCAATCTGGGACAGAGCTCGCAGGAAATTGCCGCCGAGTTTAGACTATTGATCGACTTGAACCGAGTCGCGGTCTCAGACAAGATTTCTGACCGTCAGCAGCTCCCCGAAGGCATAGGTTCAGAGGCCTTCGCCGGGTACACTGTAAACAGCAGCCTGTCCTTGATGTTGACTATCTCCGAAATATGTCAGCGTGACCGGCAGCCATCCGGTCCAATTCATGGGAAAAATGATTTGAAAGTAGCCGTTCTGGTCAGTTGATGCGTCTTGGGTTCTGTAGGCGCCGTCTAAATAGTAGCGTGCGTAAATTGTCGCACCAGCGATCGGTTGCCCAGACCCGGTTTCTAGGTACCCCTTCATTCCAACCGCAACCCCATTCTCTGATATGGTACCGACAGAAACGAATAGGACGCTAGTCCCGTTTCTTGACAACGGGGTCGTCGGGATCGTAACGAAGTCTGATGGCGGCAGCTCGGTAGCTTTGCTAACCGTCAGCAAGGCCCACGCGGAAGTTACAACCGAAAGAATAACAATAATGACTATTAGCATGGTCTTGACGCTGAGGCGTCGTCTCCGTTTTGTTTCATCACTACTAGCCATCATACTTCACCTCAGCGGATTTGAAAATCGTTTGCAAACGAACGAGAGTTAAAGTCTTTCCGGCGCGCCGCCGTTGAATCTCTTGGTTCCTTGGTGCGGACACAAACTTATCTATAACCGGCCAGAATGCGCTGTTGGAGTTTGCAAAATTGTCTGAAGCAACTGTTCCGGTTCTCATTTTGAAAGAAGGCGCCAGCCGAACGCGAGGCCGCGACGCCCAAAGAAACAATATCTTAGCTGCTAAAATTATAACGGAAACAATTCGCACCACGCTCGGCCCAGAAGGAATGGACAAGATGCTTGTCGCGAGCATGGGTGACGTCATCATCACCAACGACGGGGCCACGATTATGAAGGAACTCGATGTTCAGCACCCAGCGGCCAAAATGCTCGTTGAAGTAGCGAAAAGTCAGGATAATGAAGTAGGTGACGGGACGACTACTGCGGTAGTGCTTGCTGGAGAACTCTTGACTAAAGCAGAGAAGCTTCTGGACCAAGAAGTCCACCCAACAGTCATAGTTGAGGGCTACAAGAAAGCCTCGGAGAAGGCATTGGAAATTCTTCAAGACCTTTCCGTTAACATCGAACCTAACGACGAGCGCATGCTTAAGCTCGTGGCCATGACATCGATGGGCACAAAAGCAACTGTCGGCTCAAGCCCCCATCTGGCCTTGCTGGCTACCCAAGCCGTAACCCAGATCGCTGAAGAACATGGCGGCAAAACTGTCGCCGACATAGACAGGGTCAAGGTCCTGAAGAAGAAGGGTGAGAGTATGGAACAGAGCGAACTCATCAAAGGCATAGTTGTCGATAAAGAGGTTTCACACCCCCAGATGCCGAAACAAGTGAAGAATGCAAAGATCGCACTTCTCAATGCTAAACTTGAAATTGAAAAGACGGAGTTTGATGCCAAGATTAACATCAACTCACCTGACCAGATGAAACGCTTCCTCGACGAAGAAGAGAGCATGCTGAGAAGCATGACGGAGAGGATTGGGGGAAGCGGGGCTAACGTGATATTCTGTGAGAAAGGAATCGATGACATAGCCCTCCACTTCCTAGCGAAGAAGAACATTATGGCTGTGAAGAACATCAGCAGCAACGATATGGGAAAACTAGCAAAGGCGACTGGAGGAACAATACTCGCCAGCACGAAGGACATCGCTTCTAACGCACTCGGCGAAGCGAAACTTGTGGAAGAGGTCAAAATAGGGGATGACAAACTGGTTTACGTTCGTGACTGTAAGGATCCTAGGGCAGTAACCGTCGTGATCAGGGGTGGATCAGAGCACGTCGTTGATGAGGCTGAACGATCGTTCCATGATGCGCTTTGCGTGGTCAGGAATGCTGTAGAAGACCATAGGATCGTGGCGGGCGGCGGTGCCCCTGAGGCTGAAACAGCGAAACAGCTTCGAGAATTTGCCGTAAAGGTAGGGGGCCGCGAACAACTAGCCATCGAGGCCTACGCAGAAGCACTTGAAGCGATTCCGATTACAATAGCCGAAAACGCTGGCCTCGACCCAATCGACATAATGGTCGAACTCAGATCCAAGCACGCTATGCCTGGTAACAAGTGGTTCGGCGTTCAGGTGAGGACGGGGAAGATTGCAGACATGATGGCCGACGATGTGGTTGAACCGCTTAGGGTAAAACAGCAGGTCGTAAAGTCTGCAACGGAGGCTGCAAGCATGCTTCTCCGAATAGACGATGTGGTCTCCTCGAAAGGCATGAAGGAAGGCGGCCCACCTGGCGGAATGCCCGGAGGCATGCCAGGCGGTATGCCCGGTGGAATGCCACCCGGCATGATGTAAGGGCCCAACAACCCCCTGACGAAGTAGACAGGCAGAGAACCTGAAACCTGTATTCCTTCTAAATGCAAATCTCCTCACTCACGAGAATCCCTGAGTTGTGAAAAGTTTGACTTCTACCAACCTAACCAAGAAAGCAATCAAATTGATTGAGGGAAAGAACTTCGCTTACCTTGCAACCCTCCTGCCCGATGGATCACCCCACGTTACCCCGATGTGGATTGACCGCGACGGTGATACGGTTCTTATGAACACGGCCATCGGTCGCGTTAAGCAACGGAACATTACGAGAGATCCAAGGGTCTCCATAACCGTTACAGATTCAGAGAATCCGTATGACCGAATCGTAATACACGGTCGAGTAATTGACCAAGCCAAGGAAGGGGCAGATGCACACATCGATAAGCTTGCAAAGAAGTATACGGACGCCAACAAATACCAGAAAGCATCATTAGACGAAAAACGCATCATAATCAGAATAGAACCATTACGAATCGTCTGAGAAGCTAAGACTATAAGAAAACGCCCAGCATACTCACTTAGCCTTGCCTAACATAACTAATTCTCTGCCTTCCATCGAAATCCTCAGAAAGCTTACGGAATTCCCGACATATCAAGAACCGGGAATGAAGGCTTGCTCTGAATTTCTCGCAGGCGAACTGGATAGACTCGGATACACCGTAAGCGTCGACAGACTGAACAACGTGTACGGGGAAAAAACCTTTGACGGCATCGAAAACGCATATCTCCTCAATAGCCATTTTGACACAGTAGCACCTACTCCCAGGTGGACG
>Ga0187771_10003485_pt1 | contig 10979 bp, 10 predicted proteins | sample 0116_SJ02_MP15_1_FD_133139 | JGI IMG/M metagenome (GOLD analysis project Ga0187771, IMG submission 133139) | Tropical peat soil microbial communities from peatlands in Department of Meta, Colombia - 0116_SJ02_MP15_10_MG | ecosystem: Environmental > Terrestrial > Soil > Wetlands > Peat | place... | reverse complement strand
CCCGGTAAGTACTTTGCGCCGGTATTTTACGCAAGCAACATAATGGAACTGAATCGTATAAACAGCATGATTGCCTTTGCACAATGCATATTTCATAGAGTTATTTTATCAAATAACTGACTCAGTTGTCAAATCACTAACCACTCGCCTCTCATCCCCTCCCTTACGGAAGGGGAATTCTCAGCGGGAAAGTTAAATCTTCCCTGGCGCATACCGAGACAATGCAGGTGGAATTTCCGTGGATTTCCTCGTACCTCGTCACTACTAATTTTCTGCCTTATCCTCCAGCATATAATCCTTTATCTTTGTAAGCAGTGTCTTGTAGCTCACCTGCAGGACCTCCGCAGCCCGGGACTTATTCCCCCCTGTCTGTTTGAGCACCTGCCTGATCCTGCGTGACTCAGCGATTCGCGTTGCTGCCTCAGCAACTTCATGAAGAGGACCGTCCATGGGCACATGTTCCGCAAGAGCATCGATAATGCTTGGCTCACTGATGCCGAGGTCCTGAGAACGTATAATATTGCCATCTGCATAGATCACGGCGCGCTCGATGACATTTTCCAGTTCCCGTACATTGCCCTTCCAGGGAGACTTCATCAGGATGTCCATGGCGTCATCTGAGATCACGAGGGTGCCTTTTCGTACTTCGGCTGTATATTTGTTCAAGAAGTTCTGAGATAGCGCGGGGATATCGTCCCTGCGTTCCCGGAGCGGCGGAATCGTAATAGGAAATACATTAAGGCGATAAAACAGGTCATCGCGAAACACCTTCGCAGCCACCGCTTTACCCAGGTCCTTGTTCGTTGCCGCAACGACTCGGACGTCAATCTTGATCGGCTTTCCACCTCCGACACGCTCGATCACCTGTTCCTGCAGGACCCGAAGCAGCTTTGCCTGGAGCGCCAGATCCATATCACCAATCTCGTCGAGGAATACCGTCCCCTTGTCCGCGAGTTCAAGCTTTCCCAGTTTTCGGGCATCGGCTCCTGTGAATGCGCCCCGCTCGTAACCAAACAACTCGCTTTCGAGCAGTTCTCGCGGGATAGCTGCGGAATTAATCGCGATAAACGGTGCATCCTTGCGCTGGCTCAGGTAATGAATGGCACGAGCGAAGAGCTCTTTACCGGTGCCGCTTTCGCCATGGATCAGGACTGTCGCGTTGGTCGGCGCGACTTTCTGGATCTTGGACGTGATCTCCTGCATCTGGCTGCTCTTACCGATGATCTTGGGCATGCCCAGTTTTTCAGAAAATTCTTCTTTCAGCAGGATGTTCTCGGTCGCGAGACGAGTCGTATCGAGTGCCCGCTTGATGAGAACGAGCATGTGGTCGGTATCAAAGGGTTTGGTCAAGAAATCATAAGCGCCCTCCTTGACCGCCCGGACCGCCGTTTCGATCGTGCCGAAAGCCGTCATAACGATGACGGGTAGAAGGGGGTTTTCCTGCTTCACGGCTTTCAGAACATCGAACCCGTTCTTTTTTGGCAGCTTGAGATCAGTGACCACAAGCCCGATCCGTTCATCAGAGAGCTTTCGAATACCCTCACTGCCGTCCCTGGCGGAGATCACTTGATAGCCCTCTGACTCGAGTGTTTGCCTGAGCATGTCGAGCATGCTTTCCTTGTCTTCGACAACGAGTATCGTATCCGCCATGGTAACGTTACCTCACCGGGAGCAGCACCGTGAACGTCGTGCCCTGTCCCTCTTTGCTCTCGACTTCAATCCTTCCCCCATGAGAGGTTATGATCTTGTGTACAAGAGCAAGCCCCAGACCTACGCCGGAATCCTTGGTTGTATAAAAAGGGAGGAATATTTTTTTCAGTTCATCGGAGGAGATCCCAGTTCCTGTATCGTGAATGACAACTTTTAGGTCTTTTCCGCTTCTGCTTTCAATAGCAAGGTTGCCTCCGTCCGGCATGGACTCAATGGCATTCTGGATCATGTTGCTGAATGCCTGGCGCATAAGCACTTCATCGCACGCTATCTGGACATCGGCAAGCTTTAGTGAAGTTATGAGATTGGTTCCGATATCCTTGGCCTTGATCACTGCTTGGAGACAGCTCTCGATTAACTCCTTGCTATTGACACTCACACGGTTTAAAGACGCTGGCCGCGCAAACGTCAAGAGGTCGCCGATGATCCTGTTCATTCCGTTGATCTCATCCGTGGTTTTCCGGATTACGTCCTGTCCGATGGGGTCGGTTCTCTTTGAGAGCAGGTTAAGATAGCCGGATATGACTGCCATGGGGTTCCTCAGTTCATGGGCGATGCCGGCGGACATTTCGCCAAGTGCCATGAGCCTCTCCCGCAATTCCACCTGTTCCTGAAGCCGTTTAACTTCCGTGAGGTCTGTAAAAGAAAGAATCACGCCAATCGCGGCAGTATGCCTGTCCGTGAGCACAACCGTGTTGTAGCCGAGCCAGAGCTGGTTGCCAGCACGGTCAAGCAGAGCCTCCATGCGGGCCGATGGTATTTTTCGTTCGAGCGTAGCCTGTACCGCTTCAGTAATGTCGCCGTCACCGAAGAGGTCACGGGTCGTTTTGCCCATCACCTGATCGCGGACGAGGGAGAGTGTTTCTTCAGCAGCGCGATTGATTGTTATCAACCGGCACTGGACATCAAAAGTCATCACTCCGCTGGTAACGCACTGAAGGATGTTTTCATTGTAGCTTTCAACATTCTCGGCACGCTGTTCAGCAACCGCTTTGAGCCGCTGAAGCTCTTTTTCGTTTTCTTTGAGTTGTCTCGTGACATCCTGAAAGGCATTGATGATGAATGTCGTATCGGTGATCTTTTGGTGCTCCTCGATCTTCTTGCCGAATGCGCTCCGAAAACGTCGCGTTGCGCTCCACAGTACATAGGCCGCAAAGATGAGTATCAGTGTTGAAGGCAACAATAGTAGCAAAGTTCGACTGGTCATATACGGATGAGGCTGAGATACCACGATATGATATCTGTACCATAGAAAACGGCGATTACGGCACCGAGCGCCAGGAATGGACCGAACGGTATGACCTTCTCCATTTTATGCCGCTTCAAGAGAATTAACAGAACGCCGACGACTGAACCGACCAATGCACCGAGCATGATCGTGAGAAGTGCCCCCTTCCATCCGAGAAAGCTTCCAACCATGCCCATAAGCTTTACATCGCCGCCACCCATTGCCTCGATGTGTCTGAGTTTCTCCCAAACCCAGCCGATGGCAAGAAGCGGCCCGCCGCCAAGAACGAGACCGATAACGGAATTCATAAACGCCACGAGATATGGCCCAGCATGCGGCATCAGCCTGTCAAAATGGAAGGGTAACTGGTCTGTGAGAGGATACATGAAAAACGGGGCTACCGACAGCCCGAGGAGCATCCCCGGTATCGTGATCACATCAGGGATGATCTGATGGTCGAAATCGATAAAGGTTATGACAATGAGCGCCGAGCAAAAAGCCATCATGAGGACTGTTTCTCCGCTCAGTCCGAACTCATTAACGATCCAGATGTAGAACAGCCCGTTCAGCAATTCGACTATCGGATAACGCCAAGAAATCGGTTCCCCGCAGCTCCTGCATTTTCCCCTCAGGATAAGGAAACTGATAATGGGGATATTATCGTAAAATCTGATTGGGGTCCGGCAGCGGGGACACTGAGAAGGCGGGTTCGCTATGGACCGTCCGCGAGGCAATCGCACGATGCAGACGTTCAAAAAGCTGCCAATGATAAGACCGAAAAGGAGTATCCCAATGGAGATCATGCGATCCTGTCCTCCGTGTCCCGGATGGTCGTTTTGATGTCGGTTTGGATATTTTTGATCTCGGTATGCAATTCCTCGATTTCCTGTTCTCGGTCAGCGAGTTCGACAATGGCTGCAACGATATCCTCATCCTTGAGCAATTGGTCGGTTGTCTTGGGCAGGGTATTTTTCTTTTGCAGATCCACAAGCTTCCAACCGACTGTCCGATGCAGTTCGGCGATGCGAGCAGAGACTTCATCAATGCGAAGTCGAAGCCGCACGATTGCGACCTCAGTCTTCACCCGTTCAGCGAAGGTTGCGGCAGCGGCAGCGACATTTTTCATGCCTTTCTGCATGTTCAAGGCAACTTTTTCCCAGATGTTCATGATAACTCCTTGAGAAAGATAGCGCGCCCGGTCTCAATAATTATGCTCGTTCAAGTACCTGATCTTTCCAGCTTTTCTCTAACCCCGTGGGTGTACTGTAACAGAATGGCGAAGAAATATCAACCTACGTTGATGAGACCGAGTTTTCCGTGCCACTTCCTTTTCAGCAGTTCACGTAGCTTGGGATACTGAGAAAGCTGCGAATCATGGAGAAGGAGGTTGAACGCTTCTGTTCTCGCTTTTTCGAGTAAATCGGCGTCACGGATGAGGTTTGCTGCACGCAGATCCGGAATGCCTGATTGACGCGTTCCGAAAAACTCTCCAGGGCCTCGCAGGCGAAGGTCTTCTTCGGCGATCTTGAAGCCGTCATTCGTTCTGCTAAAAACGGTGAGACGCTCCCGTGCCTCCACTGCGAACATTCGCGGCCCCATGAGAATGCAGTATGACTGGTATGCACCCCGGCCGACTCGCCCGCGCAACTGGTGGAGCTGTGCGAGACCGAATCGCTCAGGGTGCTCGATCACCATGACTGTAGCATTCGGTACGTCCACACCGACTTCGATCACCGTGGTCGAAACGAGGATGTTGATTGTGCCAGCCGTAAAAGATGCCATGACCGACTCTTTCTCATTTCCCTTCATTCTTCCGTGCAACAGCCCGATCTTCCAGTGAGGAAAGATATCTTTCTGCATATGGGCCGCCATCTCCGTGGCGGCCTTGAGATCGATCTTTTCACTCTCTTCTACAAGCGGATAGACCACATAGGCCTGACGGCCTTTTCTTAATTCAGTTTCGAGAAACGTATATGCCTCGGACCTCCTGCTCTCAAAGTAAAGCCGGGTAATAACCGGGCTCCTGCCCGCGGGCAGTTCATCGATCACGGACACGTCAAGGTCGCCGTAGACCGTGATAGCCAGTGTGCGCGGTATTGGTGTTGCCGTCATGACAAGTACATCCGGCTTGTACCCCTTGGAGGCGAGCGTCGATCGCTGCATGACGCCGAACCGATGCTGTTCGTCTATAATAGCAAGACCGAGCCGTTTGAACTGCACCTGCACTTCAATGAGCGCATGTGTGCCGATAACAATCTGCGCTGTACCGGACTCGATATCGGCGAGAACAGTTTCCTTTTCTTTTTTTTTAAGACTGCCAGTGAGAGACCGGACAGTGACGCCGAGAGGTTGAGCCAAGGCTGTGATGCTTTTGTAATGCTGCTCTGCGAGGATCTCAGTTGGCGCCATGATGCAGGTCTGATACGCATTCTCAATGGCAAGAAGCGACGCAATCATGGCAACGACAGTCTTGCCGGATCCTACGTCGCCCTGCACCAGCCGGTTCATTGGCCGCTCTGCAGTCATATCTCGTTTGATTTCGGCGATCACCCGTTCCTGGGCGCCCGTCAAGGTAAAGGGTAACTTTTTTCTCAATTCGGCTTCCAGCCTGTCCAATGGCTTGAATGAGATTCCCTTTTTTTCCCTGATGACATCCTGTTTTCTGAGCGCAAGGCCCAGCTCAAGGACAAAAAGTTCTTCAAAGCTCAATCTGCGGTGGGCTGCGCTCATGCCGCGATTTAACATAGAAATGTTTTTTTCTAAGGTAGGGAAATGGACTTCGTAGTAAGCGTCCGGGACAGGCATAAGAGAATACTTGCTAACGATTTCCTGAGGCAGCATTTCCATCATCGTGCCACCGCAGGAATCAAGGACAGTCTTCATCATACTGCGAAGATACCGAACAGACAAGCCTGCAGTGGTCCGGTAGATGGGGACCATCCTGCCGGTATGGATAAGATTATCGGCCTCCTCATCATCCATGATTTCATAATCAGGATTGTCTATCTGCGCTATGCCGCCCTTATACGGATTTGACTTGACAACGCCGGAGAGCATGACTCTCTGACCTTTTTTAAACATCTTCTGCATAAATGGTTGCTTGAACCAGGAGCCGACCAGCATGCCACTCCCGTCTGTTATCAGGAGCTCAAATATCTTCAATTTCTGTCGTTTGGTCGAGACAACTTCTGCGGAAACAACTTCCCCCGAGACGGTCTCATATGATCCGTACGAAAGTCTGCCGATCTTCTTGAGATTGCTCCGGTCCTCGTAACGCCAGGGCAAGTATGCCAGGGCATCTTCAACCGTGGACATGCCGAGTTTCCGAAGCATTTCAGCCCGCTTCGGGCCAATGCCTTTGCAATACTGAATCGGGGTATCGAGCCGGAGCGGCGATGATGGCTCCACCATCGTCGCCGAAGCAACCGGTTTGGGGGAAGGCGAATAGCTTTTGGAAGCCGGTGCCTTTCTATCGAACTCGAGCGAATCTATCACCGCACATGCGTTGATAATCCGCTCTTTCTTGATTTCGGGAAGCAGCTCGTCAAAACCAATAAACAGGCTCTCAATTTCCGATACCTCGCGTCGTTCTTTCAAAACACGCTTCAATTCTTCAATCTGTGGCCGCATGAACGGCTCCAGAGCAGCAAGACTGTGCAGATGTGCAAAGTTGTCCTTGCTGGCAAAATCAAGTGGTTTCCTGATGCGGCCCAATATGGTCTTGAGATCGTCCATAGGCTTTGTAGGAATAATATTAGAGTATTTTATGGAATTTGTCGAGGGAAGAAAGATTGTCTGCTCTGTGACAAGAACGATACTAGAGAACGAAATGATTGCGTACTTAGGATAAAACTCGATTATCAGGGATCCCTACCCCTTGACACAAGCAACCGGCTTAACCCGCACAACCTTGCGTGCGAGGCCTGCCTGGTGCGCTGCTTCTACGACCTCTGACACATCCTTATAAGAGTCTGGTGCTTCCTCTGCGATACCGGAGTACGAATGGCCGCGTATCAAGACACCCTGTTCTTCGAGGCTTCGTATGACCTCCCTGCCATGCCATCTCCTTTTCGCTTGAGTTCGTGACATAGCCCTTCCCGCGCCGTGGCAGGCAGATCCAAACGCAGTTTTCATGCCAGCTTCCGTTCCTACGAGGATATAGGAGGAAGTGCCCATTGTTCCGCCAATGAGCACCGGCTGGCCGACATGGCGGTATTCCAGCGGAAGATCAATCTGGCCGGGACCGAAGGCCCGCGTGGCGCCCTTGCGATGGACATAAAGCCTTTTTTTTTGACCGTCGATTGCATGCGTCTCCACCTTGCAGGTATTGTGGCTGATGTCGTAGAGCATATTGATGCGCCCCTCGGGGAAAACTTCGGTAAATATCTCCCTGACAAGATGAGTGAGGATCTGGCGGTTTGCAAGAGCGCAGTTGATGCCTGCGCTCATGGCTCCGAAGTACTTTTTGCCCTCCGCTGACTGTATGGGCGCCGAAGCGAGTTCACGGTCCCTGATGGGCAGGTTAAAACGCTGCGCTGCATTGGCAAGACTTTTTAAATAGTCTGTTCCGATCTGGTGACCAAGCCCGCGCGATCCGCAGTGGACTGTGATTACGACGTCATCCTTTCCTAAGCTCATGGCCTGCGCAGCCTGTTCATCATAAACCTCAGATACCACCTGAACTTCGAGATAATGGTTCCCTGAGCCAAGCGTACCCATCTCACGGTACTGACGTTTCTTGGCCATGTCGGAGACATGTTCCGGTTCTGCACCGTCCACTCGTCCACCCTCTTCTATGTAGTCGAGGTCATCCTTGACGCCGTAGCCATGCTTGATTGCCCAGACAGCGCCGCCCATAAGCATCTCATCGATCTGACCGGGAGAAAGCTTGATAAGCCCTTCCGATCCAACACCTGCAGGCACGCGATTAAAAAACTGGTCAACCAGCGTTTTGAGGCGTGGCTTTATCTCCTCATAGGTCATGCCTGTCCTCATGGTGCGTACACCGCAGGAAATGTCGAAGCCTACCCCACCCATGGATATGATTCCGCCCTCATCAGGATCAAATGCAGCCACCCCTCCTATAGGAAAACCATATCCCCAGTGCGCATCAGGCATCGCGATGGAGGCAACCTGGATGCCCGGCAGCATGGCTACGTTCGTCACCTGTTCCCTGACCTTCTCGTCCATTTCCTCGATGAGCTTTTCGCTGGCAAATATTCTACCAGGAACCCTCATCTCCCCATGCTGTGGTATTTCCCAGAGAAAATCGTTGATTTTATGGAATGATTTCGGATCCAATGTCAGTCCTCAAAAAGCGGTGCATCGTCCTGTTTGCTGCTTAATTTTTTATCCCCTCGTTTAAATTGAAAATTTTTAAACATCAACCACACACTGTGCTACATACGAATCTCCGTCTTTGTATACTTTCAACATATGGTAGGTGGCACCTTTCACTTCCACATTCGGCTCATGACGAGTTCTATCCAGCTTTTCGCCCCATACCGTGCCTGTAAGCGCTGTCCCCTCGATCTTCACACGAAACCTCGAGTAAACCATTCGTTCAACATCAGACAAAGACAACAGGGCATTCAGCCATTCTACCAAGAGCAGCTCCCCGTCTGGCGCCGAAGCAGTGACCTCTTTCCGTTCCAAGGGTTGAATCAAATCGACCTTCACGATTACCGAATACATCGCCAGAGCTGCATTTTCAAAAGCCTCTTCAAGAGTGTTGCCATACCCACGGATGCCTATATCGGATTCATGTGCGAACGTTTCATACTGTGATGTCATGAAGCTCTACCTCCATCACAGCTCCCCACGGCTCGAGAAGCCAGATCACTGCCAAACCCCGGCGATTCGCGTCTTGCAGTATCCGCACAATCCGTCGCTCATTTTGCTTTCCTGCACCGTGAAGCCGATACGCCTAATGATCGTTTGTTTACAGCTGGGGCAGATCGTGTTTTCTCCCTGCCCGGGAACGTTACCTTCATAAACATAGAGGAGCCCTGCATCAATACCGATCTTTCGCGCATGTTCGAGTGTATTCAGAGGCGTGATAGGCTGGTCAACGAGCTTGTATGTTGGGTGGAACCTGGACACGTGCCACGGGATCGATTCGTCTACCGATTTTATGAACTGTGCAATGGAGGTCAGTTGCTCATCCGAATCGTTATGACCGGGAATAACCAATGTTGTGATTTCAATCCAGATGCCGAATTCTCTGTAGAGTCTTATGGCGTCTAATACTGGTTGGAGCCGTGCACCGCAGATCCGCCTGTAGAACTCGTCGCTGAATCCTTTGAGGTCGATGTTTGCGGCATGGAGATAAGGCCGGATGACCTTGAGTGCCTCGGGCGTAGTATAGCCGTTCGTCACGAACACGTTCTTAATGCCTGCCTCTACAGCAAGCCGCGCCGTGTCGTAGGCCAGTTCAAAGTAGATCGTTGGCTCCGTGTACGTATAGGAAATGCTTTCGCAGTGCTGTGCCCGGGCTGTCTCGACGATCGAGGTGGGTGAAATATTCTCTCCCACGATCATACCTCCCCGGTCATGCGGAAGCTGGGAAATATCAGCGTTCTGGCAGTGTTTACAGCGGAAATTACATCCCGGAGTCGCGATGGAATAAGATCGGCTGCCTGGCAGGAAATGGAAAAGCGGTTTTTTCTCGATCGGATCGATGTTTCGTGCGATCACCTTATCGTACACGAGGCTATACAGGATGCCGTCACGGTTCTCGCGAACGCTGCAAATGCCGCGCTTTCCTGGCGCGATGACGCAACGATGGCTGCACAGGCTACATTGCACATGCTTATGCTCCCGTGGTTCCTGAAACAGTGCCTGCTTCACTCCGTGAACTCCCGGTCGATCTTCTGAAAACAAACCCGATCGCCCCTTCGCTTACCGAAACATGTTGTAATGATCGATAGCAAAAAAATGACGCCTTCCCTTCCCGCCTCGAAGCGGTTCCTAGCGGTTCATTTTTTCGCTCTTCACCTTATGGTCTTTTGCCTCAGCCTCGACCTTCGTTTTGCAGGAAGCGCAGATCACGTCGGGAGAGAGATTACCACAAATAAGGCACCGCTTGTCCGGTCCCGCCTTGATTCCCTCTGTCTGGAATATTGTTTCAAGAAATTGCCCTTCCGTAACATGCCCAACCATTTGAATGTTCTCACCGAAGATCGTCGTCGGCAGTGTTTTGATGCTGAACTTTTTTACAAGGTCGGGATACTCGCTTGCCATAACAATCTCTGCAGAAACAAAGCTGCTCGTGAGAGCAAGCCCAACGGCCGTTTCAGCAACAGGTCGGCATTGCGTACAATCGCTTTCCACAAACACGCGTATCTTCACATCGTGAGTTAGATGGTTGAGAGCGCGTATGATATTCTCCGGGAACCATGCGTTTCCATCTGAAAGTGCCTTTATGGCTGAGAGCAGCACTTCAAGACTACTATCCTCAAGATACCCAACAAACGCTGCCCACTTACCATCTCCACCCTGGACGATAATCGTTGGGGTCAGCTTCACTCCGTATTGTTGTACTTTGTCCCTGTCCATGACCATATCGTACGTTTCCAAGGCGATTTTATCGAAGTGTTTCTTGATCGCATTGCTGAGTGCCAGCATGTCGGGGCAGGATTCGCACCCCATGTCAGTCGTGAATACGATAAGTCTCACCGGTTTTTTTAGCGCTGCGGTCATTTTCCGTATTGATGCTAAGGATAGATCGGATAACATGTTTCCCCCTTCTTCAAGAGTAGGATCGCCTCAACATATGCCTTTATTATAACAGATTTTCTCGATCTGTCGCCGGAATCGGGGGCCCGGAACTATATGTTTCGGAGAAAGTGCTTGAACAACGCATAGCCTCTTGCTATAATACAACACTCCGTGAAGCTACAGGTAATGCGTACAGTTCGAAGCGAGGAAGACGTATATGAAACGTATCGTGTTCATTATTGCGTTCCTATTAGCCACGTGCGTGACAATCCCATTCAGCGTTTTAGGACAAAAGGTAAGTGGCGGAGACTTGATCTTCACT
>Ga0187771_10003483_pt1 | contig 10979 bp, 13 predicted proteins | sample 0116_SJ02_MP15_1_FD_133139 | JGI IMG/M metagenome (GOLD analysis project Ga0187771, IMG submission 133139) | Tropical peat soil microbial communities from peatlands in Department of Meta, Colombia - 0116_SJ02_MP15_10_MG | ecosystem: Environmental > Terrestrial > Soil > Wetlands > Peat | place... | reverse complement strand
GACCGATTCGACGCAGGGAGCGGAAATGGCGGTAGTCACAAAATGATAACGGGAAGAGCCATGGATGCTTTGGCTACGCTCGCAGATGCATTGCTATGCCTGATCTTCCAGCTCGCTGGACAGAAGAATGCCGTAGACATTTAAAGGTCCAGGAGATCGAGACTATGCGGTATATCACAAAGATCCCCAACTCGAAACAGAGCTTTTTTGTTTATGGACAAGAAGCAAAATAAAGCGAGGAGCAGACCGTAAAAAATATGCAAGGCACTCAAAATTCGAATTAAAATTAAACGTGCATTCATCGGGCAGAAATTCAAGAATGTTGTGCTGATTGGGCGAAATGCATTCTTTATTTTTAATGCACTCATAATTAAGGAACCTGCAAAAGGAATGCTGGCGTTGGGTATTCATGATGGTAGTACACCATATTAGTATGATTGCTCTAAATCGTTTTTCGAGAAGGTTCGAACGTTTGTGAGTGAATATACCGGGGGAAGAGTCGAATTGACGGCTCCACTCCTTTCCTGACAAAAGACAAATATTGTTGAATGCTGTCGATTTAATAAATACTGATTGAAAAGACCTATAGTTGAGAAGAGGGATCAGCGCTTCCGTGCGGTAAATGACTTTCCTGCTGCGATAGGAGAATATATTGATGCTATCGGCCAAAAGACAATTAGCTTCAGGCAATAATCGAATTATTACAACGCCGCTACTTATTCCTTCTTTTTCCAGTAAGGGCTTTCCTGATCTAGCTGACAAATTTGCCATAGTAGTAGAAGTTATTACAGATGCAGTACTTGTTAGTGCTTATGCGTTTTTTTACCGCTTGTCGATTGTTGGTACGAAGCAGGTAAAGACTATGATTTAATTCCTGGACAAGCTTTGGGTATTCAGAAGCAATTTTTTTAAGGTTCGCTTGCACTGGAAAAACGAATGATGCTAAACGCCTCGCTGCGTTGTTTATTCGCCAGCTTATTCTGTGCAGTTGAGGGCCAAATAAGCATTTTACAGGCTTAAAGAAAGTTGAATGTCTTGTAAAAAAACTTCTTATAAGAGTTCAATTTCATCCCAGTTATGAGTATGGGGATTTAATCCGTGGGCTACAGTTAGCTGTAGGCGGAAAAAACTTTGACTTCCGCCCAACAAAACAAAGCCGCCAAGACAGGTGGGCATAAACCGGAAAAGTCTCGAAACGCTATTCACACGTCACCCCCCGAGTTAAAACTTCCCGGGGGTGCCGTGTTCTAGTTTATTCTGGTATGCCATAATCAATTCGTATGCGGGTTACCATCAAAACACAGGACCTCAAGATCGGCATGTACGTCATGCTGCCGGTATCATGGTTTAAGCATCCCTTTTTGAAAAACGAGTTTACCATCAGGTCTCAGGATCAGATCAATAAGATCATCGACCATGGGATCACTAAAATTGCCATTGATACCGATAAGGAAGAACAGAACATTGCTCAGAAAAATGGTGGTATTGTCAATCCGGCTGACACCCCCCCTAAGATCTGGTCGCCTGATAAGCTTATTCCTCCGCAGCTAAAAGAAGCCGTCCGCGACAAAAAGCTTCCTCCTGAGAAGAAATCAAGAATCGTATACGAGTCGTCTCGTGTCCTTGTGGAACGGCTGCTTGAAGATCCGAAGGCAGAGAATATCCAGGAAGCGAAAAAAGGCATCTCCGACATCGTCGATCTGATACTTGCCGAGGACTCCACGTCGCGAGAACTCCTTAAGCTCGTTTCCCATGACTTCTACACCTATACTCATTGCGTAAATGTCGGTTTTTTTTCTGTCATGCTGGCTAAAGCTGTATTCAAAAGGTCCAATACCCATAACATGCATGAGCTGGGCGCTGGTTTCTTCCTGCATGATATCGGCAAGGTTAGCATCGACGCGAGCATCATCAATAAGAAGGGGAAACTGACGGACGCGGAAATGGCGACCATGAAATCACATCCTTATCAGGGTTACCAAATCCTGAAGGAAGCCAACCAGCTCACGGAAGAGTGCATGTTCATCGTGATGCAACATCACGAGCGCGAAGACGGCACCGGCTATCCTCGCATGCTCACGGGAGACGAGATTCACATCTACGGCCGCATCTGCTGTATTGCCGACGTGTACGACGCACTCACCGCAGAACGCTCCTACAAGCAGCGGCTCAATACCTTTGATGCGCTCAATCTTATGAAAGAAAAGCTGTTGAATCATTTTCATCCCGAGTTATTTGAGAAATTCGTCCTACTGTTCGCTCATTGACCTCCTCCCGCCTGAAGGCCGAGAATTCCCGAATCAGGTGCTATCGCTGCTGAGGACCACTGCTGAGTTTGTTCGCGGGTGATGACCTGCCTGGCAATTGAGCGCGCGCCAATGCGTTTTTCTGTCCTCTTCCTTACATTCTGGTAAGCACATCTCCATTTCAAATCATTTTTCGGATTATCATAAGCTTCTTTCTTGGCAAACTTAAAAATCACGGCCCACCTATTCTCACTTCTGCAGATGAACCAGGCGTGCAGTTCTCAGAAATTTCAACCGCTTATATTTTGGCATATCAGATAAGATTTCTCGGGCAAGAAAGGACGAAAAGGATGACAGGAAGATGAAACACTCAATCTCAAAAAGCCGTCGATATCTCTTTTACCATTCCCTGTGCGCCTTCAAAGGTCATCTGGTCACTGAAATAGCGTGAATATTCGGAATCGATGTTTCTGGCATCCCCGAATGAAAAGTGGAGACCCATATGCCCTGACGGGCGAGAAAGTCAGACGGTTCCAGCTAGCACTGTTCGGAGCCGCCCCGGAGATAATGATAGTTGTTACGCTGGAGGATATTCATCGTTTTAGGCTATCTCCGAAATTAGTGTTACGCCTTGAAGCGTAGCTGCTCGTCTAGGGAATAAATTGACCGCCTCAGTGCCTTGACCGCGTCGGAGGCATTGGTTTCCTGAGGGAGGGCCTTAAGTTCATGAGCTTCCCTTGCAAGCTCATCGGTGCAGGCATTGATCATTTTGAACCTGCTATTAAGCCTGGTCACCATGCTGTTTAACTGGCCAGAAAAATCCCTGAAGGCATCGTCCGGCGTAACGGCGATGTGGTCGGCCAAGTTCCCTCTCGCGATGTTTTGAAGATGAGCCCTTGCCTTATCGAGAGAGAGTGAAAGTTTCCGGTGCATCTTGTGGGATACGAAGAGGAACAATATGCTGACCAGGGTAATGGCAACGATTCCCGCCATGATTGTTGCGGCCGACAGAAGTTCGCCGCCGCTTTTAGAGGGCATCCGCATCGAGTAGAGAATGTGGTTGATTTTGTCCCTGGCGAGGATCAGGAAAACAGCCGCGGAAACGATATTCGCCAGAAACGCCGAGATAAGGAAGGGGAGGACGAATTTTGCCTGATAGTTCTTTTTTGTAAGGTAATTCCTTCTTCGCAATAGCATTGTCGTTATTTCCTTTTACGTGCATATTTTGTGGCATGAGCAGCACAGGGCGCTTTGCCGGTCGCTCATGACAAGCTGTTTGGGGTTCATCGAATAGGGGTTGTGGCATGATCCGCACCCTACTTTGCCGTTAAAGAACATGATCCTTTCATCGACGATGGCCATGGGTATCAAATCGGTTCTCCTGCCGCGGTCGATGCTTGCCCGCTCGTAATCAACGCCGATCGGGTGGGTGCTTGCGCTCTGCATATTTTTGTCGTTATGGCTGATGATGACGGAAGCAATGGTGGCTGATGACGCATACGAGCCGTCATGGCAAGTCAGGCAGTTTTTAGACATAGGGTCTAAGTCATTAAATCCGCCGCTCGAAATATACTGGGAGCGGAAGTGTGCCTCACCGAGGGACGAGGAATGGCCATGCGTTATTGTGCTTGAGTTTACATGGCATATATCGCAGAACCTCTTCCCCACTTCGCCTCGTCTCAGAAAGTGGGTTTTAGAGCCATAGACCCTTTCATATGCCGAATGGACATCATGGCAGGTGGTGCAGGTCAATTCTCCCGATGGCGACAGCGGCATGTCGGAGGGAATCATGACGTTCTGCGGCCGTACGTCAACGGGATGCATGTATCCTTCCGAGAAAATGGTCTTATGGCATTTTATGCAGAGCTGGGTAACGCCCTCCTTCATTTCCCGCGCGTCAATTGACCCTTTCTTCGGGTCTTGGCTGACATGACACGAGGTGCAGTCCTTGAAAGTATGCGGCTCGCCTTCAAGTCCGATGACGATCATGACGGGGACGATGATGGCAGCGATGATGGGAACAAGCGCTATTGCGTATTTCATAACGTTATATGAAGAAGCAACTGCCTGAGCTTTTCAACCCTTTCAGAGAGCTTGTCGGACAGGTCTGAATTGCAACGACCTGGACCCTGTTTCTCAAATTCGTCGATGAGCGCCTTGATGTTCCGGTTTTCCTCGGCAAGCGCAGTTATGACATTTGCGTAGTGGCTTGCGAGTTCATTCATGTCGTCTGCAAGCGGGTGGACAACATCGTTTTTCCGAAGCCGTACCGGTCCGCGCACATTGCCGGATGATAGGTTGTCCGCGTACATACCGAGTTTGTGCAGTGCGCCGGCCACCCTGTGGGAGTAAACGACTGACAGGATGATTACCGCTAAAATGCTTATGGCAAGAGTCGAAATAAAGAGCATTGCCACCCTGTTTAAAAGCATATTATTCAAATCGTTCAGGATTCCATAGCTATCCGCGTAGCTTGTCCCGTTTTCGTGGAATGCCAAATAGAAAATTGCTGACGTGGCGAAAGCACCACTGACAAAAAGCAGAGTGCTCTTAAGGACAAAACTATTTAAGAACGATCTTGGCACCAACGTTGGCATGGCTGTTACGGCTCCCTTTAATTGTTGTGAACGTAGCATCCGGGCTTTTTTATGCTGCGCGATGCTCGGTCTGGCCATCTATATTATCGGCACATTTTCTGTAATATTTAATGTAAATAATTTATTTTCATTTTATATGCGGGCGAGCGTAAATTGGAATTCCTGTCATAACAACACGATGCCGTCGCCGCACTCCCCGCCAGGATATTCCCGTGCTCATTATGGTGCTTTGACGGTGAAAATAAAGTGTACTTTCATGCCCGAAGGGAGAAGTTTTTACAGGCGGTGTCTCTCCTCATAGAAATCGTGAATCCCCGCTGCTTTTCTCAAGATAACGACGACGTCCCCGATGTCTATCTTGCCCTGGGCTCTCCGCCGTTTACCAGGTAGGACGCATCGCCGGTCAAGATTTCCATGGGAGTAGGCGTAAGTCAGCCTGCCTCGATTTTTAATGCCATGAGTGCGTCGTTCATGGTCACGATTGAATCTCAAGTCAGGCAGCAGTAGATCGTGACTGACGCCACGTTTTCCGCCGCGTCGATATATAGAGAGGGGCGGATTGACGCCGTCATTTACCACGGCCGGTATAAAGTAAATTTCGCCCGTAACGTTTGCCAAATTTCTGGTACAATAATGTGTCAGGTCATGTACGCGGTTATGCTGATGATCATAAGGAAGGTGCGGAAGGTTGTATGTGTGGGGGATCTCTTGGTCATGAGGAATCCGCTCATATAACGATGACCATGCAGACGTCAGACGTTTAGACTTTTCTTTACGCCTTTGATGCCGAAAATTCAATAGGGGCGATGCCTTACACCGAGCACACCGCCTGGCTGAAGGTGGCATCGTCACTCATTTTTTCGCTTATCTCCTCGAAGGTGGGTGCCACCTTGATAAAGGCCTTCAGCACATCAGGGTCAAAGTGTGTAGGCAACGTCCGGCCGTCTCCATTAATGATTATGCTACATGCAGTATTGTGGGCGATCGTGGGTTTATACGGTCTCTTGCACCGTAATGCATCATATACATCCGCCAGCATAGTTATCCTGTCTTCAAGGGGGATTGCGGAGCCTTTCAACCCGTTCGGGTATCCTGTCCCATCCCAACGCTCGTGATGGTTCAGGGCGATCGAAGCAGCCATCTGCAGAAAGGGGTGCGAGGAGCCGGCAAGCATTTGTGCCCCGAGTATGGTGTGCTTTTTCATGATCTCGAACTCTTCCTTCGTAAGGCTGCCGGGCTTCAGCAAGATGCTGTCCGGGATGGCTATCTTCCCGATGTCGTGCATAGTGCTTGCAAAAGACAGTTGCTCAGCGAAATCAGTCGACTTACCAAGGGCTTCGGCAAGCTTTTGCGAATACAGTCTGATCCTGGAGATATGCGAACCCGTGTCCGTGTCACGGAACTCGGACACAACGACCAGTCGCTGAATCAATTCCGTGTTCAAGCATTTTATCTGCAGCAAGGCATCGGCCAGCTCCTGGGTTTTTTTCTTGACAACGGTCTCAAGCATGTCTTTCGTATTTTTTTCAAATTGCCTGTGTTTCCTGATATCAATCGCCCGCTTGATAGAACGGACGAGGTATGCAGGCTCATAGGGCTTCGTTACAAAATCAAAAGCGTCCTTCTTGACCGCGTCAATTGCCATATCGAGTTCAGCATACCCTGTCATGAGTATGACGGGCATCTCGGGGTCGATGGCATGTATTTTATTCAGGAGCTGAAGGCCCGTCATCCCCGGCATCTTGATGTCCGACAGCACGGCATCAAAATTAATAACGCCCATTTTATTGATCGCATCCAGCGGATCGGCAGAAGGGACAACATTGTAACCCTCTTCAAGGAACAACGAGGAGGTGACCTGAAGCGCCGCCTCGTTGTCATCGACTATCAGTAATGAATCGCGAACAAATCTGCCCATATGCCACCTCATGTTATCAGTCTTCACGTGTCACGTTGTAGTATTCGGCTATCATGCCGGTTGTCTGACCGGGGCGCTGCACGGATTAAGAAGGCCCAAATTGCTTACTTCTTCGAGCAGCTTTTTTCTGCTGATAGGCTTGACAATATACGATGTCGCTCCACCCCGGTAATAGGAAGAAAAACCATCTTGGGAGAGTCCAGTGCCGAGATCATGATCACCCTGACTTCATCACGGCTTCTTACGCCCCATGTCCTCTCGAGCTCTCGTATCTTAACGAGGGCTTCCTGGCCGTCCACCTTCGGCATCATGATGTCCATGCAGATTAAATCGAAAGGCTTCCTGCCCTCCCGTGCGAGCCGATACATTTGTATGGCCTCACTGCCGTCTCTGGCGACATCACAATCTCCATGGGGTGAGAGGATATCCTTCAAGATACGGCGAGATACAATATCGCCTTCAACAATCAAAATCTTCATGTTTCCGTCCCCTGGCAATCAAGTTTGGCACATGCGTAGAAAGTCCGGTCTCACACCAACCCACGATAGTACGTTGTTTTCCTCGTTAATCGCGAATGTAACATCCTCCTCTCATTGATTGTCTGTTTATTTGCCATCGTTGCCATTTAGCAGATGATCAGAGTTCATAAGTGATACTCCTTTCCCCATCTCTATCGTACTTGTAGGGGCATAAGCGCCAATTGCTCATGATTAATTATTTCTGACGTTCCAGACTTTTCTTTTTTTGGAGAATGCAAGCTAACCATTCTATCGGCTACTTACTGAAAATCTTTAATAACGGCGTTTCCATTCAAAGAACACTTAAATCAGGTCTGCCACGACAAGTTTCCAAGTGGTACGCCGGCTTTCGATAGGGCAAGAACTATGCTAATCATCATTGTATTGTTTTTTCACAGGAATGATCTTGAGTGGCAAGAAAAGAATATCGCAATTAGCCAAAGTATTGCAAAATGTACAAATGCACATCGTATTGATGATAGTGGCGAGAGCGAGGAACAGAACGAAGGGAAGAGAGATAAGAGGAATAATAGCAAGATGAAACAGAAAAACTGTTTTTCGCAAAGCCGCAAAGAGCGCAGAAAAAAGGAAAAAGTTGCGGGTTTAACTCTTTGCGGCCTTGCGGTTTTGCGCGAAAGTGCCTTTGCTCTGATCGGGTTTGTTCCGAAAGTCGGGGTTTGTACGGATTATGACGTGATGCCGTACTGTTTTCTCGTTTGCATGAGCGTTGAATAGTCTATCTTGAGTAATGCCGCGCCTTTCTTCTCGTTGCTGTTGGTGGCCATGAGCGTCTGGTAGATAGCCTGTTTCTCAATTTTCAAGGGTCTCAGGTCGGAGCGCTCCGGCAGGCGGCTGTTCAAGACCTGATTGTTCCACGCTGTTGAGAAATTCTATCCGCTCGGGCATGATGATGTCACCCCCGGACAGGAGCACCGCCCGGCCCATCATATTTTTGAGTTTCCTCATGTTTCACTGCCAGGGATACTGTCTGAGCAGCTTTCGGACTCCACGGAAATAACAATGATCTGTTTTTTTTCAGCTCTGTTGCCGCCTCATTGCAGAATCGTTTTGCCAGGTAGGGGATGTCTTCTATCCGGTCCTTGAACGGGGGGATACTGATCATAAACTCACCGAACGCGAAGAACAGGTCTTCACCGAATTTTTTTTCAGTCACGGCCTGCTTAAGGATCGCATTGGTTGGAGCAACGATCCGGGATAGTAATTAAAAACGCTGACACACTTTGAGCCTTTCCAATTGTGCTGATAATCTGGAGTCATATTTTGATAAGATGAGCAGGCGCAAAGGAGTATGAGAAAGTAAGAAGTGTAATTCAAACAGCTTGTGCATCATCACCTTCTTTTTTCATCATCTTCGCTCCCGATGGGCCTTTCGAGGAAGTTCCAACAGTCTGAACGATAACCGTCTTGCAAAAAATAAGTTGTTTTCACCCCTTGAGACAGTTCACCACAGCTAGCGTCATGAAAATTCAAATTAAAGTTAAAAAAGAAAATGCCGATATGTTGAAAAAATAGGGTTTCGGCAATAAATTACGAAGGCCAATGTACAATTTACCGGGAAATGTGTGTATGTTTAGGCAATATAGGAGAGCGAAATGCAATTAAAAGACATCTCGATAAAATGGAAGCTTTCCGCACCAATCATACTGTTTATCATTATCGGGGTAACAATCACTACTCTTGTTACAGGCTACAAAACAGAGTCGATTGTTCTTCACGAGGTTGAGCATTCGACTCTTGCAGCGTATCGAGATACCATCTTAAATGCACTGACCACAATGATGCTGGCAAACAATATTCAAGAGAACAAGAGACCGTTTTTTGAACAGATGCAGCAGATTGTCGATCTGGAAGTCTTTCGGTCGGAAAGCGTCGATAAAGACTTTGGAAAAGGAGATACAAAAGATTACGCTGTTGATCCTCTTGATAAGGAAGTCCTGGAAACAGGTAATGAACGTATCGTCGTTGAAGGTGAATCAATCCGGGGCGTGTTCCCATATGTAGCAAAAGAAAAATTCATGGGCAAAAACTGCCTTTCTTGTCATAACGTAAAAGAGGGAACGGTTTTGGGAGCCATCAGCATACGAGTGCCGCTCACGGATTCCTTCAGCAGAATAAGGGCCATGCAGTATCTCTATGGTCTGCTCGGGCTGTCTGGCATCATCGCAATGTCGATCTTTGTGCTGGTCCTCATCAATATAACGCATGCACCAATGAAGACTCTGATAGAAAAAATCAGAAAGGTTGGTGAAGGCTATACAGACACTTCCCTGTATATAGAAGGCAAAGATGAGATAGCCCAACTGTCACAAAATGTTGATAAGGTCATCAAGTACTTTTCGAAAATGCTCCATACCATCATCAATGCTTCTTCAAAAATATTGCCCGCTGTTGATGTTGTCAGAACGCATGCAGAAACTTCGTCAGAAGGCGCAAAGAAGCAGGCGGGTCAAGCGCATTTAATTGCGACAGCAGCGGAGGAAATGACCCAGACGATAACGGATATTGCAAAAAACGCTGCGGACTCAGCCAATACTTCAACTGATGCGATGGAAATAGCTGAAAGCGGGAAAAAGATAACGACCATATCTGTGGACACGATTAACGAAGTGAACGTCTCGACGCTGAAACTTTCAAAAATGGTGGAAAAGTTAAACAAGAGAGTATTGGAGATAGGCAATGTCGTGACAGTAATAAAAGGAATAGCAGACCAGACGAATCTCTTGGCATTAAATGCAGCGATAGAGGCGGCGAGAGCAGGAGAACAGGGTAGAGGATTTGCCGTTGTTGCGGACGAGGTACGAAAGCTGGCGGAACGGACAATTCAGGCTACAGCGGAGATTTCATCAGAAATCAACGCCGTCCAGGAGGAATCGTCCCAGACTGCGACCTCAATGGCAGCATCGACTAAGGAGGTGACAAAGGCCACTGGTCATATTAAAAATCTAAACAATGTCCTTGAGACTATTGTCGACTCAATCAAGCAGGTCAGGGACCAAATAAATCAGATCGCGACAGCAGTGGAAGAACAGTCAGCTACAGCCTCGGAAGTAGCAATGAACATAGAGACCACCTCAAAGATCTCTATCGATATGGAGAAAATGGCAAACGACGTAACCGGGGAGGTCCAAAATCTTTCGGACATTGCCGCCGAGTTGGGAAGGGCTACAGCTAACATTAAAACATGAAATATGAGAAGTAATCAAATCAAGATTTTTATGTACAGGTTTTGTTAACGCCATTAAAGAATCAATTTTACTTTGATGACCTTGACTTCGAGTAAGCCTTAGCCGACGCTGCAATTTAAGATCATTGTGTCGGGTCTCATCTTGGTCGTCCCGACCTTTGAATTTTTTATCTGATCCCCATGCTCCTTTACATCAATCATCCGCGAAGCTTCATGGAGCAAGCCGCTATTGATCGAGCACTTTCCTGACCGTCCCCAGAAGGTCCTGAGGGGACGATGGTTTCGAGAGGAAATGCAGTCCTTTCTCAAGCACACCTTCTTTCTGGATCAAGTCAGCAGGATACCCGCTCGTGAAGATCACCTTAGCGTGCTGATTGCTTCGTCTCGCTTCCTCGAAGACCTCCCTGCCGTTCTTCTTCGGCATGATGACGTCAAGGATGAGCAGGCTGATCCGGTCCCTGTGCTCCAGGAACTTCTGCAATGCTTCTTCTCCGT
>Ga0187771_10003481_pt1 | contig 10981 bp, 5 predicted proteins | sample 0116_SJ02_MP15_1_FD_133139 | JGI IMG/M metagenome (GOLD analysis project Ga0187771, IMG submission 133139) | Tropical peat soil microbial communities from peatlands in Department of Meta, Colombia - 0116_SJ02_MP15_10_MG | ecosystem: Environmental > Terrestrial > Soil > Wetlands > Peat | place... | reverse complement strand
CCTCGCCCAACTTGATGAATCCGGCAAGTGGTCGCTCGTTGTTTCCTCGAAATCCTGGAACCAGTACGAGTCGAGCGCAAAGATCGCCGCGGTACCCCTGACGCTCGATGAAGCTCCGAACTCAGCGGAGTCCGTCACCATCGAGCTTTCCGGACAGGGCGGAGAGGGGACCGTGGTCATTTCGTGGGGAAAGATGCGGCTTTCCGGGTCCTTCAAAGTCGCCGGCTAGCCGGCATCTCACCTCGAAGCCGGAGCCCTGGCATGCCCCCTTCGCTCCCTTCGACCTCGCTCAGGGACGGTGAGCGAGGTCGAACCGTGGCGGTGCTCGCGCTGTTTGCCCACCCTGACGATGCAGAGTTTCTCTGCGCGGGCACCCTGCTTCACCTCGCCGATCGCGGGGCCAAAGTTCACCTCGCGACGATGACGGCGGGAGATTGCGGCAGCGCGATTCTTCCCCCCGCCAAGATTTCCAGCATCCGGCGCAAGGAGGCGGCGCGCGCCGCAGCCATGCTGGGCGGCGAATACACCTGCCTCGGGCAGAAGGATCTTCTCGTCCTCTATGACCGCCCGACAATTTCGAAGGTTCTGGAACTCGTCCGCCGCGTGGATCCCGCTCTCGTCCTCACACACTCACCAACGGATTATATGGTGGACCACGAAATCACCAGCCGCTTGTGCCAAAGCGCATGCTTCGCCGCCTGCGCCCCGAATTTTCGGACCGGTGTACGCCGCCCTGCCAAACCGGTGCGGGGGATCCCTCACCTTTATTACACCCAGCCCTTCGCGGACAAGGACATCCTGGGCAACGAAATCGCGCCCAACGTTCTTGTGGATATCACCGCCACCTTGGAGCGAAAGGAGAAAATGCTCGCCTGCCACGAGAGCCAGCGGGCCTGGCTGAAGGCGCAACAAGAAATCTCCCAGGTGGACGAGCCGATGCGCCAAATGGCGAGGCGCGCAGGAATGTTTGCCGGCTTCACTTGGGGCGAGGGATTTCGCCAGCATTTGGGCCAAGGGTATCCTCAGAATAATCTCCTCGGTAAGCTTCTCGGCAACCTGGTCCGTCCGGAAAAAACTTAGGACGCTCGTTAATCAATCCCCCGCTCCACAGGGAGACACGCGATGGCTCATAAAACCCCCTTCGCAGAGCTTGAGACTCGCATCCGAGACCGATCCCTGGACTTCGAGCCGGAATGGATGCGCCGTGCCGGCTATATGGTCGTGGACCACATCGTGGCCCGGCTGTCCGGCCTTCGGGAGGCTGGCCTGGGGGACGAACTTTCCCGTGAGGAGATGGAGCGGACTCTCGGCGAACCTCTCCCCGAACACCCGACGGCCTTCGAAGTAGTCCTTGACCACTACGCGCGCCTGGTGGCGCCGCACGCCGTCGCCCTCGACCATCCTCGTTTTTTCGCCTTCATTCCCAGCGCGCCAAATTATGTGAGCATCCTGGCCGATGCGCTGGTCGCAGGCAGCAACGTCTTCGCCGGGACGTGGCTGGAATCTTCAGGTCCCAGCCAGGTGGAGCTGGTAGTGATGGATTGGTTCAAACACATGCTGGGCCTGCCCGCCGAGGCCGCGGGCTTGCTGGTCAGCGGGGGCTCCGTCGCCAACCTCACGGCTCTGGCCGTGGCCCGCAAAGCCCAACTGAACGACGAACCGGGTGGCGCGGTCGTTTATCTTTCCGACCAGACTCACGCCTCGGTCGACCGCGCCTTGCGCCTCCTGGGGTTTCCGGCGCGCCAACTGCGCCGCATCGCCACCGATTCCGATTTCCGGCTGGATCCGAGCGCCTTGGCCGACCAGATCCAGAAGGACCGGGCCGCCGGGCTGCGGGCCCTGGCGGTGGTGGCCAACGCGGGGACCACCAACACGGGCGCGATCGACCCCTTGGGGGACGTGGCACGGGTTGCGCACGACAATTCTATCTGGCTCCACGTGGACGCGGCCTACGGCGGCTTCGCCGCACTTACGGCCCGGGGCCGCGAACTCCTGCGCGGGATCGAGCAAGCGGACTCCGTGGTGCTTGATCCCCACAAGTGGTTTTATTGTCCCTTTGAGGCGGGCTGTGTCCTGGTGCGTCAGGGCCGCCTGATGCGCGAAACATTCCGCATTCTTCCCGAATATATGAGTGACGTGGCGCGCGAGGAGCGCGAAGTGAATTTCTGCGATTACGGCCCGCAGCTCACGCGCAGTTTCCGGGCCCTGAAGGTCTGGATGTCTGTGAAGACTTACGGAGCGGCGCGCTTGCGGGAGGTCATCGACCAGTGCCTGGACCTCACCGAGTACGCCGCCCAACTCTTCGACCAATCCCCTTGCCTTTCCATCGTGACACCCCCGTCGCTGGGCGTTTTCACGTTTCGGTACATTCCCGAAAATCTACCCCATGATGAAGCGACGCTGAATCGAGTGAATGAAATCCTGATGGAGAAAATTATCTCCAGCCGCAAGCTGATGCTTTCTTCGACGCGATTGGGTGCCCGCCACGTTCTGCGCTTCTGCGTCCTCAACCACCGCACACAGAAAGCCGACGTGCGGAAGGCCCGAGAGCTCATTTTGGACCTGGGACGCGAGGCGGAGAGCAGCTTGTTGTCGCAGGAAGTATAATGTGGGTTTGGGGTTTCGAATCCATGGGACGTCGAGGTAACCCGCAATCTGCCTGATCGGCCCCCAGGACGGATTCATCCGCTCGCCTGCCTTCTCACTCGCGTGTTCTTCTGTGCCTCGGCCGCATCCGCAGCGCCGGGTCCCGCGCTGGGCCGTCTTCCTGGCAATCACTTTCGTGGTGCCCGTGAACTCCGGCGCGGTTGCGAGTGGTTCCTCATCTTGGGGGCAACCTGTAATCGGGATCAACCTCCGATGCGATTGCAAGTTGGCCGTCGATGACTTCCTATCGATCCTGGCCCAGAAAACCGGCGAGCCCCTCGACAAATCGAAAGTTGCCGAAAGCCTGAAGAGTCTATACGCCACAGGTCGGTTCACGGAGTTGCGCGCGGAGGCAGAACCCGCCGAAGGGGGAGTAAACCTGGTGTTTGCGGGCCGATGCCAATACTTTGTTGGCATCGTGCGGGTGCTGGGCGCTCCCGGAAGCCTGGACCCGCACGTGCTCGTCACGGCCTCCCGCCTGCGGCTCGGTCAGCCGCTTGCCGATGATGCCCTCGCCGCGGCCCGAACACAGGTTGCCGACTCGCTCGCCGCAGACGGCTACTACAGAGCCGAGCTTAGCCTGCAAGTCTCGCAGAACCCCGACACGGCGGAAGCGGACGTGGTTATCTCGGTGTCACCGGGGCCGCCGGCGAGCCTGAGTGGGGTGGAGTTTCAGGGCCAGCCGGTTTTCTTGCCCGCACGCCTGCTGGCGGTCGCGCGCTGGCCGAATGGCATTCGCCTGAGCGCCACGCGTCTGGACCGCGGGCTTTTCAGGCTTCGTCAGTTTTACGTGGCGCAAGCAAGGCTGCAAGCCACTGCCAGCGTCTCGAAGCGCACGTACGACCCGCAGTCCAACACCGAAAAGTTACAAGTGCAAATCCAGGCAGGCCCTCTGATTCGGGTGAGTGTGGAGGGCGCCCACATTGGCCGCTCGAAGCTCAAGGATTTACTGCCGGTTTTCAAAGACGGAGCGGTTGACGATGTGGCGTTGGCCAGGGGCGAGCGCGTGTTGGAAAGTTATTTCCAACAGCAAGGATATCTATCCGCCACGGTGAAAGCCAATCGAGAATCCAGCCCGGACTCCGGTAAAGTGGGCCTGAACTTTCGGGTAACGTTGGGCTCGAAGGCTGAATTCGTCGGATACGGCGTGAGAGGCAACCAGCGGGTGCCGACCGAGGAGTTGATGGGAACGGTCGCGCCGCCTGCGCAGGGGCTGTTCCCGCCTGCGCCGACCTTCAGCCGCGAACTACTGGAGCAGAAACAGGACCTGCTGCTTGCCCTTTACAAATCGAAAGGCTTTTTGGCCGCGAAGGTAACACCCGCGATTGACGAGAATTACGGCCACCACTCGGGGCGCTGGTTCGTAACTTTCCAGATTGAAGAAGGACCGCAAACCACGGTTCGGAACCTGACCTTCAACGGCGTGGACCCGGTCACGGAAAAGGCCCTTTGGTCTTCCAGCTTGTGCCGCCCCGGGCAGCCCTATTCTCCCGAAAGGGTTCAAACCGATCGGGACACGATCCTGGATTACCTTGCCGACCGCGGATACTCACAGGATAGCGTCAACGAGGCCACCACGCCCGTGCTATCCGGGCAGGTGGATGTCTCCTTTGAAATTCATCCGGGCTCCCAGGAACGGATTCGCGGCATTGTGGTCCTCGGCAACCAGCACACTCGCACCAGGCTGATCCGACACGAGCTGGTCATCCACAACCGCGAGCCGCTCAACCAGACCGCGCTTTTGGATTCCCAGCGGCATCTTTATGAAATGGGAGTTTTCAACCAAGTCCAGATTGCGGAACAGGACCAGCGGGGGTCGGATCCGAACAAGACCATCCTGGTGGGGGTTGAAGAAGGGCGGCGCTGGACCGTGGGATACGGAGGGGGATTTGAGGTCCAGCGCTTGGGCAGCAGCAATCCTCAGGGCACGTTCAAGGCCAGCCCGCGCGTTTCTCTTGACGTTTCCCGGCTGGACGTTGGGGGGCGCGCGCAGACCTTCACTCTCACCGGGCGCCTGTCCGACATCGAAAAGGGCGGCGGTGTGAGCTATTTGATTCCCCGCCTGCTCGACCACCCGGGGCTGAACTTGCGCATCAACGGTCTCGTGGACCAAAGCGCCGACGTCCTCACATTCACCGCCGACCGCCGGGAGGCTTCCATAAGCATCGAGAAGCGCTTCAGCCCCAGCACGCTCCTTCTGGCACGTTATTCATACCGTCGCTTGGAGGCTCTGAACATCTCCAATCGCGTCCAACCGCAGGACCTTCCCTTCCTGCAGCAGCCGGTGCGAGTGGGTAGCTTGGGCGGCAGCTTCGTCAACGACCACCGCGACGACCCCGCCGACGCCACGCGGGGCTCCTATTCCCTGGCCGATGCCTCAGTGGCCTCGCAATGGCTGGGGTCCGAGGCGAACTTCTTGCGTTTCACGGGCCAAAACTCCACCTATCACAAGCTTGGGACACACCTGGTCTTTGCTCGCAACACCCGCTTTGGCGTCGAGTCGCCCTACGGCGGGCTGCGTCAGGTCCGGACCACGGGGCCGAACGGAACCCCTGAGATCCTCTACACACACGATATCCCGCTCCTCGAGCATTTCTTCATGGGCGGGAGCGAGTCCCACCGCGGCTTCTCGATCAACCAAGCGGGCCCGCGTGATCCGACCACGGGGTTCCCCGTAGGGGGGAACGCCCTTTTCTTCAACTCCCTGGAACTTCGCGTGCCCCTTGCCGAAAGACGTTTTTCCTTTGCGTTCTTTCACGACGCGGGCAATGTGTACTCGACTATCCGCAAAATGCGATTGTTGAAGATCGACCAGAACTCTCCTACTGACACGGACTACACCGTCCATGCAGTGGGCATGGGCGTGCGCGTCAAGACGCCCGCGGGCCCCTTGCGCTTTGACGCGGGCTACGCCTTGAATTCTACCCACTACCAGATCGTACCAACAGTAAATGGTGTCCGAATACCGGAGGTGCAACGATTAACGCCGTTCCAGTTTTTCTTGAGCATCGGGCAAAGCTTCTAGCGGGATTTGCCCAACATATTGATAGTCTTCTTCCAGGCGGCGGTTTCTCCGTGTTCTCCTCGGTCTCAAGAGCTTTGACACGGTGGACACTGAGGCGCTCCGTGCACTGTGTGTTAAAGCTCGAACGTCCCCGAGGACACAGAAAGTCCGGCTTCGGATGGGGCCAGTCAGCGTTTCCGCAGGCGTCGGCGCTTGTCATTGTCTTGATCCTCGCGACGCCCAGCTTTTTGTTCAGCCGGGGCGGCGCCAGCCAGGCAGAAATCCTGGACCGCATACTGGTTTCATTCGAAAACACCGCTCTGACGCAAAGCGACGTGGAACAGGAGTATGGCTTCGAGCTGTTCCAGGATGGCAAGCTGCCGGCGGAGGCCCCGGACTCGCGGACACTCCAACAGACTTGCGAGCGGCTGGTCAGCCAGCGACTGCTCGCCCTTGAGGTTGAAGGGGGAGCCGCCGTGCCGGAGGGCCTCCAGGCCGCAGCCGGGCAGGATCTGGATGACATTCACAAACGATTCGCCGACCAGGGCGCCTATCAATCGGCGCTCGCCAGCCTGGGCTTGAGTGAGGAGCAAGTCCTGGCGCGGCTCATCGAACACCGGCAGATTCTCCAGGCGATTGACCAGCGGCTGCGCCCCGCCGCCGCGCCGGAGGCCACGGAAGTCGAAGGCTACTATCGCGAAACATTTGCGCCTGAATACACTAGCAGGCAGGGCGCCCTCGCGCCTCCGCTCACGGAGGTGGAAAGCCAGGTTCGTGAATTAGTCACTGAGAAGAAAATCGACGGGCTCCTTGCCCAGTGGCTCGAGGAGTTGAAAACCAGCCGGCAGGTGAGGTGGCACAGCTTTTGACGGGCTGTAGGGCCGACGCTTGCGTGGGTCGGGGCAAGACCCAGCCCTACTGATGGGCCAGCCATTACTCATCAGCCGGCTGAAATGGGATGACGAAGTACATACGGATCCCGCTCTACACTCTCGTCGCGCTCCTGGCTCTGGCTGCCGTGTCGGTTGAGCTGGTCGACAGCTCCTGGTGCCAGCGGCTGCTGGAGCGCCGCTTCATCGCGGGCCTCGAGAGCCTCACGGGCAGCCGCGTCGAGCTCGGGCAATTCCGTTTTCACCCCTTGACCTTCCAGATTGTCCTCCACGACGTCACGCTTCACGGAACAGAGCCGCCAGGGGAAGCACCTCTGTTTGCCGCCCGCACGGTGGTGGTCGCGCTAGGCCCGTCTCACCTGTTACATCGCCGCATTCGCTTGCGCAGGCTCGACTGGGACGGCGCGGAACTCCACCTCCGGGTGGGCGCGGATGGCTCCACAAACTTGCCCGCGCCCGCCGCCGCCCTTTCCGCCGACAAGGCGCTCCGCCTGATCCTCGACCTCGCCATTGGCCGGCTCACCCTGTCGCACACAAGCATCTTCTGGAACGATCAGCGATGGCGCGTGGACCTGCGGGCTGAGAACCTGGCCATCCTCCTCCAGCTCGCGCAAGGAAGCCGGTACGTCGGTAGCTTGGCGTCGTCGTCGCTTTCCGTTCGCTCTGTGCGCTGGTCGCTGCCGCCTTTGTCTCTGACGAGCCGTTTCGATTTAAACCATCGGGATCTGATATTGGACCCTGTGACCTTACAAAGTGAGGGACTGGCAGGGCGCGCATCGGTCACGCTTCGGGTCACTCCCACACTCGAGGCGCGCTATTCCTTTCAGGGTGACGCCGATGTGCCGACCCTCGGCCGGGCTTTTCGTTCGCCCATTCTCCGCGCCGGAAATTTGCGCTTGCACGGCGAGGGGACCTACAGCTCAGGAGAGGTCTCGGCCCGGGGACGCACGCAGGTCCAGGGTTTGCTGCTTGGTGAGCGATCATTCAACCCCGGTCGGCTCGATAGCTCCGCGGATTTCGCGATTGAACATGGGCGCCTCCACCTCTCAAACCTGACTGCTTTCGCCTTGGGTGGGTCAGCACGGGGGAAAGGAGAGGTCGCGCTCCGCGAATCTCCGCCCAGCGTGCAGTTGAGGACTCAGCTTCGCGACCTGGACCTTGCGGCGCTTCTTCAGGCCGTCTCTCCCCGGCCGCTGCCGTTCAGCCACCTCCATCCCGTTTCGCGGGTCGACGGCGCTGTGGACGCAACCTGGAGGGGCGACCTCGAGGCTTTGCACACCGGGTTTGCTCTCGACTTTCGCGTGCCGGAGGCTGTCCCCACCGGCTCGCTCCCTGTGAGCGGAGAGATGCAAGGGGAGGCCAGCTTCGACCGTGGCCTGACCGTCAGCCTGCGCAATGCCGATTTCAGGACGCCTCACTCCGCCTTGAGTCTCCATGGATTCTTAGCAAGCGCCAGCTCGCCGTCCGCCGTAACAATTAACGGAGTGCCGAGGAAACACCTGGGGCCTGTCATCCTGAGCGAAGCGAAGGATCCAAGTCTACCAGTTCCTAAGCAGAGCGAGATTCTTCGCTCCGCTCAGAATGACAAGCAAAGGGCTCAGGATGACAAGCAAAGGGCTCAGCACGATAATAGCGAGAGCTTTGCGCATCCTGATAATCTGCAGATCGAGCTGAAAACCTCGGACTTTGAGGAGTGGCGACCCCTTTTTGAGGATCTCGTGGCCGCCTCCCAGCCGATTCCGCTGTCGCTGGTTTCGCCTGCGCTGTTTTCCGGCGAATTTTCCGGTGCGGGGCAAGCTTCGCAGGTCCGCGGCCGGCTGGAAATGGGCGAGTTCAAATATCGCCAGTGGACATGGGACAAGCTCACTGCCGACGTTGCAGCGAGCCCTAGCCTCGTCGAGATTTCCTCCGCCCGCGTGCGGCGCGGAACCAGCTCATTCAATCTTGACGTGTCAGCTCACACGACGGATTGGCGCCTCGCGCCAGACTCCCCAGTGCGCGTGCAGGCGAGCGCCCGCCGGACCCCCCTCGACAACCTGAAAGCCGCGGCGGCCGTGGAGTTCCCGCTGAGCGGATTCGTGAGCGGCGAAGTCAGCCTGCAAGGGACGCCTGCCAAGCTCGCCGGAGGCGGGAAAGTCACAATCGAGAACGGGGAAATAAGCGGCGAGCCGTTCGATTCCATCTCCGCCAAGGTCCAGGTCACCGAATCCGTCTGGACTTTCGATGACGTACGGCTAGCCAAGGGCAAAGGCACGATGGTCGGACAGGCCGCTTATGACCCCTCGCGGCAGTATTACTCCGGCTCGTTAAAAGGTACGGATTTCGCCTTGACGGATTTCAGGCGCCTGATCCTCCCTGCCATCCCTTCGGGAAAATTCCCTCCGCTCGAGGGCCGTGCGAACCTGGAACTACGGGGCGAAGGGACGCGCGAAGAATTCCAAATCCATTCCTTGTGCAATCTCGAGGATATCCGGATCAGCGGGACTCCGGTGGGAGACTTCCGCGCTCAGCTCGACAGCCGTGGGCAGCGTTGGCTCCTCCAAGGGGAAAAAGCGGGGCCGGGCGGAGCCTTTCAAATCGCGGGCGAAATCCGGCCCGCGGAGGGGTGGCAAGTGGAGCTCGCGGGTCAGTACAGCGATCTTCGAGTGGACCCGTGGATCCGCTCCTTCCTGGACAGCAAGTTCAGCGCGGGGGTCACCGCGGGCGGCTCGTTCAAGCTCGCGGGCACACTCAAGGATCCAGACAAGATCGAGCTGCAAGGCCGCGCCCAGACGCTGGAGGTGAGCCTCCCCAGTTCCCAGTGGAAGAATGACCAGCCGGTAGAACTGCGCTATGCGTCGCACGTGCTGAGCGCCGGTCGCTTCCGGATGCGCGGGCCGGCGACGGACCTGGAGGTGAGCGGCTCGGTGCGCCTGGGTGAGCCTGCCGCCTTGTCGTTCGACGCGGAGGGGAAGGCGGACGCCACGGCGCTCAGCCTTCTCGATCCGGCCCTCAAGGCCACGGGGCACGGAGACTTGAAACTCCGCGTCGGTGGCACTCCCTCGCGCCCGCTCTTCAATGGCACTTTTGATGTGCAAGGCGTGAGCTTGCGCTTTGGAGACCTGCCCTTTCAGTTCAGCGAATTGAACGGAAGCATCCGGCTGGACGGAGAAAAGGCCACAGTCTCTTCGCTGCGCGGCATCAGTGGGGGCGGCCTGGTCACGCTGGGGGGATCGGTTACCTTCGCGGAGCCGCTGCGCCTGAATTTGCAGGCGGAGCTCGAGCAGGTGCGCGTGCATTACCCCGCTGACTTCACTTCCCTCCTGAATGGCAACCTGCGGTTGGAAGGAACGCCGGATCGCGGAGTCATCAGCGGCGAGTTGATGGTGCGCCAGCTTCTGTTCAACGAAAACGCCAACTGGCTGGCGCGGCTGATGGAGGCCAACAGCCCGTTCCGCGAGCAGCCCGTGGGGGTGTCGTCGCCGCTGGCGTCGCGAATCCGCCTCAACGTACGCGTCTCCTCAGCGCCGCCGGTCAGAGTCGAAAGCCAGCAACTGCGCCTGGTTGCGGACTTCGACCTGCGCCTGCAAGGGACCCTGGCGAACCCCGTCGAGGTGGGGACCATCCGCCTGACGAGCGGCGAGGCGGTTTTCCGCGGCAACCGCTACCGGCTGACGCGCGGCGACATCAGCTTCAACAACCCCATTCGCACACAGGCCACGCTCGACCTGGAAGCGCGAACCCGCGTGCAGCGCTACGACCTGATGCTGGACATCTCCGGCCCCTTCGATCGCCTGAAGCTGGCTTATCGTTCCGACCCACCCCTGCCCACTGCCGACATCCTCTCTTTGCTGGCGCTCGGTTATACCGGGCACGAACAAGAGGAGATGTCGGTGCTCCAGACAAACCCCATGAGGAGTGTGGGCGCCAGCGCCCTGCTCTCCGAGGCCCTCTCGAGCCAGGTGACTGGGCGCATCCAGCGCCTGTTCGGCGTCAGCCGCATCAAGATTGACCCCAATGTGGGCGCCCCCGGATACGGCTCCGGAGCCCGCGTGACCGTCGAGCAACAATTGACCCCCGAATTTACGGTCACCTATATTACCAATACTGCTGTTTCCCAATATCGTATTATCCAGGTGGAGTGGGCATTAAGCGAAAAAGTCTCATTGCTGGGGGTGCGTGACCAGAACGGGGTATTCGGCCTGGAGGTGAAATTCCGCCAGCGGTTCAAATGATCCTGAGCCGCCCTAGAGGCCCGGGGAACGGTCCTACGCCGGTTTCCGACCGGACAATGTTATACTGGATTTCGAAGGAATGTCAGGGCGGGTTTTCCACCCGCCCCGAGAGTGGCCGCGGAGAGGTGTCCGAGTGGCTGAAGGAGCACGCTTGGAAAGCGTGTAGCCAAGCAATTGGCTCGTGGGTTCGAATCCCACCCTCTCCGCCAACCAGTCTTCGATTTTGG
>Ga0187771_10003480_pt1 | contig 10984 bp, 7 predicted proteins | sample 0116_SJ02_MP15_1_FD_133139 | JGI IMG/M metagenome (GOLD analysis project Ga0187771, IMG submission 133139) | Tropical peat soil microbial communities from peatlands in Department of Meta, Colombia - 0116_SJ02_MP15_10_MG | ecosystem: Environmental > Terrestrial > Soil > Wetlands > Peat | place... | reverse complement strand
TTTTGGTTTTTAAGCTTGACCTTTGGAGCGTTGCTGCTCGGGTTGGCGACTTGCCGACTACTCAATCTCCTCAAAAGCGTGAAGACTCCCCGACGGAGCAAAGTGTTTGCCTTCCTTGGAGTTGCACTGCTAGTGAGCGCAGTCATCCTACCATCTTGGCCGCTTCTCACAGGCGACATGAATGGGGTCTTTCAACCAATTCGAGTTCCAGACGGATTTACGAGCGTAAACAAATGGCTAAGCGCTCAACCTGGAGACTTCAAAGTGCTTTGGTTACCATTCTACTCCGCTAGGTGGGGTATGGTGAGTTGGACGAAGAATCAGACGCCTCCTACGCTGGCAAACAGCGCCAGCCTAATAGACTACGAAGGGTTCTCATCTTCACGCCCTACATATTCAGTATTAACCGTCCCAACCGGAGCACCTATAGTGCAATCCCTTCTCATGAACATACTTAGCCCAAACTACGCTTTTCCATTAGACATAACGCAGGCTAATCGTACTTCGCGACTAGGGCAACTGCTGGGGCCGCTCAACATTCGATACGTTGTCGTGAACTCTGCAGTGCAACCCGAGAAGGCGCTTCAGCTAACTCAGTTCCTCTCGTCACAAGAAGACATGCGCCTTGTGGAGGTTATGGGGTACTATGCGATTTATGAAAACCTTGATCTCTCGCCACACGTGTACTCGACGTCAAAAGCAATCTTGGTCCAAGGAGGAGGCGAAACTCAAACCGCAATCAGCAGCCTACCTTTCTTTGATTCCCACAATGCCTCCCTCGTCTTCCTAGACCAGCAGCAATCGACGCCTGATTCTTCTATCTTCAATGCTTCAGATGTCGTATTCCTGCACGATTGGCGTGGACTGCTGCCACTAGTTGATCCTTCCGATGTCTATTCACTAAGCCAGACCTCAATTCACCAAGATGTCTACTTTTCGTCGTATTGGAGTAAGGCCCAATCAAGCAACATCAGGTTTGCTTCGTGGATTTCTGTCCTAGCGGAAAATCATATCGCGAACTGGGACTTCGATTATGGGCAAGGCTTCATTGGGACGAGCAAACCGACAGCAGAGGTTACCCTGAAAGCAACTGTGCAACATGACGGAGAATACGACATAATGCTTAGGTACCTTCCAAGCGGACTGGGCGGGGCCTTCAGTGTTTCCCTGGATGGGGTTCAACTCATGATCATCCGCAGTTTATCAAACGCTACGCGGTTCACTTTCGCGGATCTGGGGATTCAACGCCTAACTCAGGGGGAACACACATTAACAATCGAGAACCTGCGTGGGTTCAATGCCCTGAATCTCGTCATGATAATATCTGAGGAAGAATTGGGGAAGTCTGTGGACCGAATCTTCTCTCTTCTTAAAGACAAGAACCTAGTCTATCTGCAATTGCCCGGGCTCGACTTCGAGTACGTCAATGCTACGGTTACCAAAAGGCTTGGAAGCGGCGCGATGAACGGATTGGCTATTGTTTTGAGTAATGGCGGTGCAGCTTGGTCTTCACTGGAGGTGCCTGAAGCGGGACAGTACATGCTAGCGATCAGCAACCCGAGCGAGTTGCCATTGGCGGAACCTGAAGGCATTCTAGTTCAAATCGCAAACTACACCTTCAGATTCGACTATCAGGAAGGAGCACGGCAGCGATTTCTTTATTCACCGCCGTTCTACCTTGCAAGAAACAACTATGTCCTTAGCGTCGCCGGGCTATACGGCACCCCGACCTTTGACGGCGTCTTCATCTTCTCCACCAGGCAAGGCCGTGACACGTTGAGTCGATTATTCGGCGAAGAAGCCGCGCCAAGAATCGAGAGCTACCAGAAAATCTCTCCAACAGAATATTCGATATCCGTGAACGCAAGTATGCCATTCTGGCTGTACGTGGCGGAAGCATACGATCCAAGCTGGATAGCACAAGTCGGTGGTTTCGTCATCCATTCGGTGCTCTCAAATCAGGGGATCAATGGTTTCCCCATAAACATGACAGGCAATCTGCGAATAATAGTTAGGTTCGCGCTTCAGAGTGCCTTCGACCTGGGCTTGTTTGTCTCGATGTTGTCGCTTGTGTTTACCCTGGTAGCAGTGACCTATAGGAAGGCAGGCAGCCCCACGAAACATGCAGGCAAGGTTCGAGCGCCCCAGCAAAATCACGAATAGAAGTGATTAGGTGGCATCCTCCATAACGACCCAAGCGCTAACAAAGCGTTTTGGGAATCGAACTGCCGTTTCAACTCTTAATATTCAAGTTGCGCGAGGCGAGATCTTCGGTCTTCTGGGACCAAACGGAGCTGGGAAGACCACCACCGTCAAGATGTTGACGACACTGCTGCGGCCTTCCTCAGGTAACGCAGTCGTCGATGGTTGGGATGTTGTGAAGGATTCGGCGAAAGTAAGAAAGGTCATCAACTATGTCCCTCAACTCCTCACCGCGGATGACACAATCACAGGATATGAAAACCTACTCTTCTATGCCAAATTGTATGGTCTTTCGAGAACCTCCAGAGAACGCGCAATCGTAGACGCGCTGAATTTCGTCGGACTGCAAGAGAGAGCTAGCGAGCTTGTGAGCGGGTACTCCGGTGGGATGAAAAGACGACTTGAGCTTGCTACCGTTCTCGTTAACAGGCCTAAGATTCTCTTCCTAGATGAACCGACCATAGGTTTGGATCCACGTTCCCGGCTCATGATCTGGGACTGTCTAGAGAAGATGCGTCATGAACATGAAACCACCATCTTCGTCACTACCAACTATATGGATGAGGCAGACCGGCTCTGCGACAGGATTGCGATAATGGATTTGGGCGAGATTGCCGTTGAGGGAAGACCTTCAGAATTGAAAAGATCTGTCGGCGCAGATTCAATTACGCTGACGACCGACGCGGAAGAGAATTCGGTCGTGGAACTGATAGGAAAACAAGCCTACGTTAAGAGCATTGAATATCGTGACGGTGTGGCAAAACTCCTTTTACAAGGTAAATCAGGTGACGACGCTGCTCCAATGATCATTTCGGAATTGAATAATCACGGTTGGCAAGTATCATCGGTGGCCATTCAAAGATCGAGCCTGGATGATGTCTTCAAAACCTACACTGGCCGGAGCTTAGAACAAGAAGCACCGATGAATGGTCCGATCCGAGCCGTGAATCGAGCGCGGTTGCTTAAGGGGATGGTGACTTAGGCATGTTCAGAGAAACCCTTGCAATTTGCGAGAAGGAGCTACGGAGCATTCGCCACAACCCCTGGGACCGACTACTTCGCCTCGTTAGACCGTTGTTCTGGTTATTCGTGTTCGGAAGTGTTGGCGCGAGTTTATTCAAACTATCAGGTTCAGCTGTCAAATTCGGGTATCAGCGATTTATGCTGCCCGGGATCATGGTTAACGTTGTTCTTGCTACAGCGGTAAACTACGGTATAGTGTTGAAGTGGGAGTCTGACTTGGGAATTCTGAGTCGACTTCTAGTCGCACCAATTCGCAGGATCGCGATCATTTTGGGAAAAGCGATGGCATCCGTTGTAAGCTCAATCGTGGAGATTATAGCACTATTGTTGATCGCATGGGTACTTGGCATCGGGCTTACTCAAAGCATTCTCGGGGCACTCTTGTCCGCGATCGTGATTGTGATCTTCGTAATGGGAGCTGCGAGCCTCGGCATGCTACTGGCGATTGTTTTTCGGAACAAGGAAACGTACACTGGTATTGCTGCCTTGATTCCAGGTCAGGCGATGTTTGTAAGTAACAGCCTCTACAACCTTGACCAAATGCCTACTTGGCTCCAAGTAATTGCGCTAGCTAATCCGGTTACTTACGCGGTGGACTTAATCAGAAGAACAACTTTGTACGAGAATTTCCAGTTCAGTCCCCTAATCATTGATATTGGCGCAGTCTTCCTCTTCACTGGGTCAATGTTGGTTTTGACGAGTCTATTGTTTCAAAGAATGTCCCAATAGCAGTCAGAAACTCCCAGCGATATTGTAATCATTCCGAAGTCATGTTCCCACTTGACGTAGTCCATGTCGTTGCGTTTCTCTGATACGGTGGCCTCTCAGATTACACTTTGCCGGATTGTTTGAGCAGTTCGACTGCCTCTGCGATATGTTGTATCTCTTGGCTTCCACTTGGCGGCCGGAGCACTTGTTCGGGTGAAAAACCTCTAAGCGCTTCCCCTAGGACGCGTCCATCAATGTGGAGCGGAATTGGAACTCCGAGCAAGTGGAGGATTGTGGGCGATAGGTCCCAGACGCATGCGCTCCGAATTCTCTTGGACAAGACTCTGCCTCCACCCATGAAAAGGATTCCCTCGATTGAATGTGCTCCGCTACGGGTTACATCGCTGAACAGTTCTTTCGTGTAGTTGTAACGCCCAGAGAAGGCGTAGTCGTCTTGTTCGTTTTCAACGAGCAGAATCTCCGGGGCGTCGGGCGCGCATTGTTCGTAGAATTCTGCGGTTTCAAAGGCTTCTCCGACGGGCTTTTTACCCGTGGCCGGGTCTGTCACTTCGCGGGCTGCAGCCAACAACATCGAGCTCAGCTCTTTGGATTCGGGGCCTTTCTTGACGCTGCCCTCGGGTTCTCTTCCAACCATGTTGAGGTATATCGTGCCCCCGCCCTCCTTTCCGATGTAATAGGCCTTGGTCCGGTTCCAGTTTATTGGGGCGATATCAGATCTTGGAAGAAATGTGACTATCGTCTCCGCGGCACGGGATCGCTTAACTCGCCATGTCAAGTTCTTCAATCCGAGCCCGGCGAAGATTCTCTGAAAGGTCTCAGCGCTCAAGCCAATCTTCGCGAGGAACGGTTTCTCCTTCATCTCCAAGAGTCCCAAGTTCTCAAGCCAGTTACTGATGTGAAAGGTACGTTTCACTTCCCGAAAACCGTGGTCGGAACAGACGATCAAAACATCGTCAGCACTTAGACTTGCGAGGCAACGCTGGATGAGTTCGTCAAACCTCTCATAGAATGGTAGAAGCGCGTTGGGCTCATGTATTCTATAATGTTGGACAACATCAGGCGCCCTGAACACGCCAGCGACCAAGCGGTTGTTTTTGTCGGCAGTTAGATCTTCGAAGAGCTCAATTGAAGCGTTGGTTTGCTCCTCAATCTTGGGAAGGCTTTCAGCAATGTCCCGCGAGAGTTCGATCTTATACTCGTTGAAGTCTACGTCGAAGTTTGGGTACCTCCGGAGCAGATCCTCCTTTAGCGTTGGTGGGTAAACGAACTCTGATTTCTTCGACGGTGTTCCCAGTCCGGTTATCATGATTCCGTTGATGGGTGACGGCGGATATACGAACGGAATAGTTACCCAAGCGGATCTTAGGTTATGTTGGGTTAATATGTCCCAGAGTAACGGGACCTGAACATCATATGTCCCTATCGGACGAGGAAAGTAAGAATTTTCTCGTCGCTTTACGAACCCAAATATGCCATGTTTTGCAGGCGTAACACCTGTAAAGATAGAGGTCCAAGCACTCGGTGAAATGACGGGCACTGTGGAACGTAGCCCACCCCATCCACCGTCCTTGATTAGCCGCGAAAATCCAGGTAGTTTGCCGCTATCTCTCCAGGCTTGAATCAATGGAAGGCTCGCGCCATCGAGCCCCACGAGAAATACCCTTGACGCGGCCAAGAGCTACTATGCCTCCCTGTGTTTTCGAGGTTCCGTCATTGCCCTCTCCAGATCTATTAAAGTAATATGATGAGATTGCATGGAAGAAGATGGCAAGTTAATTGCTGCCTGAATGCTCATGGCATTGTTTACTCATCAATGGACTCCCTGTCCAGTAATGATGTGTGGCTGGTTGCAAGACTTGTAAATATTCGAGGACTCGACGACGCTACAGTGGTGAAAATAAGCCAATCTCGCGAGTCCGCTACATCCTCCACGCGGCAGAGAATTCGCCATCCGGAAATCACCGCGGGGCGGCCGAGTAAAGTCGTCCGCTTCGAGAGCTTTGAATCTATTAGGTTACCTAAGTGTGAAAGGTACTTGTGACTGATTGTCCTTGAGCGTAACCGGGCTTCTTAGCCGTTGCGTACCATGAATAGGTGTTTCCCGTGCTTCCGGTTGTGAAACTGCACGTGGCCGTGCCTGAGAGGTTGGATGTTGAAGAGCAAACGGCGACTCCGTTAACATAGAACTTGACGGTGGCGCTCTGAACGGGTGAGCCTCCACTGGCGACCATAACGCTTAGTTTTATGCTCGTGTTAGGGGGTTCAAGCGCTCCGTTTGCCGGTATCGTCTGCGTAACGGTTAACGGCTTCAAGGTAATGATGATTTGGTTAACGTGACGGCTTACGGGCGTGAAGACGTTGCTAATCCCAAGTAGGGTAAGGAACTCGTTCACAAATTGATGTAGCTGTTGAATGATGCCAATTAGGATATGGCTGATTGTGTCAGTTTGAATCTCCGTTACCGAACTGGTGCCGGTCTTTGCGGTGAAAGTAACGCTTGTGCTTAAGGTTGTGGTGTATGATATGCTGACTGTTGTTACTCCTGTTTGCAGTACTGTTGTTCCAGTTGAAAGAGTGGTTTGCGTTGATTTTGTGGATTGAGTTATCAGCGTAGTATAGACAGTTGTGCTTGTGCCCCCGATAGGACCCGTCGTTGTAGTCGTTGTCGATGTTGTCTGAGTTACGGTTGGAACAGTTGTCGAGATGAATAAGCTCTTGGCTGTGTAGGTTGAATCGAGAGTTTTGGTCGTACTCGTCAGAGATGTTGTGCTCGTAGCTGTTGTTGTCTTAACGGACTGCGTGGTCGTAGTTGTCGGCAGGGAGTTATATTGAGATATGAGCGTTGTTTGGTATTGGCAGGTTCCTGATGCATCACAGTCGTATGTGCCATTGTATTCTCCGTTTGTGCCGGTGTAGTACGGGTAGAGCATTGTATAACCGTAGGTTGTTTGTTGTTGGGCCCAAGAAGCGAGCAAACTTTCTTGGGTTTGAATCGGGTAGCTGGCCAAAACCGCGGTTTCGGGAGGGGCCTCGACTTCCTCTACTGCAATGCTATTAGGAAAATGGGTATACACGTAATTGATGAAGTAGATATCATGACTCAGGATTGTGGGGGGCCAGGTTGGAGGCCAAGCTGCCGCGCAGGCGGTCTGGTTTGATAGTACGCAGAAGCGCGAGAAATGGCCCCACACCCCGGTTGCGGGATTTACGACTTGGCCGGACGATCCTAGGCGTGCATCGTTTTCTGTAATATGAGTCCACCCTTCTTGCAGTAGGCCGTTTACGATAGTTTGAAGGTCTGCGTTGAGTAAAGCTCCGTCAAGAAATATCCAATCATACCATCCTGATTTAAGGAGGTACTCGCCCTTTTGAATATACGTGGATGCCGTGCAGCCACCCTCAAGGAAAATCGCGACGCCCAGATTAATCCCCGCATTTCGCAACTCCTGAAGGTATTGACTCGTCGTGCTGTTTGGCGTGCCGGTATCGACATTGCAGGTTGGAGCCCCGGCCACTCTAATGTATGTTGCTCCGCTCGCTATGAGTTGCGATACTTCGACTTGGGGTGGTTCAATTCCAACCCAGCTACCATCCGCAGAGATCATGATACCGTAGGCAAATACCACGGGTTTCGTGGTTGAGGCTAATGTGCGTCCAGGTAAATTCGGGAAGAGAACCAGAACTGCCAGAGCTAGGATCAGGGCACTAAAGACCGCCTTCCTCATACGTTGCCGCAATTCTGCGAGTCACCTCGACGTCGCTCAGGATCAGATACAACCATAGCAGGTCGATGTATAAAATATAACTACCACTTGTTACCCGACCTTGCTCAACCGAGTTACGACACATGGTCATTCCGAACCCTATTTGCGCATCCATAGAGACATGACTGGAACAGGGCGACAACACCACACCACGGTTGCCAAACGAGGGAAGATTGTATCCGTGTGAATATTCACACTTTTGTCGCCTTTCGCTTCCTTGCAAAAACCCAAAGACAAATTATCATGATCACGATTGCTATGGTCAGTACAATTCTGACGCCGCGGGGTTCATACCGAGTCACCCATTCGGCCACCATCTGATGGGGTCCATCCATCAGCACCCTGACCGTGGGACTGTGGGTATGAAGATCTCCCGACCACCCACTAAAAACCTCATTAAACCCAATCATTCCTAAGAGCCCATTCGCCTGCCTTTCGGAAACCGCGTGAAGCTCAGCATACGAGCTCTCATCGTACCAGCCGGATCCCTCGTTTCCCTTCACGGTGAGAAGAAACTGTGTCTTATATGTGAGGTTCAAATAAGCCGTCGATCGCAAGTAAAGACTGAGTAGAGTAGAGTTCGACCCATCCTGCCATGAAACAAATACCTCACGCACACCGCTTCCAACGCCAACTACGTCCGGGACCGCAATGAAGTGCCAACGCAAAACAGCGAGTTTCACGGTCAAATGGCCCGAACTGTCTGTTTTGACTTGCTGATAACCATCTATGGTGACTGGAATACTTGGTTTGTTCGTTGACAGATACACATCGGCATTTTGGACTATGTTGATGCTGATTTCGACCATGCTATCGGTGCCATGAGTATAGCTCCATTCGTCGGTCTTCAACCCAGATGGCAGATAAGAACCCACGTAAGGCGGCAGAGGTTGGAACATAGCGTAAACCGTGACGTGAATGGTGGTCGGGTAGCTCGGAGCTTGGATGGTCGTGTAGAAGGTATGGGTTCCCTTATTTCGAACCTGCTCAACATCGCTAGTGCCTAGGAGAGTTTGGACCGAGGGCTCTACCGCGTTTCCTGTTGAGTTGTAGAAGCGTGCTGTTATCAACCATAGTGCCGGGAGCGCCGAATATCCGCTCAACATCGGAAATGAGTAGTTGACGACTACACTAATTCGAAATGTGAAATTTATCGGAACCTCTGATGGATAGTCTATATTGCCAACCCGAACGTAATACGTAGGAGTTTGTTGTGCGCTTACCACCAAGTTGGCGTAACAGTGGGCGATGACCGACGGAAGCAAAATGACGGTGAATATAGCTACAGTAAATCTTCTCATCAATCATTCTACCTTAATCGATCACGGCGACAAAGATTGTGTAACCATCGCTTTCGCCATTTTCCCTATTCACTTCTCGCTTTCTTCTGGTGCGATAGTTGATGGTGACAAGTGAGAGCGCAATGGTAGGCACAACTAGTGCGATAGATAGCATTGTTTCTGGTATCGGGATTCCGCTTCGCTCTAGGAAGACGTTAATTCCCTCTATCCTGCTGCCCTCTGGTACCGCAATGGTGGAAGAGAAGGTGTAGTGGCCTTCTCCTTTGCTTGTCCAATCCGTAACGGTGAGGCTGTAGTTACCGGGATCGAGGTATGCTTCGTAGAAGCCATCGTACGAGTAGTGTATCTCGGTTAGCGTCGGACTTGTGAAGTTCAGTTGCGCCCAAGATATAGTGCGAACGTCGTCAGCGTACGTTGCTCCTAAGACTGCCCCTCTAACGAGCCCACGCAGGTCGATTGATGTTTCGATTGAGGCTTCGCCCGATAGATGTGCGTCGTCGATGTGCAAGGGACTTCTTTGCTGCCAAGGCCCAAGGTGGTTGAAAGCGTATGTGGTTCCAACGAACCCGGTTCGGAATCCGCCGATGGTGTGGTAGGATTCGCCGAGCAGTAGCCCCTCCACGGGTGGATAGAACTCATTCGGTTTGTACCAGTTAACCGTGTCCAGTTCGACTGTCCATCCTCCCAAGTAGTCTGGCATTCCCGCGATACCGTACGAGCGATAATAAGTCCCATCAATCTCCCAGTAAGAGTTGAAGCCTGCAATCGTCCAGCGTACCTCTGCCGATCCGAAGGGAACATAACTCACGTTGAAAGGGGGATGAAAGGCATCTGAGGTCTCTGATGCAGCTACAAGTTCCCCCAGCTCGTCATACACTCTAACTCTCATTGACATGTTGAATGGGCTATCCGTGAATAGGCTCTCATCTTTGAACTTGATGAGCAAGGTAAGGTTCACACCGATTGTGAGGGAGACACTGATGTCCGCCTGAGAACCAGCAAATGCGTACGTTTGCGATGAGTGTTCCTGAATGTAACCGTAAGTGAATGTTCGGACCATATAGGTGTCGGTTGGCAACGCGACCATGGATATCCCGAAGGCATCCCTGTAGAGTTGAGGATTCCATAGGAATCCTGCAGCAAATTCCAAACCCCTGATTGTAGCCCCGGCTTCAACTTCAGCCTCGGCGGGGGGTGAAACTACTGATGAATCGGGTCCAAACACCTCTAGTCTCGCCGAACCATTGTAATCCATGTGCAAATTACTGCCGCTGAACGGGAGTGAACTCTCGCCATTGGGTTGGGTCGGGACGACCCAGTCTTTTCCGTCCCATGTCCGGATGAATCCTAAGTTTTTCCCATCCGAGCGATAAAGGAAAACGGTCATCTGGGCTCCAGGCCAAGTCCAATCGCGAAGGACGCCCGGCCTTTGGAAATCTTTGCTGTATATGGTAATGTTTACGCCCGCACCGCGGAGCATTGCAAGGCTCACATGAACGCTGGAACCCCAAGACACTGAAACTTGTAGTGCTGATTCTTGCATGTATCCGCGCATGTAGACGCTGATTGAGTAGCTCCCGGGCACTAATCCGTAGTCTCTAATGTCGCGGTATCGGAGTAGAGAATATTCCATACCAAAGGTGCCTCCGCCTCCCGGAGCGATGAAATCGTTGGGCCCCGCCATCCCGAAACCCGCCAATGCCAAAGTTGCCGTGGTATTCTTGGAACCTATGTAGGTAAAATTGAAGGCGCTTAACGCGTTTGTGCTAGCGTCGTACGCTTCCATGATCACATATCGACCTGGGTCAGGACCGCCGACAGCTGAATCCGTTATGAGTCCTGGTAAGTTGTGGAAGTGAAATGTGATGTTCAGTGATCCTCCCAACCGCAGGTCGAGCGGTACGAAAACATCGGCGGCATACTCGCCGGCAGTTATTTCGAATGGGTAGTCAACGTATCCGCCAC
>Ga0187771_10003479_pt1 | contig 10989 bp, 8 predicted proteins | sample 0116_SJ02_MP15_1_FD_133139 | JGI IMG/M metagenome (GOLD analysis project Ga0187771, IMG submission 133139) | Tropical peat soil microbial communities from peatlands in Department of Meta, Colombia - 0116_SJ02_MP15_10_MG | ecosystem: Environmental > Terrestrial > Soil > Wetlands > Peat | place... | reverse complement strand
CCGTGGCATCCGGAAAATACGACATCGCGATCTGCGTGGACACAGATGGAACCCGCTTTACGACGGCACCAGAAAGGCCCTCGAGCTACCTCTACCCGCTAACCGATTACAAGAAACTGTACGGGCGTGATATCGCAATAGTTCAGCTGTGTCACGATACTGCGTTTGTGCGATGGACAGGAGCCAGCTACGCTGCGATGGACCAGGCTTCCAGGCACTACCTCCGGGATGCCGGAATCACTCCCGAACAACTGGACGATGCGTTTGTAGGAGCGACGATTACCGCCCGTCAGCACGGCAAGCTGAATCCCAATGCTACGGGCCGCGTCCCTTGGGAAGAGATTGCGAAACAGCGCGGAATGGACACCAAGACCTATCTGAAGTCTCCTTCCTACGATCCCTACCTCACAGAATATTGCAGACTCGCCTACCTGACCCCAATGGCCCACGGCGCCGCTGCAGTTATCGTATGTGCAACTGATGTCGCCAAACAGTTCAAGCAGCAGCCTATCGAGGTCGTCAACACCGCTCAGTGCGACCTTTCGAATCTGGTGGCCAACATGGCGTCGAGGATGACCAGGGGCGCAATCACGAAACTGTACGAAATCACTGGTTACAAGCCTGAGGACATCGAGTACCTGCAGACCACGGACATGGATCTTTCGGACATGCTGGACAGCGCAGAGGCGGTGGGGTACCTGCCGAAGGGAGAGGGGTGGAAGTACTTCCGCGACGGCCGCACGAGGTTCGACAAAGATAAGCCGGTCAACACCAACGGCGGCCACGTGGCCGTAGGTCACGCATATGCGGCTACCGGCTTGTCAACGATCTGCGAATGTGTCTGGCAGATGCGAGGCCAGGCCGGCGAGCGCCAGATCCCCAAGCCGCCGAAGGTTGTAATGATGCGCGGCCAGGGCGGGGGGCAGTCCGTGTCGATCTCAATCTTCAAGACGCTGGATTCCGGAGCCAGAATCCATCGGGAAGCGGAACCGCCCAGATACAAACCCAAGCCGATCGTCAAGATGTTCTACGATGGGCTGGACAAGGGCAAATTCCTCGGCATGAAATGCACGGCCTGCGGGGGCGTTGAGTTTCCCCCCTACCCTGTCTGCAACAAGTGCGGTCACATCGGAAACCAATTCGTAGAACTCATCGGGGATGCAACAGTCAACGAGGTCTACAAGATTCTTCCCGCGTTCACTACGCCTGAGATGGCACCGTATGCACCGTTGTTCGCTGCAGAGTCCAAGCTGGCGGAGGGTCCAGAACTCACGACCCTGATTTTCGGTGTCACCCCGGAGACCTATGCAAAAACCAGAGACAGCGTCCCCCTGAAGGGGAAGCTTGTCGCACTGCCTTACGTCGGACAAGACTTCAACTCTTTCGCCATCGGCATCAACGGAGCGGTCCCCAGAGCCAAAGAGGGGGCAGGCAGACAGGCATCGAAGGAATACGACGTGTTGGTGCGTGGCCGCTCATTGGAATTGTCGAAAGAACCACAGTGAACAAGCAAATGGAAAGCGCTATAGTGAACGAGGTGTGCAATCGTGTCCACACCATCTAAGCCGCCCAAGTCGGATCAGGGGCGCAGGTTCGCTCCCCGAGTGCCATTCGAAGAGTACAAGGAACGCTTCAAGGAGTTCTTCAATCTGAAGCGCGAGAACGGAATCATCGAGGTCCGGGCGCACACCCGTGGAGGGGAAGTTCAGTGGTCCCGCGAGGTTCACGAAGGGTGGGGACGTATATTCCAGTTTGTGGGTGCCGACCCCGAGAACGAGGTTATGATAATCACGGGGACCGGCGAACACTGGATTGCAGGGATGGACAAAGTTACCATGGCCAGCATGGTCGAGAAAGCCGAAGCAAATCCTAAGGCGTTCGCGGAAGACACCTACGACGGATGGTATGTGGACGGAAGCCGCTTGCTGGATGCCTTGCTCTGGGACATCCCAATCCCAACAATCGGGGCCATTAACGGACCTGGGATGCATACCGAGTTCCCCCTGCTATGCGACTTGACAATCTGTACTGCAGACACCCAGTTCTTCGAAGCCCACATGCCGATTGGCGTAGCCCCAGGTGACGGCCAGTTCCTGGTATGGCAACAGTTGCTCGGCCTCAAGAAGGCCAATTACTTCATGCTCACGGGGGAGCCCATCGATGCGAAGTCAGCCCTGGAGTGGGGGCTCGTAAATGGGGTAGTTCCGCGGGAGGAACTGATACCCCGCGCCTGGGAGCTTGCCGAAGTGATGATGAAGCAGCCCCGTGTCGTCCGCCGCCTGACCTCGCAACTCATGAAACGACCCTGGCGCCGACTCTTCACCGAGGACTTCAACATGCATTTTGCCCACGAGTGCTTTGCCGTCAACGTTACTGGAATGGGTCGTGCTAACCCGGGCCCATCATCGAAGAAAGACTGAGCGGCTTAGAGCTACCGTCCTCACGGTTGCCGAATGGCATGCTCGATTGCAATGAGTCACAGAGGGTTGCTCTGCAATAGCCAATTGCCAGGTCTGAGAATCGAATCAACACAATAAGTAATCTTCGTGGGTTGAAATCGTAATGACTTTGAAACCAATGTCTCGCTCAGTCTCCATCATAGGGGTCGGTGCCACAAGGTTTGGCGACCCCAGTGACACGCCTGAACTTGGAGGCTCATCCCTGCAGGACATGGCCGCCGCGGCAGCAATGGCTGCCATGGAGGACGCCGGCGTCAACCCCCGTCAGATCGGCAAATGCGTTTTGGGCATGACCTGCAGCTCCTTCTACAACAGCAACTGTTTTGCGCCAAACTTTGGCTTTGGGGAATTCATAGGGATGAAGGGCAAGGCGAGTTCCTTTCACAGCGAAGGTTGCGCCTCCGGTTACAACGCGTTCAACGAGGCCGTTGACTGCGTCGCATCCGGAAGGAGCGATATTGCCATCTGTGTAGACACCGCGCAAACCCGTCTTGTGAACGCGCCCAATCAACCCTCATGCTACCGCTATCCAGCTGCAGACTACAAGAAACTATACGGACGAGACCTGGGGGCGCCCGGGCCCTTAGCTCTCGATACTGCCTATGTCAAATGGGTTGGATCCTATTTTGTAACACAATTTGATGGCATGAGCAGACAGTACATGAAGGACAACAGGATTACCCCAGAACAACTCGAAGATGCGTACATCGGAGCGTCGATTACAGCACGCGAGCACGGAAAACTGAACCCTATTGCCTACGCCCGCACCACTTGGGAAGAAGAGGCGAAGAAGCGTGGATTTGACGATGTGAAGGCCTATCTGAAGTCCCAGTATAATCCGCTTCTCTCCGAATACATGCGGGTCGCTTACTTCATCCTACAAGCCGATGGCGCCGCTGCGGTTATCGTTTGTGCGTCTGACATGGCGGGACGGTTCAAGCAGCAACCCATCGAGGTCGTTAACATTGTTCAGTCAGACATGTCGGCTTTGACACCGAATGCCGAGGCGGAATGCACCAGGGAAGCCGCTAAGCAACTGTATGAAGTCACGGGGTACAGGCCGGAGGACATCGAATACCTGCAGACCGGCGAGTCGGACATGAGTGGCGTTCTAGACAGCGCGGAGGCGGTGGGGTACCTGCCAAAGGGGGAGGGGTGGAAGTACTTCCGCGACGGAAGAACGAGGTTCGACAAAGACAAACCCATCAACACCGACGGCGGCTCGGTGGGGGTGGGTCATGCCTTCGGTTCTACACCCGTTGAATACATCATGGAATGCGTTTTGCAGATGCGCGGCCAGGGTGGAGCCAGACAGATTCCGAAGCCCCCCAGGGTTGTCATGCTCCGCGGCTTCAGCGCTATTCAGACAGCATCAGTTGCAATCTTCAGAACGCTGGAACCTGGAGCGCGGAACAAACCGCAAGCGGAACCGTCTAGGCATGCAACATATCGGCCGGTTGTCAAGTCGTTTTATGAGGGGTTGGACAAAGGCAAATTCCTCGGTATGAAATGTCCAACTTGCGGCAACGTCGAGTTCCCTCCCTATCCGGTCTGCAACAAATGCGGTCACATCGGTAACGAGTGGGTCGAACTCAGTGGCGACGTCACCGTCAACGAAGCCTACAGACTGTATCCTGCACTCGTCACACCTGATCTTGCACCATACGCCCCAATATTCGGTGCAAACGTCACGCTGGCGGAGGGAACCGTAATTGGGACCCTGCTCTTCGGCGTCACGCCGGAGACCTACGAGAAGACGAGAGACAGCGTCCCCCTGAAGGGGAAGCTTGTCGCACTGCCAATGGAGGGTTTCAACTCGTTCGCTGTCGGCATCAATGGGGCTGTCCCTATACCTAAAGGTGGTGAAGCCACGGGATCGAAGCACTGGGATCGGTTCGTAAAGGGCCGCATGGATCAGATGGTGGAGGAAAAGTGACTTCGGCTACGAACTCGGGACGCGGCTTGCGATATTCCCGTTGACTGGTGCTCTGGAAACGAGATTGCCTTAGATGTCGGCACTGCCCTGAGAAGAGAGGGGGCTGTGCTGCTCGGGGGACTGGAGGCTCAGACATATGACGATTATGGGCCCAGTCTGTCAGAACAGAATTCTCACACAGCCTGAGGATTAATCGAGTCCCATTTCGAAGAACGCATGGGCGGCGTCGATCTATGATTGCAATGAGTCACAGAGAGTTCTTTTGCGACAGCCGGCTGCCAATTCTGGAAATCAAGACCGCAGGATAAATAATCTTCAGGAGTCGGAATCGTTATGCCAGTGACAAAATGGGATGACTACCTTCTCCACCAGAACTTCAGTACCTTGGACAAGATCCAGAGCGACGGCACGAACGCCTTTGAACGAAGTTTGATTGTCTGCGTTAGCCCGGACGGAAAACTGCAACTAGACATTTCGGTGTTCATTTACCCAAACAGGAAGATTACAGACGTAGGGATAGGGATTCGCTACGGGAACACTCAGCGCAGCATGTTCATTTCGAGGCCCATGGATCCAGAGAATGACCGCGACGATTTCAGGCTCGGTCCGTTTCACGCCAAAATTGTGGAACCCATGAAACGATGGCAAATCGACTTGGCCGAAAACGATTATGGCATAGGCTGCTCTCTGAAGATGGAGGGGCGCTCGGCTCCATGGGAAGCTGGCGATTGGGTCGCGATGTCGAAGGATTTCTATCAGGCGGTCGTCTGCCAAGCTCTACGGTTCTCTGGCACCATCACCTTCGAATCCAAGGAATACAGCGTCAATGGCTGCGTTGGCGTGAAGGACCGAAGTTGGGGCATAAGACCTGGTGCTGGACCTTCTATAGAATCAGAGGCACCAATAACACCTGCCCTTGCCATGGAGAACTGGATAGCCGCTCATTTCCAAAATTACTCGTTTAACCTAATAGGCACTGTCATGAACCCGGCCGTTGTTGGCAAAGAGATGGAGTTCTTTGTCTCGAACATCGTTAGCGACGATGGCACGGTGATGCCATTGGGCGACGTTCATCACCGAGTGGAGTTCCTCGAACCCTTTGAGAAACATCGCGAGTACACCAAAGAAGAATTTCTGCTGAAAGACCCTGCTGGAAAGAAAAGGCATCTGGTGATCAGACCGATATCCCGCCCGTTCTCTCTCTTTGCCATGGGTTGGTTTCATGGTATGCTTGGAAAGGATTTTGGAGGCTTCCATATGGAAGGAAACCAGCTTGATGCCTCCAAACCTGCTCCTCTTGGAGACGAGCGCTGGCTTAACCAGCACCGGGTCTGCGAGTGCCAATTAGACGGAGACAAGGGAGTGGCCTTCGTTGAGTCAATCTTTTGCCAGTTACCTGATTGGAAGTACAAACCGACTTGGTAGTGGCAAAGAGGCGGTAGACACTTGAGGAAACTGTTAATCCATCACTGGTGCGTACACCATGTTTGGACAGAAAGAGAGAATGAACATGCAGGCAAGAATCTCTGAAGCCGTGTACAAGAACGTAGCGGACATTTTCTTGTTGAGCAGAGATTATGTCGCCGCGCATCCAGAACTCAGGTTCAGGGAAGATCTGCATGCAAAATCCCTTCAATACTTCCCGTTGATAGGCGCTTTAGAAACCGATCTTGACATCGAACTGGACTATCACAGATTCCAAAACGAGGCCCGGACAGTTGGTCTTGCCATCGATTTTGTTTCGGAAGCTTGCAACAATCAGCATCACTGATCCGGGCTCTGTGAAGCCTCTTCAGTCTGAACATCGAAAGGACCAAGAGACTATACATGAGCCCTGTGAATCCGCTACGCGCGAAGGGATCAGCTTGATCAAAGGTGTTGGGATAGACATGGTGAGCATAGGCGAGATGTCACGGTATATGAAACAGTTTGGCGCTTCGTTCGTCAGCCGGACCTTCACAAATCGAGAAGTAAGCGCCTCCAAGTTGTCGCCTAACCCGGCAGAGTATCTGTCTACCAGATTTGCTGCGAAGGAGGCCGTCTTCAAAGCGGTCGCCCACTCTACGAGAAGCAAGCAATTCGATCCTCGCATCGTCGAGACACTGAACGATAGCGATGGGTATCCAGTCGTGCAAGTCAACACGCGACTGCAAGCCTTGTTAGACGAGGCGGGCATCGAATTCCTGCATGTTTCTATGGCCACCGAAGGAGATTATGCTACAGCAATTGCAGTAGCTAGTTCCAATCACTGACATAAATCGTATACTGCATCGGACTGGCAGCACGCGGTTCGGAATTACCCCGAACACTGAAGGACAGCAGATAGAATCGAGTTATACTTCGTTTCTGGGCTGTCCGTCCGGCTTGTGAGGACCACTGGTATTGTCGCCCCGCACAGCACACTAGCTGAGGGCAAGTGAGCCAAGTAGTGGATGGATTTGTGCAGAACGTTCCCGGCACAGATTTCTGGCATCAGAAGGACATCGGCGTTTCCCGCTACTTCACTTGTCAGACCTTTGTGCCTCGCAGCATCAGCATCAAGCGCGTTGTCGAGAGCAAATGGTCCCTCAAGGATGATATCCTCACCCCAATCCATTTTTGCAAGTTGACCCGCGTCCACCGAACTGGGCATATCGGGATTCACCTCTTCGAGTGCGGAAACTGCAGCAACCTTGACCTTATCGTAGCCGAAAGCCCTCGTCAGTTTGGCGACGTTCTTCACTATCTTCACCTTCTCCTCCATCGTCGGAGCGATGTTCACCGCGGCATCAGCGAAGAACACCAGACGGTTACGGTCTGAGTAGTAAAAGATCGTCGCGCCATTGAGAATGGAGCCCTCCGGAAATAGTCCGGATGCCGGGCTCTTGATCGGGATCAGGAATATGGCGGTGTGCACGCTGCCCTTCATTTCCAGATCTGCTCGGCGGTCTCGCACATATTGCGCCGCAATCGTTGCAGCCCTTATCTCCCTGGGCTCGTTAATTATCTCGTAGTCCTCCGGTGGTTCGCGCATCTCTGCGAGCAGGTCCCGGATTTTCGGCCCGTTGCCGATGAGGATGCCTGAGACGATGCCCTTCCGCTTCGCATCCACCACAGCTCCCAACGACAAATCATCCTCAGCACCGCAAAGAACGAGTCTTCTTCTGACATTCTCCTCAATCACATGCTCTTCTACTTCAGCAAAACTCCGAAACATGTCACATCGCTCTCCTGGGAGCAAACTCCTTGATTTCCTCCTTGCCACACAAGGCCCCGTACGAGCGTAGGCTCAATGATTCCATCTCGCGCTCGCCAGGGAGGACCATTACGGGCGCGATGAACTGAACGCGGTCGGTAACGCTGTCGGTGATGTACTTTGAGTTGGCCATTCCTCCTATTAGAAGAATAGCATCCACGTCACCTTTCAGCACAGTCGCGTAGGCTCCGATGTCCTTGGCTATCTGGTAACACATGGCATCCAGCACTTCTTTCGCATACTTGTCGCCTTCCTCAATTGCTTTCGCTATCTCCTTGACTTCGATTGCGCCAAGGTAAGCCATGAGCCCGGCTTCGCCGTTTATGTGCTTCATCATGCCGTCAAGGTCGTACTTGCCAGAGTAGCAGAGTTTGATGAGGGGTCCCGCGGGAACGGTGCCGGAGCGGTTGCCGGAGAAGGGCCCATCCCCTTCGATTGCGTCGGGCCCGTCAACCATTCTTCCCTTCTTGTGTGCAACCACACTGATACCGCCTCCCATCATGGCCACCACCAGGTTCAGATCTTCGTAGTCCCTGCCAATGCTTTCAGCGTAGTACTTCGACATGGCTTTCTGGTTCAGGGCGTGGCATCTCGACAGCCGGCGAATTTCCTTGAGCCCAGAATACCTCGCCAAAGGTTCAAACTCATCTGTGGTGGGAATGTCGACAGTCAAGGGTATGGCTTTCTTGCCCTGTGTAAGATCATAGGCGATGCGGCACCCCACAGAGCATACGTGCACCCCGTACTCACCACTCATCATTTGGTTGACCATGGCCTCGTTGATCCTGTACACCCCCCCGCCGATGGGTTCTGTAGTGCCGCCACGAGATACGAAAGCATCCAATTCGTCCAATTTGATACGGTGCCTTCTCATGTAATTCAGAATGATCTCTTTCCTCATTTTCAGCTGGTCGAAGACGGTATTGAATTTCTTTAGATCTTCAGAGGGATGGCTGATTGTCTCCTTGGCAACGCACCTGTCATCCTTGTAATACGCAACTTTGGTGGAAGTGGAGCCCAGGTTAATCGCGAATATTCTCTTCACTCGCTGTCACCTGCTCGAGCAGATTTCGTAGTGATCTCTCAGCGCCACCGAAGACTTGTAGCCACCATAGGCTATCGGTGCGTCTTACGATTTTTCAACGAAACGACCTGCCCTCAAGCGGTCAAATTCCTCCGATGCCTTGGCCTCGACGGCCTTGGGGATGGGGACTGCACCGTTGATGCCGACGGCGAAGGTGTTGAATCCGGATATGGTGTTGGGCATGACGACAAGCTTCCCCTTCAGGGGGACGCTGTCTCTCGTCTTCTCGTAGGTCTCCGGCGTGACGCCGAATAGGAGGCAGGTGATTTCTGCCCCTTCTGCCAGCTGTGCTTCGGTGGAGAACACTGGTTTGTAGGGTGCGAGAACCTCCGTCGTGAAGATAGGGGGAACCGCGAACACTTCGTCGACGGTGACGTCGCCGCTGAGTTCCACCAAATCGTTGCAGACGGTGCCGCACTTGTTGCAGGCAGGATAGGGAGGAAACTCGACGTTTCCGCACGCCGGGCATTTGGTGCCGAGGAACTTGCCCTTGTCCAATCCTTCGTAGAACTGTTTGACAAGCGGTTGGGGCTTGAACTTCGGAGTGCCCATCTTCGGTTCAGCTCCTCCCTTTGGCACGCCCGACGTTTTCAGGATCGAGATGGATACCGACTGGTTCCCGCCCTGGAGACGCACCATGGCGACCCGAGGAGGCTTGGGGATCTGCCTCTGACCCGCCTGGCCGCGCATCTGCCAAACCGTTTCGACAATGCCGGCCATCGGAGTGGCAGCGAATGCATGGCCGACACCAAATGTGCCGCCGTTGGTGTTGATGGGTTTGTCCTTGTCGAAGCTCGTGCGGCCATCGCGGAAGTACTTCCAGCCCTCGCTCTGCGGGAGATATCCGACCGCCTCGGCACTATCTACCAGGTCCAACACGTCCATGTCGGTTGTCTGCAGATACTCGATGTCCTCGGGCTTGTACCCCGTTGCATCGTACAGCTGCTTGATTGCCCCCCTTGTCATTCGCTGCTCAACGTTCGGCGTCAACACCGACATGTCGCACTGAGCGATGTTGACGACTTCAATGGGCTGCTGCTTGAATTTCTTGGCGATGTCGGTTGCACACACGACGACTGCAGCGGCGCCTTCGTCTAGCACGGCAATGCCAGACGGGCGCAAGTATTCGGTGACTTTGGGGTTGTATTTGGACTTCAGATAGGCCTTCGCATCGTCATATCCGCGCTCCTTCGCCTTTGCTTCCCAAGTGTCGCGGGCGTAGGCGAAGGGATCCAGTGCTCCGTGATGGCGGGCGGTGATTGCTGCTCCTATCGTTGCATCATCCAACTCATCAGCGGTTACTCCGGTATTCCTGATGTAGTGTCTTCCGCAGGAGTCCATGGCGGCATAGGTTGCGCCAGTCCACCGAATATAGGCGGTATCGATCGCTGTGGCCCCACCACCCCAATTTCGTCCGTAGTATTGCTTGTACTCATTGGACGGATGTCGATAGCACGAAGGCTTCTCTGGCTCGCTGAAGTAGCGGGTTGAATCGGTATCCACGCAGATGGCGATGTCGTACCTTCCTGATGCGACGTCGGTGACTGCCTCGTCAAAGCAGTTTTGAGCGGTAGCGCAGGCTTCATTATGATAGACCCCCGCCTTGCCCTTCATGCCAACGAACTCCAAGAAGCCATGAACCGGAGTCATGGTGTCGCTGTTGTAGTAGGAACTGCAGGCCATACCCATGACAAGCCTGTCAACCTGACGTGGGTTGACGCCGGCATCTTCCATGGCACTCAGGGCTGCCCAGGCTGCCAGGTCCTGCAGGGACATGCCCTTGATCTCAGGCGTGTCTGCGGGGTCGCCATACTTCGTCATGCCAACGCCGATGATGGATACCGAACGAGACATAGGCTTCAGGGTCATGGTCATCTTAACCCCCCAGACGCTATTTATCTCGAAGTCTCGATTCCCAGACTTGGCAGCCGTTTGTCGCAAAAGAACTCTCTGTGACTCATTGCAATCAATTTCGTTTACGTGGAGGGAAGGGGACCCAAGGGGTCAGCATTCTTCGATGTCTTCCAAGCTACGCCTCACTTAGGGCGCCGCGACCAGCAGGGGGCGCTAGCAGAAGCTAATTTTCTCCTGTCTCTCCATGCCTTTAGAGGCTTCGTGCGCATTTAACGGCTGGAATCGAATCCGGGTGAGTGCGGGCCCGACGGGACCCGGACCGAAAACGGTGCCAAAAATAGTATCACGGGTCCGTTCCACAATGGTATCGAACCCGATTGACTGGTGGCTAGAGCAGCCTCGAGAACTCATCGTACACGTT
>Ga0187771_10003478_pt1 | contig 10992 bp, 10 predicted proteins | sample 0116_SJ02_MP15_1_FD_133139 | JGI IMG/M metagenome (GOLD analysis project Ga0187771, IMG submission 133139) | Tropical peat soil microbial communities from peatlands in Department of Meta, Colombia - 0116_SJ02_MP15_10_MG | ecosystem: Environmental > Terrestrial > Soil > Wetlands > Peat | place... | reverse complement strand
TGGATCTCTCAGGTAATTGCCTTTCATGTTCGGCTTTTGTATTTGGCTCAAGATGACGGGTGTTCTTGTGTGGGACACGCGTGTTGTGGTGCGGAATAAGCAGGGAAGCTCAAGCTTTTCTGAAATTTCCACAGCGTCGTGCACCATGGCCTTAGCTTCTTGAGCGTCTGAGGGCTCTAGCATAGGCAAGTTAGATAGTAGAGCATAGTAGCGGTTGTCTTGCTCGTTTTGGCTACTATAGCATTCTGGATCGTCGGCGGTAACGACGATTAGGGCTGCACGAACACCTGTATAAGCGAACACCATTAGTGCATCGGCCGCCACGTTCAAGCCCACGTGTTTCATCGCTGTAAGCGCTCGAACTTTACAGATCGCAGCGCCTGCTGCGGTTTCTAAGGCCACGATTTCGTTGGTGGAGTATTCCATGTACATGCCCACATCTTTTGCGACGAGAGCGATTGCATCTGCGATTTCTGAGGCTGGTGTGCCCGGATAAGTGGTCATAACGCCTATGCCCGTCTCCAGTACGCCTCGAGCGATGGCCTCATTGCCTAAAAGTAACACGCGCTTTCCCACAGCGTCATCGAGTAATTTATTTCTTAGGTCCGCCAGACCTTGCTCCTCCAGTAAAGATAGAGAGAATAGAGAAGGTTTCTTTGAATACATATACATTTTGTAATTCTCAGTGCGCGCTAAACAAAAAAAAGAGAATGAGCATCTAGCACACTAGAAATCACAATGTGGAAACATGAATTCGTTATTATCAGAAGCAGAAGTTTTGGCAGATACAGAGATTTGCGGACAGGTCGTTTCATCAGAAAACCCTAGAGAATGCAAACTGGTTGCAAAAATGATTTTTGATATTAACGATAGGTCGTAGATGCAACTGCTCATCCACAGCCAAAAGATTTTTCTGAAGTTTTCCAATATAAAGTCTGGGGTTTTCAATTGGCAATTGATTCGTTTGAATTGAGGGGGAAACCGAACATTCCTGCAAATGCCCACACAGTCTTTGTCTTTGACCTCCCTTTTTCTATACCCGTTCCAGATGGAATTTACCAAACTAAGGTTGGAACACACGTGGCAGAAATTTCGGTTAAGAGAATCCAACGTGAAAAAATTGAGGGTTTTGAGGGGAGAGGCACTTTGCAGATGATGTTCGACAAATACGGCAAGTCATCTTTTAGCCATATTGACTTAAAGCTTCCTTGGGTGGTTGATTTCTTTGAAATTGGAAGAAAGCCACTTCTCATTAATGCTCCTCCTAGAGCAAAAGCCAAGGAGATTGCACTTCACTATTTGAATCGTTTCATAGAAGTCGTCAGATACATAACTGGAGAATACTGGGTCGAACCCGTCCGATATCAAGACATATTGACGTATGGGGCTTTCTATTGGGACGGCAAGAAAAGATACCCTGCTGGCTTGCACTTGTTAGATTCTGGAGTCGGTGGGTTTAGAGTGGGAGGGGGTCATCCTTTCCAGATGGAGAAGGAAAAAATTGAGAAACTAAATAGCATTCTCAAAAATGAGTTAGAGATTGATTCTAGTAAGATTTTCATCCTAAATGCAAAGGACTCATGCTTGCAAGAAGACTTTAGGCTTGCTGTGATAGAGACAGTTGCGGCTTTAGAGGTTGTTCTATACAAATTTATCAGGTTGCAAGGTCATAAGTTACAAATACAAAATGACGAATTGAAAGGTTTCATAGCAGATGTCGGCTTAACTGGAAACATAAGCGTAGTCCTGAGAATGTTGACAGGAGGTCTCGAACAGATCGATGAAGAAACTATCAGGAAATGCCGAGGGATCATAAAAATTCGAAACAAAATACTCCATGAGGGACTTAGAGACATAGGCTCGACTGACACCGAAGAGAGACTGGTTGCAGTGGAGCGTATGATTGCATATTTGGAGAAGTTAATTTCACAAATAGGATGATGATTCGTCGGCAACTTTTGTTTGTAAGAAAGACAAATGTTTGTTCTTTGTGTTTGTTTTAGTTTGTTTGTGTGTGAGATATTAGTCAATTAGTGTGTGTTAGTTATTACACAGAGAGTGTGTGCGTCTAGAAAGGAGGAGTAGGGAGAGAATGAGAGAGAGAAAAAGGGTAAAGTTTTATCCCAGATGCTGTTTTTGTGTTATAAAAACAGAATTTGCCCTCGTTAACTATGAAATGTCATAAGAAAGAAAGGTTATAGTTGAATTAATGAAACTTTTGGATAGATTGTACAATCTATTCCCAATCGTGCGCTCTAATAAGCTCACGAAGTGAATAATTCACCTTGAGAATTTACTCCTCAGTCGTTGTATTGACTTCGTGCTTGATGAGGCATATTTGGACCATATTTGGATCATATGCTGGACCGAGGGGTTCTGTGAAGTCTTTGTCACCTTTCCCCTTTTGTTGTCCATGTGAAAAATCGTCACCTATCACACTACTGTTGAATATCTAGACAATGGTACATGATTGAATATGACTTTCCCTTTTTACTGAAGAGAAACCTGATTAAACAGGTTTCATTGAGGAATCTTTTGGTTTTATTATCAGTTCTTTCGGAATATCCACGGCTCGAACGACATTTTGCGAATTTATTACATAGATTGGTGATCCATCAGGATTATGTTTCTTAAGTCGTTTGATTCCAAGAAGAACTAGTTTGATCTTAAGAGTTGTTCCATCCTTGAGTTTGTAGATATTCCAATATTCTTTAGACTCTTCAAAATCAATATCATCAGCATCAGCCATATCTTGAGGCGTTATAATTGGTGGCGTTGCCATTCTAATCACTTCAATTTGAAATTAAACAGAATCTAATAGCTTTTAAGACTTTCGCGTAATGGTACTTTGTACATTATTAGCTATGATTTGTGCTCAATGTGACTCACCGATTCATAAAGCTATTTATCTATCTACTCTAATAGACACAATAGATTCAATATGATGTCACCAGAGACAGGGAGACAAGTAGATTTTGAACCCATTGGTGAAGGTGAAGAGCGGGGACAAACATTACTTGCCGATGATACAGTAGTCGAAACTAGAATAGTCTTAGCAGACTTGTTAATCATGGGCGAGGATATGCTAGGTCCACAGGTAGCTATTAATCCTGTTATTGCTCTTCGAACCAAATGCTCTCCAAAAGTAATGGAAATGTTTAAAGATAAACCATTTCCACCAGCAACTCCTATCCCGTTTACTCCTGAAGGCGGATTCGAAATAATTGATATCGTCAAAGTCTTGAAACCTACGCAAAGTAGTTACAAATTCGAAAAATATACTATTACTATTTCACTAAAAATTGACTCTGTCGCACGAAATAAGCTTTACAAGATTATTAATGGTGGTCCAATATACAACGTCAGATGGACTACTAATTATAAAGTTGCTATGGTGTAGTGCCTAGACTGAATCAGAAACTTTACGCTCAGCGTTGTGCGGAACATATCGCGCACGCTAAAACACTCTGCGCTATTCGTGACTATGTTCAAGCAGGAGAAAAGATTTGGGGAGCGTTATCTGCGTTGATTAACTCACGGGTTATGCCCGAAAGAAAACGTATCGATGAGAAAAAGAACAGTTTCTTAAATCTTTTTAGTGCCTATAAAAGCAAAACTTCTTCTAATGTTAATGCTCAGATGAATGGACTTGGATTCAAAACCGCTGAAGAAATCTTCGACAGCATATATGGTTTGCACAAATATTTCTACGGAGGCGCAGAATACAGCGACTCAGAACTTTCGCAGATTATTCCTTTTCTAATCAGTTTGATTGAACAACTGTAATAGTTGCTTTGAATTAGCTTGAATTATGCGATATAATTATGGCTAGCTACGACGCATGTATTGACAGATACACAATATAACTTTAGGGAAGTCAATGTGTTGACGATAATAATACCTTCACCTTCGCCTGCGGATGTCCAATATGTTTTATTCTTCTGCACAAAGGAACAATCATAATCATCGGTCTCCAGAGTAGTATACCCAACAGATATATGGGCTTTGGATAATAGATTTCTTATTATTTCAAGAAACTCTATTAAATAGTTCACTTCTTCAGGCTTCAGGCTTTTGCCATATTCATGTACTTCGATATCAATTCCGTCGAGTACCATTTGAAGAACATGCAATCTGTTCCGTTCTCCACTTTTCAAAATGCCCTCTTGCTTAAGCTCATCAAATAGTGAAGACATGCCAGTTGAATCATAAAGGGTTTTCCCGAGCGCTTCTGCTAATATTTGAGAATGTTTATGAATCTCGCTCAGCATAAAATCTATTGCTTTAGGGAATTGCTTTGTTGAAATTAGTTCCATACAAGTTTGTACAATTTTGTCGGTTTGCAGATTCGTTTCAAATTTTGACTCAATCAAATCCTTTAAAAGTGAAGCATATACACTAGCATTTTTTAGTCGATAAGTATCTAAGCCAGAAGTAGTCAAACCCACGGTTGGTAATTGTGGACAAGGTAGATTATCCATGATACATCAAGATAGTATGTTTATCGTACAAATGCAATGTTGTCAATCTGCCTAATATCATTTTCTTTGGTCAAATATTGATTAGTCGTGAGCTTTAAGGCTTGACCTTTTTCTCTGGTGTCACTTGTTTTTTATTGGTTTGATGTGGATTATCAACTCTCCGCCTTCTGCTTTAATCATCCAGTCGAGTTTGTCGTCTTCTGTTAATCCGAATTGTTTTACTATGCTCATGGGTACGGTTGTTCTGAGGGATTCGCCTTTTGTTGTGGCTTTGTTTAGGTAGGTTATTTCGCCCATAGGTTTTACCTCTGCTTAGGTATAGTTATTAGCGAAGTAGTATATTAATTTTGCCTAGCGTCTTACCTAAAAGTTTATAAGCAAGGTAAGCATGTAGGTAAGATAGGTAAGCAAGCGGGTAAGACAAAATGGCAACACAACTAACAACAACAAGGGAAGAACGCGGTCAAGCGATAGCGCAACTTGATGGTCAAGTGAAGCGTATAGATGAAGGCATTTACATAGTCAAGTCTCAATCAAGAAATGGCGAATATTGTGTCACTAAGGTTGATGGCGAATGGCTCTGTCAATGCCCTGATAATCAATACCGAAAAGTCAAGTGTAAACATATTTGGGCTATCGAACTTTCTAAATCAATCCGAGCAGAAGTGGCAGTAAGAAGAATTCTTCCAATAGAAAACCTTTCAGGGTGCATTTATTGTGGCTCAGGCAACCTCATGAAGAAAGGCTTACGCAAAAATAAAGCTGGAAACCTACAGAAATTCTACTGCCGAGACTGCCACAAATACTTCACTTTCAACATAGGCTTTGAACGAATGAAGCACAATCCGCAAGCCATTACCTCAGCTATGCAACTTTACTTTAGTGGAGAATCACTAAGAAACACGATGAGGTCTCTAAAACTCTTAGGCGTGGAAGTCTCGTATAGGACTATTCTAAATTGGATTAGAAAGTACGTCGCCATAATGAAAGATTATGCTGACAAGATTGTTCCGAATGTGAGCGATACGTGGAGAGCAGATGAACTTTTCGTGAAGGTCAAAGGTGACATGAAGTATCTGTTCGCCATGATAGACGACGAAACAAGGTATTGGATTGCTCAAGAAGTAGCGGATACTAAGCAAACTCATAACGCTCAGAAGTTATTTCAGATGGCTCAGAGGGTAGCAGGCAAAAAGCCTAGAACATTCATAACTGACGGATTGCAAGTTTACCATGACGCTTACTTGAGAGAGTGGCTATCAATCGAAGACGGGTGGTCAGAGCACGCTCACAAAATCATGTTTGAAGGAAGGGATAATCACAACAATAACAAGATGGAACGGTTTAATGGCGAAGTCCGAGACAGAGAGAAAGTTATGCGTGGATTAAAGACGAAAGACACGCCAATACTAGCGGGTTATCAAATCTTCCACAACTACATAAGACCACATGAAGCCTTAGACGGAAAAACTCCGAGCGAGGCTTGCGGAATACAAATCGAAGGCAAAAACAAATGGATAACTCTAATCCAAAACGCAAGCAAAAAGTGATGAAAGGCTAGGTATTATGGAAATGGAATACTAAGTGATGATAGAATAAACGCTCCAACGAGGAGAATATATGGTGCGAACATAAGAATCATACCAGAAATTGTTTTCCAATTCTGTTTGTCCCATGTCAATATGGCAATTACGATTCCAAAAAATGGAAGTATTGAAGAGTAGAACAAAGCTTTACCAAAGTTCGACAGGCTGTAATAAATGGTTCCTGTAATCCACAGAAAATAAACATCGACAACTAAGACTAGACCAAGTGAAATAACCACATTAAAAGGAGCTGGGTCAATATCTGTTTCTCCTTCGGTTATACGTCTAATTCGTTGCAAGTTCAAAATGCCAACCGCGAGGAGAAATATCCCAAAAATGAACGCTTCGGCTTCAGCTGGGGACAAAAGTAGATTTTGCAGAGAGGGTAGATAGGAGCCAGCCCAATCGAGTAACGCAGCTGCGAAAAATAAAATACTTGACAAAAGAAACGAAAAATCTACCGCTCTTAGGGTATCAAGAGGAGCATGTGCTGCGCTATATTCGTCTTCAAACAACTTCTGAAATTTCGTCTCAATGTCCTCTGTTATTTTCTCCGAGTTTGCACTTTCTTTAGCTAATTCAGCAAGATGCTCTCTTGCTTTCTTAAGTCTATTCGCATGTATTTTCTTTACATCCTTCTGTGCCAATTCATGAATCGTAAAGTAACCCAAGATACTTGCACCAGCAAAAATCCCTTCAACCCCAATGAGACCGATAACCAAACTTAACCACTTGAATATTCCATTAATTGAAACTGATATATTAAGCATTAAACACAGCAATACCTCATGTAGGTGACGAATTTTCACAAAGAATTTCTTTTTCCAAGAAAAATGCTTAGGTGACGTTTACTTCACAGCTCCGACCGAGGAGGTAGGCTATGCGCACACAGACAAGCCCAAGCCAAAGCACCAAAAGAACCAATTCGAAAAACCACATGACCGTCATGCCACGCGACGAATCTAGAAGAACACATACGCGCTAAGTGTGCGCGCTTTCTCTTTGACCTGTCCCAGAATTAGTTCGATTAACGCTTCTTCGAAGGGCAGTGCACGTGTGGCAAACGTTATGATATCCTGCAGGGTCAGGTTTCACGCCTCTCTCGCTTGCCCAATTTGTAAGCCCGACTATGCCGTTTTCGATCAGTGCTTTCACTTCTGGGATTTTGAAGGGGTCATAATTTTCTATTATGTCAACAATATCCGTTTCAAACGCGTTTCCGATGTACAATTCTTTACAGATGGCGATTCTGCCGTCAGGTTCTATAAACACCGTGTGAATAGAATCAAGCGGCTCTGTATATGGTAGGTCGCCGCATTTTCCCTCTGGCATCTTTGTTTTTGGTGGCAGAAAGTCTTTCAGCCAAACTATCGCTCTTCCTTCAGGCTGAGCGATGTTTCCTTCACTGGCTTCCACTGGCAAGTTCCCTAGTTCTTTCAAAATGGCCCTAGTCTTCCTGTTATAGATGTTGTTGTGGCCTTTAGACACGACCCAGCACGGATTCCACGACACGTTCGCAATTCCTGCCTTTACGAGGGATTCTGCGGTTTTCTTGACGATTTTGAGTGAAATGAATTCTTGGTGGAAACAGTCAACAGAAATTGAGACGCTGTTCACACCCGATTCTGCCAGTTTGGTTGCGGTTTGCTGAATCTTCTTTGTTCTTGTCGACCAGAAGCCGTTGGTGATGACATCTCGAACAGGAATACCTATTCTCATTGCTTCTTTATGAATTGCGAATACGACTTCAGGGTATAGTAATGGTTCGCCGCCGAAAGTCATAATCGATTTTGGACCGTATTTTTCGCCAACTTTTCTAGTGATCTCTACAGCTTTAGTTTTGTCGATGCAGGCTGGGAATCTTTCCCTTTCCTCTTCTTCGCCTAACTGGCAATGCCGGCATTTTGAATTGCACAGGTAGGTCACTGCAAATTCTATTCTTTTCACATTGAAGTATTTGTTCATGTGGCTCTCGCTTCATGATGGTCGAAAGTCGTCGAGAATTCTTGATGTCATCCCGTGCTGCACCGTTTTCTTAAGGTTGTTTATATTTCGAGGACGCATTTGTCACGTGCTAGACGTGTCTGTTTTAGTCTCTTTTTCCGGTTGGTCCGAAGTTGTCAGTTCTTTGGTTTCTCGTTTGCTGAACGTTATTGCACCGGCGATGATGGCGGCTAGGATTATAGAAAGGGCGACAGCTACTAGTGATATTGGGTACGAGTTGCTCCCTATCTGTATATGGACAACGGCTTGGTCCTTGAGCGTCATTACAGCGGACGCAAAAAGCAAAGAAATCAGGTTGATCACCTTAATCATCGGGTTCAGCGCCGGTCCTGCGGTGTCCTTAAGTGGGTCGCCAACCGTGTCGCCTATGACAGACGCCTTGTGCTCTTCAGAGCCCTTACCTCCATAAAAGCCATCTTCTATTTTCTTCTTCGCGTTATCCCAAGCGCCGCCCGCGTTTGCCATGAAAACTGCCAAGAGTTGACCTGTCAAGATAACACCTGCAAGGAAGCCTCCCCAAGCAGCTGCCCCTAGAAGCAAGCCAACCAACAACGGAGATAGGATAGCGATTGCAGCCAAACTCGCGAGTTCACGTTGCGCTGCCGAAGTGCATATTCCCACGACTGTAGCGTAGTCGGGCAATTTCTTTCCCTCCATAATTTCTGGGATTCGGAACTGCTTCCGTACCTCTTCAATTATCTTTCCAGCAGCCCTACTGACAGCTCTTATACATATGGAACTGAACAGGAAGGGAAGCGCAGCGCCTACAAGAAGCCCCACGAAGACGAGCGGATCTGAGGCGATGTCAAGTTTCAACCCGCCTGGAATATATTGAGTGAAATATTGAGTAAACGTAGCGAACAGAGATACCGCTGCGAGCACTGCAGATGATATCGCTATTGCCTTGGTCACAGCTTTTGTCGTGTTACCAGAAGCATCAAGATCTGCTAAGATCTGGCGAGATTTTTTGTCTTGATCTGCCATCTCACCAATGCCATTTGCATTGTCGACTATTGGTCCAAAACTGTCCATGGCAATGTTATTCCCTGTTAGCGTTAACATACCGATTCCTGCTAGAGCTACGCCGTACATTGCAAACGTCAATCCCCCTCCCGTGAAGACCACTGTGGAGACAACGATAGTAGTGGCTATCACAAGAACCGTCCAAACACTACTCTCGAACCCCAATGCAAGACCCTGCAATAACAATGTTGCTGCCCCTGTCTTGCTTGCTTGTGCAACTTTGTCAGTTGGATTCTTGTTTGGACTTGTGAAGTAGTTCGCAAGTTTGTTAAAGCTTATGGCTAGGATAATGCCCATTGTGGTGGCCACGAATACTCTGATGTCATGAACGTAAAACAATGACAACATGAGAAAACTACTCGCGGATATTACACTTGAAACATCATATGAAAGGTCCATAGCCTTGAATGCATCTCCCTTAGTGAGATTGTCCGGCCAAAACGAAACCAAGTACGTTCCAACAATTGTGCTCAGAACTCCTATCCCTCGTGCCAAAAGTGGAAATATTATCCATTTGTAATTAAAAGGCGCTATTAGCAAACCCAATAATAATGCCGAGACCATTGTCACTTCGTAAGACTCGAAAATGTCTGCAGCCATTCCTGCGCAGTCTCCAACGTTGTCTCCAACTAGGTCTGCGACAACAGCAGCATTTCTGGGGTCATCCTCAGGAATACCTTTCTCCACTTTACCGACCAAATCGGCGCCGACATCTGCCGCCTTGGTATAAACCCCACCGCCTACTCTCATGAACAAGGCGAGAAGCGTACCTCCGAAGCCAAAACCAAGGAGAGCTTCTGGAGCATCTCGCAAGAAAATCAGGAATATCAGAGTCCCACCAAGAAGCCCTAGACCGTCAGTAAGCATTCCCGTAATAGTCCCGGTCCGATAGGCTATCTTGAGGGCAGGACGGAAGCCTTCCTTTGAAGCTTCCGAGACGCGTATGTTTCCTTGGACGGCCATGTTCATTCCGATATATCCAACCATCGCTGAAAAGAAAGCTCCCATCAAAAATGCGCCCGCTCGCCCGATCGATATAAGGAATGGAGTGGAAACATAAAGAGCCGGCGGCGATAGGGCTGCTGACAAATACAAGAAAACTCCCAAAACGCCTACGAATACAATTATGGATCTCAGCTGAGTTTTCAGATAAGCGTTTGCTCCAGCCTTGATTCCTTCCCACACGTCTTTTACTTTGCCTGAGCCTGTACTTTCCTTAAAAACTTGCCTTGCAAGAATTGCCGCATAGATAAGTGCTGCAACTGCTATCCCAAGTATTGTGTACAGAGCTGTTCTCTCAATGAATGACGGCGTGGGCTGGTTGATTTTGGAAACTACAAACGGTTTCTCAGTGATTTCGTTCGCATTGGCCAACGTACCAGTAAAGTTGTAGTATCCATTTTGGACAACTGCGGACCCCGTTAAGTTTTTAGGCAAAAGCACTAGGATAGTGTTATTGCCCCGCAATTTCGCTATCCCCAAAACTGTATCGTTGTTTGATCCTCCAACTGTGATGTTAAAGCTAAAAGCATAGCAAGCAGTTCCGTTATACGTTTGCTGGTTGACCACGGAAGCAACTTGCCCACTAATCCAGTACTGACCTGTAGAGCCGAACGTGGATAACGTGGTAAGACAAAAAAAGACTAGCAATGGAAGAATTATTAATAATTTCTTCATGGTAGTGTCAACGACCAGTTTCCATTATAATTACGTCCTACACTTATGTTGTTTGTTCGATCCACTTTCAGGAAATCATCCATCATAAGGTTGTGCCCTCACTTTCGCATCAGCGAACCACATTCTGAATCGCTTAGAAAACGGTTTTACCATATTTATTCTTTTCTGCCAAGCAGTAGTGTCAGCTTATTTGTCTTCGTACCGTGACCAAAAGCCTAGGC
>Ga0187771_10003477_pt1 | contig 10995 bp, 9 predicted proteins | sample 0116_SJ02_MP15_1_FD_133139 | JGI IMG/M metagenome (GOLD analysis project Ga0187771, IMG submission 133139) | Tropical peat soil microbial communities from peatlands in Department of Meta, Colombia - 0116_SJ02_MP15_10_MG | ecosystem: Environmental > Terrestrial > Soil > Wetlands > Peat | place... | reverse complement strand
TTTCGCGGCCACGGCGGGAATGTCCACCCTGGCGAGCAGCTTGAACAGCGCGTTCAGCAAGATCGGCACCTACCTTGGCAAGTACATCTCCTAGTAGGTGAGGAGAGATCAGAAGCTCACAGCCTCGCTCAACGAAGAAGGGCACTCGGACGAGTTGTAGTGTGCAAAACTTGCTGAAGTCGCTCCACCGTGATGAAAGTGGCCAAGGGTTGGCGGAGTACCTGCTGGTCCTGGCGCTCGTGACTTTGGGAGCTACGGCGGGAATGTCAACGCTGGCGAGCGCCATCAACAGTACGTTTACCAAGATCGGCCTCTTTCCCGGCAAGTACATCTCTTAGAGGTATGTGTCCATCGACTGGACGGTTAGAGAAACGGCGCGTGCCGAATTACACAGCTTGGTCAGACGAACCCTCTGAAAGTACGGCTACCCGCCCGACAAACGAGGAAAGGCAAGGCTGACCCTGTTGGAGCATGCGGAGTTGCTTTGCAAGGACTGGGCGGGTTGAGTGGTATTAAAGAGCCCGACAGTTAAGCCAGAAGAACCCATCCGTCTGGAGTATCGTTCCCCTACTAAGGGTCGCCAGGCTGTGGCAGAATTCAACGTCGGCTGATTGGGTTCGCCCCCACCAATTGGGCGCGCCTAAAACTCTGTGGCGTTCCCTTCCGTCGCACGGTCAAGCTGGATAAGGTACGCAACAACAGGCGTAAGGAGCCAAGGAGCTGCCGATCGGAGGTAGTCACCCTCGACCAGACACCTAAACAGCCTGGGAAACAAGTAAGACCTGCGAATCAGCCGGCATGGCCCCTTAAGCGCAGCATATTCCAGGAGTTCGCGCGCATACCTCTGGTAATGGCTGAAGGAAAAAGGTATGGGGCTATGGGTCTCATAGGGGAGATCCGCGTATTGTGGATATTCTTTTCCAATCGCCTCGATCTGAAGGCTTCGGTCCACCAATAGATCTGCCGGCAGCGACATCATAAAATCAAACAAGTCGTGATCGAGGTAGGGGCTCAACACCCAAGGAATGTCCTCGTAAATCGCATAAGGGGCCAATGAGATCTCCCGTCTCGTCCAGTTCCAACTGCTAAATGTCCCCGGTGGATCCGGAACCTGGGACAACCTCTCCAGCTCCGGTGCTAGGCGCGCGATTGCCGCCTCTTGGCCGAACCTCTTGTACCCCTCGGCTGACAACAGGTTCTTGAGCACCGGCTCGGAGCTCGGGTGGAGGATTTCCCTGGCGAAGTCCGTCGAGGTCAGCCGCCGGAAAGATTCCAACCATCGCGGGGTCAGGTAGGAGCTCTTGAAAGCGCTTGAGCCAAGGCCATCATAAACCGCCCGAACTTTGTTCTTAAGGTAATCAGCCAGCACCATGTACTGCGTGTGTTCATCGGCGCAAAAACTTGTTTTCAGATTCTTCCTCAGCTCTGGCTTCAGCTTCGAGCATGGCTGGTCGAGGACAATATGGGGAACTCCTGCCCTTGCACACAGCTTTGCGGCGCACTCCGGGTCAGAGTTGTTGCGGGGAGGAAAATGTCGAAAGGTGGCGCAGAATTTGGGCCTGTGGCCGATCCGGCAGAGTTCAAGAAGTATGTGGCGAGAATCCCCTCCACCGCTCAAGGGAACTGCAAAATCTTCGTTGGGGATCAAGCGCCGCTGAATCGCTTGCCTGAATAGGGAGATATAGCCATCAACCGCTTGCTGCCGATTAACGCGAATCGGTTCTGCAAGGTACTGATGGCCAGATACCTGTAATCTCCCTCCCGCCCATTCGAACGTCGCGTTTGCCGGAACCGCACGGATGAAGCGAAAGGGGGTGTCTTCTCCCAGAAAGTAGCCCAGCCTCAGAAAAACTGCCAGCGCCGTGTCGTCGTAATCCCTCGGCGCGCCCAATTCGAGGAGCTTGGGTATCGAGGGTGAAACACTGAGTTCTCTCGGACCGGCAAAGTAGAAGAGAGGATAGTACCCATAACGGTCATTTTGGATGCAGAACCGGTCTGCTTCCCAACTCCACTTCGCAAACACGCCATCCGGGCAACCGGATTTCCCCATCGGAAGCTCGTGCCCAAGCGCACAGCAGGGGCTCCCGGTAGTTTTGATTCGGTCTCCCGTGATCTCCGCGCGGAAGAATACGTCACTCATCTGTGATCCCTAAATGCTTTCAGTAAAGGATGCCTTAGCACTGTCGAAGTCCTTTCGAGCTACGAGAAACACGAAGATTGCCCCACAGGCGGTATAGACCAGACAGGCATAGTGGAGAGATTGGCGCGACACCAGCGTCTCGTTCAGCGCCTCAAGTAGGAATCTCCTTTCTGAACTCCTAGTCGTGGACATTATACTTCTGGTTGTCTTCGGTGGGGCCGCATCCGGAATACCCTCCACGGCCATCAGCCATTCACCTCAGGCCGGAATGCTGTGTAAGCCCCAGTGGGCGAACCTGCCAAACTTCGCGTCGCGCCACCACTGCATGCGGCGGACGCGGCAGCCGTGGGCAAGATTCCGCCCTGCGGACCTTCATTTCGATTACTTCAATGGCGAGTTAAGTGCCTCTGCCGAAAGGACACGGAGCATTAGGTTGGCTGAGTGGAGGCCGGAGGGAGAACAGAGGGAGGGTTCGGGATTATGATTTCTTCTTGCGGCGGGAATGATAAAGCTCTCGGGTGATGGCCTTGAGGAAGTCGCGTCCCCAAAGGCCAATCAACAGCAAGCCCCCGAAGAGCAGTACGGCGTCCAGGCTGGCTCGGTCCCGCCCAGTCCAATAAACGCCTTCCTGGAGGTTCAGCCAGAGAGCGAACTCGTCCAGGGTGAGAGCGGCGCCGACACCGTAGAGCAAGGACATCAAACGGCTGGCGAGGAGTGAGGATGACCTGCTGCCCGTGCCCACCTCGATCAACCAGCCAAATCCCACCGCCAGCAGAAGAAGAATCCCCCAGACGAGGTGGTGGACATGCGTCCCGCGAATGTAAATGTAACGAAAGGGGTTGATGTTGCGGGAAGCCAGGAAAGCCAGCGCGCGGGCCAAGGCAAAGGTAGTAAAAAAGCCGACGGCAGCTAGAAATAGCCGGCGTTTGGGACGATCGGGGACATGCTGATGAAAAAGCTCACCCACCTGTGGAACCTGCAGAATCAGGAGCACAGCAGCGGTGGCAACAATGATCGAAATAGCTAGGAACCACGTTGTGGGCGACATGCGCGCAGCGTCTCCTATGAGGTTTAGCCAGCTATATGCTAGAACCGATTGCAAAACCCCGCCAAATTACTGAATCTACAGAGCCGAAAGTGGGTTTTGCAATCGGCTCTAGCTACCCGTGATTGGGGCAACACGCACGAATTTCCATAACACATCATTCCATGGAGCCAGATGAGGACCCATTCGAGATGCGAGTTACGTCCAGATTTTTGGGGAGCACAATTGTTGCCTCATTCATGGACAAGCTGGATCGTCACACCGCGACGCATGCTGACCGTTCCGAGACCGGCGTGCCACGCCCGAGTCATCCCACTTTGTACTTCCGAATCTCCTCGGCGCCCACCTCACTGCTCATGCCCGGCTCTTCGGGTGCGGGTACTTCCCCGTCAATCATTTTGATGGGGCCGCCCGTCTCCAAATAGATCGCGTTGGGCATGGCAAGGAGCATGTTGAGGTTGGTTGGCCCGCCTCCATAGCTGGCTACTTCCACCCCGTGCACGTCAGCAACTGCCGCAATTTCCATCCACTCCGTGACCCCTCCGGCACGGCGATTATCGGGCTGCACGATATCGGCCCCGTGCCTCCCGATGAGGTCAGCGAACTCATATCGGGTGTTCAGGTTCTCGCCCGTGGCAATCCGAATATCCAGCGCCTGGGCCAGCATGGCGAAGCCTTCCATGTCTTGGGGCGGCAGGGGCTCTTCATACCAGAAACAACCGAGTTCTTGGTACACCCTCCCACGCCGCAAGGCCTCCTTCCGGTCGAATACCTGGTTCGCATCCACCATCAGCCGTCGGTCCTTGCAAATAGTGTCGAGGGCTAAGCGAATGCGTCGGATGTCGTCGTCCAGCGAGTATTTCCCAACCTTTATTTTGACCGCCTTATAGCCCTGTTCCACCGCATCGGCGACTTGGCGCTTGAATCGGGAAAGGTCCACGTCATTGTCATAATACCAGCCGCACATCGAATAGACCGGCATGCGGTCACGGTAAGCTCCCAGCATTTTGTACACCGGTAGCCCCGCACTCTTGCCCAGAATATCCCAAAGGGCGATGTCGGTGGCCGCCATGGCAAACTGCGCCACACCGGTTACTCCGTGGTAGTTCATAGCCTTCCACAGGTCGGCGCGGATACGGCGAGGGAATGCCGGGTCCTTCCCCATGATGACGGGCTTGACCTCGTTATCGAGGATGGCCTGGACCACGCGCGCGCCCTCGCCGCGATTCCCAAACGAACTGCTGGCCCACCCCGTAATACCCACGTCGGTGCGAACGCGAAGGACCACTGACCCGGTGTCCACATTCAGAGTCTGAAGCGCATCATGAATTGGCCCACCAGGAGGTGGTTTGAGCAGGTCCGTCTCAACTCCCGTAATCTTCATCTGTTTCTGCTGTGCAGCCGCAACAGACATCGCCGCCCCCAGGGACGGCAGCGCCAGCGCTGAGCGAAGAAGTTGCCTCCTCTGCATTTTGCCTCCCATCTGGATTCCAAATCGCTAGCCCCCGATCATACGCCATGCGTAGCGAGCGCCGGCCGCAGAAGATGTTTGCATCAGTTTCAAACCCGGCTAGACCCTGTCGCCTCCGCCCGCCGATCTGCTGCCGGCTTCTTCACGGGACGAAAGGCTGACTTACAACGTCTTTGAGTGCCCCGTCCTGTGAACGACCGAAACAACGACTGACCGGAAAGCAGCCGGGAATGGATGGTCTTGATGGTGACTTGCGAACAGGCGAGGCAAACGCGCGGAAGGTCAGGAACTCACTCAGCCCACCATGTTTCCGCAGGGTCCGCCATCCAGCTTGGGGATCCGCGGGAAGAAAGTCTTCTGCACGTCCAGGTTGAGTGTATGAGCAAAATCTATGCCCCCCGCACTTTGTCCGAGTGATCCAAAAGTCCTAAGTTGGTGCTCATCTTGCCATGGTGACCACGGCCACCGCGAGTCCGTGCAAGGTCAGAACTTCGGAGTTCATCTGCGCGGTGGCAGGCGGATTGGAACCCGTCGTTTGGTCCGCGACATCCACTCGCGCTCCGAGACCCCCCGGAATAGAAACCTCCAGAATTCTATCGCGCTTGTTGACAATTAGAATCCTGTGTTTACCGCCGCGTGTTGCAAAGCCTTGTGCGAACACAGCAGGATTCTCGAGTGCGGTTTTGACGAGCCTGTCCCCCGGCAGGAAGTTATCTCGGAGGAGCTTCAGCACCCAATAGCGCGCGTTCGGCTGCCCGGTGTTCCAATCGAGCAGCGTGGTGGAGGCGAACTGGCCCGGGTAGTCGATCAGTTCGGCCCCGCCCAACATGTCAATCCCCATGCGGGCCAGGCGGGCATAAAGGTAAGCCCACATCGCGCCGCTGAGATTCCAATAGGAGTCGGGGATGGGGGCAGCGAGCTTTGGCGCGGTCGGTTCAGGCAACATCGAACCAACCTCATCGATAAAAGTCTTGGTGTTCGGCGAAAGGCTTTTGCGAATTGACTCAATGTATCGGACTGCCGTCAGAAACTTGTCGGCTTCCTCGAAGATCGTAAATTGTTGAACTTCTGGGTTAGCATCCGGCGCCGTTTGGGAATAAAAATGGTAGGAGATCGCGTCCAACGGGACGCCTGCCTCGTGATTCTTGGGATTGAGAAAATACTGGAAGTATTCGGGTTTTTCCGCAGGATCAGCCAAGGCTAAGCCGACGAACCTCACGCCGGGGATGACACGCCGAACCCCAGGCACAATGGCATCGTACAGCGCCGTGTAGAGCTGAGGGCTTATCTCGTGTTCGATGTCAACCTCATTCAGGACTTCCCAATACGCGATTTTGAAGTGGTGGCCGGATTCGTGCCATCGGCCCAGCTCGTCGCTCAGTCCCCCCTGTGCATACCAACTTGCCAGGCGCTCCTGGTAGTCCACGACCTCTTTCATAGTCGGGTCACGGAGTTCCGTCCCTTGGCTGTAGTTCCAGGTAATGTCGTCCGGGTCGGCTGGGTATGGAACAGGCTTCTCGGTTTTCCACATCCAATGGGGCAGAGTGCTGAGGTCGAAGACTACCGGATGGCCCTGGGTGGCCTCCACGAAGTCCTCGACGATGGGGTCTAAAACCGAGAAGTTCCAGAACGTCTTTCCGCTTTGAGGTGGCTCTAGCTCCGCAACCGATAGCTTGGGGTAAGGATGCCATGGCTGCAGGCGAGCATAGTCCGGCTTAAAGTCGCGCAGCGCCTTGTATATGGGGTCGTGAGTGGGCTTCCCGCGATACATGGGAGGTTCAGGACAAACCTGAATGGTAATGGTCGTCCTGGACTCGCCAATCACCTCGTTCCAGTCCGTGATGACTCGGGGAATCAAGTCTCCTGACGCAGCCAGCCGCGGAAGAGCCAATCCCAATACAAGACCTAGAGACAGGAGAATGATGCGCCTACTTCTCATGCGGAATACTCCGTGGGTGCTTGACCGGCCTCGTCTCGCCATCAGATTTGCGAGGATGGGGTCCAGAAAGCCGGAACAACGCTAGTCGCCCAGCCGGCGTCTGCACTCATTCAAGATATCCGCCGTGCGAGTTGAGCCGACGCGCGTTCAACGAGGGTCCGGACTTCCGGTAGTCTGTCAAGGAGTGGTCGAGCATTTTCGCGATGTCTGTATGCGCGAAGTCCATAACCCGCTCCGTCGTTTGGTATGCCGTGTCTCAGAGTGGCTGGAACAGCTCAATTCCCTAGTAGACCGCCTTTCATCGCCAGAGCAATGCCTCCGAGCGTCCCGGCATTTTCGCCAAGTTGTGAAGGTTTGACCTCGATACCATCCGTGGGGAACATGTGGACACGCTCACGAATTGTCTGACGAACGGTATCAAAAAGCAGATCGCCGATCAGCGCCACACCCCCTCCGACAACGATAAGGTCCGGATGCAGGGTGACCACCACGTTGACGATCCCGATCCCGAGATACTCTGCAGCCCGCACGATCGCTTCCTTCACGGTGCCGTCCCCGGCGCTGGCAGCCTCGGCCATTCTCTTGGCGGTCACCTTTGAGGCATCTCCGTGGCAGAGTTCGTGAAGCTTCGGCGCCAGCCCGGATTGCATCAGCCGGACGCCCTCCGCGGTGATGGCAGGTCCGCTGGCTAGGGTTTCCAGGCATCCGTGGTTTCCACAGCCGCAACGCGCGCCGTCCGGCAGGATGATCTGATGACCCAATTCACCCGCGGCACCCAGCGGACCCAGGCGAAGCTTACCGTCGATGGCGACCCCGCCCCCGATTCCCGTCCCTAGCGCGAAGAACGCCATCGTCTGGGCGGTTCGCCCGTGCCCGAAGGTGAGCTCACCAAGCGTCGCCGTGCGGACGTCATTTAAAAGGTAGACCTGACACCCTAACTGCGGCGTGAGAATCTCGCGCACTGGCACATCACGCCACTGCGTGGGCAGGTTGGGAAAGAATTTGGCGACCCCATTCTTCACGTCCACAAGGCCTGGGCATCCCATTCCCAGTGCCGCGGGCAGGAACCCGGCCTTTCGGCTGAGTGTGTTCACGAGGCTGGCGATACGGTCGAGGACAGCGCGAGGGCCTTCGTGCGATTGCGTGGGAATGGAATCGGAGCAGATAATCCGTCCGGACTCGTCGCCGTACGCGCACTTGACGTTTGTGCCGCCCAGGTCCACACTCGCGTAAACTGCAGCCATCTAAACCCTCCCCTTCATTGGCAAAAACTGGCGCAAGTACCGCGCACTTTGCCCGAGCGCCGCTTTACGCAATTCCAGCGAGCCCTCGTAAGCCCTGTCTTCCACCTCGATGCACACAGGCCCCTGGTAACCCACGTCGCTGAGCGCAGAAATGAATCGGCCCCAATTGATCTCTCCCAAGCCGGGAAGCTTGGGAGTGTGGTATTCGAGTGGAGTGGCAAGAATTCCCACGTCGTCCAGGCGCCCTTTGTCCACCCTCACATCCTTCGCATGGACGTGGAAGATACGGTCGCGGAACTCCCACAGGGGTTTTAGATAATCGATCTGCTGCCACACCAGGTGTGAGGGATCGTAGTTTAAGCCCCATGACTTGCTGGGGATCGACTCGAACATGCGGCGCCACACCGCCGGCGAGTAGGCCAGATTCTTTCCGCCCGGCCACTCGTCACGTGTAAAGAGCATTGGGCAATTCTCAATGGCGATTCGAACGCCGTGGTCTTCTGCGAACGCAATCAACGGTCTCCAGACCTCCTCGAACCGTGACCAATTCTCGTCGACCGTCGGGGTCCAGTCTCTTCCAATGAAGGTATTCACGACATCGACTCCGAGCAGAGGAGCCGCGGCAAGGACTTTCTTGAGGTGATGAATGTAAATGTCAGCTTCCTGCGGATCCGGCACGAGCGGATTGGGGTAGTAGCCGAGCCCGCTGATGACAACGTCCGCAGATGCCATCAGGCCCCGTACCTTATCCGCGCCCGCCTTCGAGAGCTTGGTCACGTCAACATGCGTCACTCCGCCATAACGCCTTTCCGCCCTCCCGCGGGGCCAGCACATCAACTCTACGCAGTCGAAGCCCTGGGAGGAAGCGAATTGCACCACCTCTGTCAAGCTCAAATCCGGGAGAATGGCGCTGACAAACCCCAGTGTCATCACGCCGCGCCTCCGCGCAGCTCCACCCAGCGGTCCTCGCGGGAGCTCTTTAGGATGGCTTCGCAAAGCACGATTTCGCGGTGCCCGTCGGCAAAGGTCGGAAAGGTCGGAAGCGCTGAAAAATCCCCCGCTTGAATGTAGCTGTAGAAGGAGCGGAAACACTGTTTGAAGGTATCGGGAAATCCCTCATTGTGGCCGCCAGGGTAACTGGCGAACTGTCGTGCCGCATCGCCGAGCAGCGCCGGATCACGAATCAGGTTCAAATTGGCCCGTTCCCGGTGGCCAATCCAGAGCTCATTCGGGTGCTCGCTGCACCACGAAACCGCACACTTGGAGCCAGCGATCTCGAACCGTAGGCAGTTCTTGCGCCCTGCGGTCACCTGCGAAACCCAGAGCAGCCCCCGCGCCCCCCCACGAAACCGCAACATGACGCTGCCATAGTCTTCGGTCGTAATGTGGACCGGTTCTGTCTCGAGAGCGCGTTCTTCTTTGCCTTTAAAGGTCTGCACTTCCCCTTTCGGCCGGCGGCGTTGCGGATGGACAATCTCCAGGTCGGCGCAGAGCGACTCCACTTCCAAACCTGTGATGGCATGCGTCAAGTCGAGCCAATGTGTCCCGATGTCTGCAATCGCGCGGAGTTCACCGCCCTCTTCAGCCAGGACCCGCCAGTTGTAGTCCGTGGGGTAAAAGAGCCAATCCTGGACGTAGCTGCCACAGATGGAGTAGACATCCCCCAACTCGCCGCGGCGCCTCATATCCGCCACCTCCAGGCAGAGGGGATAGTAACGGATGTTGTAGTTCACGCCCGCGGCGAGGCCACTTTGCCTCGCAAGTGCCACCAGTTCTGCCGACTCCTGGGAGTTCATTGCCAACGGCTTCTCACACATGACGTGCTTGCCCGCTTCGAGAGCGCGCTTGGCCAGCGCGTGGTGCAAGCGGTTGGGGACGGCGAGGTGCACCGACTGCACCGCGCGGTCATTCAGAACCTGCTCATAACTCTCATAGGCTTTGGGCAGATTCAGCCTTTCTTTTGCAGACCGCGATTCCGTTGCATCGACCCCCAAGATTCCCACGACCGGGATCCCGAGCCGCCTGAGCGCCTCCACGTGCGCAGGGCCAATGAATCCCGCTCCGATCACCGCGACGTTGATATCAGTCATGAACATTCACCCGATCCCCAGGCTGGCGCAATTCCGACGGCACCCATCACTGCAGCGATATTTCCAGTAGGTGCGCGCCCGGGCGTTGAACCCGCCATACTGCATACTTGGATTCCTCGACATTTCTTGCCGCCGGGCTCGCGGTTCGGCCGTCGAGGGTTGCGGATTTTACGCTGCGGCCCTTGGGGAGCAATAGCTCAACGTTGAAGTCCCCGCCCGAGCCCGTTAACTCGAGCGTCATTCTATTCTCTTCAGGGACGTACTGGTAATGGTAGCAACAGTAGCCTCCCGAGGCGGGATACTTTGCCGTCACCTCGGCCTCATCAACGTTCGCCGCTGACCAGCGCGGTGCGATGAGCACGGAATTGAAGGCTGTTCCGGTGTCCTTGACACCCGCTAGGCCCTCCATGAGTGCATAGAGGACCGCTGCCGCACCCCACCCATCCGGAATTCCTGTAGAAAGATCGTCGTAAGGCGCAAAGAAAACCGGGGCGTCACTTAACGTCGCCGCCAAGACCATCCACTTGCTCTCCCCGGCGCCGGCCCTGAGCTCCAGCCTGGAAATCTCTCGATCCGGATGGGGATTGTTGAATCCAGCCGCGAAGACTCCCAGGTCCGGCAGTCCGCCGCTGTTCTTGTGCCAGGCCACGCGGAGCCGGTCATGCGTTCTCGGGCCCTCCCGCTTATACCTGGTGTCATGCGGTTCCCACCACGAGCCCACATTCTTTTCCACCTCAACATACTCCGAGTAGGATGTGCCGTCGGCATAGCGGAGGGTCACCGTACCCACGGTCCGCTCAGACCCCGCAGCGGCATGGAGCAGATAAATTGAAGATGCCTTGACCTGCAAGGGCAACGAAGCCTCAGTGGCGTACCCGGCACTCTGAGCCATTCCCAAGCAGGCGCGATGACTGTTTGACGCGGGATCAATCACCTCGAAAGGCACACCCTGAAACTCCTGCGCTCCAGTGGGCAGTTCCGCCAGATCCCGCCCCCGCTCTCCGATCCATCCCGGTACCCCCGGCACGCCGGATCCAGAGTCCGCGTTGGCGACACCTCGCAGGTC
>Ga0187771_10003476_pt1 | contig 10996 bp, 10 predicted proteins | sample 0116_SJ02_MP15_1_FD_133139 | JGI IMG/M metagenome (GOLD analysis project Ga0187771, IMG submission 133139) | Tropical peat soil microbial communities from peatlands in Department of Meta, Colombia - 0116_SJ02_MP15_10_MG | ecosystem: Environmental > Terrestrial > Soil > Wetlands > Peat | place... | reverse complement strand
GAGCGCGGTTCCACGGAATACAACATTGGCCTGGGGGATCGCCGCGCCGAAGCGGTTCGCCAATACCTGATCTCCCTGGGCATCACCGCCGACCGCCTCAACACGGTCAGCTACGGCAAGGAGAGGCCGTTCTGCACGGATCATAACGAGGAGTGCTGGCAGCAGAACCGCCGCGGCCATTTTGTAATGGCCCACTGACGCTTCTTGGCAAATATCGCTCTCCGGTGCCGCGGCCCGCTCCGCCCAGCCGCGGCACACCAGGGCGCATTTGACGAAGTCGCGCGAAGGAGGAATCCCGTGCGCTATCGGGAAGTCATCTGGTTCGCTGCTGCCGTCTTGGCTGGCGCCATAGGCGCTTCGCTGCTGGGTCCGCACCCGGCCGAAGCCGTGGCCAAGGAAATGGTGGCCCTCCAGCAGGACGTCACCTTGCTCTTGCAGGGCCAGCACGATATGCAGTCCTCCATTGACCAGAACCAGGCCGTCCTCAAAACCCTCATCGAGCAATCCACGGACGCGGTCAACAAAATGGATGCCTCCATGAGCGGCCTGCAGAAATCCTTCCTCGACGTGCAGGCCAATTCCGGCTCCCGCTTGGACACCATGTCCACCCAAGTTCAAGGCCTCTCCGACAATCTCGAGGAGATCAAGGCACGCATCGGCAAGCTCAACCAACAGCTTACAGACGTGCAGAACAGCGTGCAGAGCCTCGACGCCAAACTTTCCCCCGGCGCCGCCAGCCCGCCGCCCCCCTCCGACCTTCCGGAGAAGTCCGGACCCAGTTCGTCCGCCTCGCCGGAGCCTCCTCCGGCCTCTGTTCCTTCCGCCGATACTCTCTATGCTAACGCCCTGCGCGATATCACCAGCGGCAAGTACGACCTGGCCAGGCAGGAGTTTCAAAACTATTTGCGCTACTACCGCCAGACGGACCTGGCCTCCAATGCCCAGTTTTACCTCGGCGAAATTTCTTACGCGCAGAAGAATTTCACCGAGGCCGTCGCCCAGTACGACACCGTTTTGAAGAACTACCCCGACAGCTTCAAGTTGGTCACTGCGCGCTATAAGAAGGGCATGGCCCTCCTTGCCCTGGGACAGAAAGCCGCCGCCGTCCGTGAGTTGCGCGAAGTCATTCGCCGCTATCCCGGCACGGACGAGGCCAAACGCTCCCGCGCCACGCTCCATCAGCTTGGCGTAGCCGTTTCCGCCTCCTCCCACTAGCGCCGACGACTGGGTTGCAGTATTCAGTTCCAACAAGTTGGAACGGCACTAGCCAGCCATCCCTCCACGCGCGTTCCCTTTTCGCCCCGGCCGTGCTATCTTCCTCGCTGCCAGGGGGGACTACTTCCATGTCCGTCAACAAGGTGATTCTCGTTGGGCGTCTCGGCAGGGACCCGGAAACCCGTTATACCGGCGGCGGCCAGGCCGTGGCCAATTTCTCCCTGGCTACGGATGAAACCTACCGCGACCGCAACGGCGAGCGCCAGAAACGCACCGAATGGCACCGGATCGTGGCCTGGGCCAAGCTGGCCGAAATCGCCCAGCAGTACCTGAAGAAGGGTTCACTCGTTTACGTCGAGGGACGCATCCGCTCCCGCGAATGGAACGATAAGGAAGGACAAAAACGTACCGCCTTCGAAATCGTGGCCAGCAACTTCCGTATGCTCGGCGGGCGCGGTGAAGGGCTTGCGAGCCCGGCCGGCCCGGTGGCGGGCGCTTCCGACGCTGATTCACCATCTTCTCCAATGGGCGAAGAACAACCCGCCGCCCCGGCGCAGGAACTTACCGACGAAGACATCCCCTTCTAATGTTCCGCTGAGTCTCGCAGAATATCGAGACGTCGCTGTAGCTCAGGCCTTCGTAACTGCATTCTCCCGGCGCAACCCTATTGCGGATGATGTTTCTTGCGCTCCTCATCCAGCCGCCGCAGAAAAGCTTCGAACTTCTGCCGTTGCTCCGGCGTAAGCACCGCCCGGAGCTCATCTCTAGCCTGCTCGCGGGCGGCGTCGTACTGCGGAACCGTTTGATCGTGGATGGCCTTGTATCTGGCCAGGAGTTGATCCACGATCTGGCCCGCCCGTGCTTGCTGATCCGTGCTCAAATCCAATTCGCGGGTCAGCCGCCGCACGATGTGCGTTCGCTGCGGCCCTTCCGGGGGCCCCAAGCGATGGCGCATCAACCCGTAGCCCCCCACGCCTCCCAACGCCAGCCCCAGCACAAACACGACTAAGACCCACCAAAATGCAGCCCTCTTGGGCGATGAGCTTGCGTTCATGGATTCGCCTCCGCCAGGCTCGCTAGGACTTCATCGGCCGTGGTAGGCTGCGGCGCAGGTTCCATGAAGCGGTCCGCGCTGGACTCCTGCGCCGTTGCAGGCGGCTGGGCCGCTCGGTATTCGTACAACCACCCGCATGCCACAAGCAGCGCCAGCGCCGAAACCCAGGCCACGCGTGTCGCCAGGGCCTGCATGGCGCTCCACAGGCTCATGCTCGTCGAGCGTTCTGCCTCCAGCGCCCGGATCGCCGCCATTACCTTCCCCGAGAAGGCTGCGCCGGGACCCGCCGCGGATGGATAGGCCTCGCGGAGCAGCGCCCCCCCCGCAAGCGCATCCTGCAACTGCTTTCGGCAGCCCGGGCAACCGGCGAGATGCGCCTGCAGGGAGGGCGCTCCTTGGACCAGTAATTCCTCCAAAGCTCGGCCCGCCCCTCCTTCTGCAAGGTTGCGCAAGGCCTCGCCGTGCCTCCCGCACGAGCCGATTCTCTTTTCCCGCCACATGGTTCGCACTCCTTCAAACCAACTGCCCGGCGGCTGTCGTGTTTACCGGCACGCGCCCTTCCGTTCGCGCCACGACGCCTTCCGCCGGTAAAAGTCCGCCAGCCGTGCTCGCGCACGGAACAGCCGCACCTTGACCGTGTTCACGTTGAGCCTAAGGATTTCGCCGATCTCCTCCACCGAAAACCCCTCCACCTCTTTCAGCATCAACATGGCCTGGTCTCGCTTATCCAGCCGGCCCAGCAATTGCGACACCTGCTCGCGCAGCTCCAGTCTTCTGGCGACGTCTTCCCCGCGCGCCGCGCTGGCCGATTCCACCGCTCCTTCCACTTGCCGCGACTGCTCCTCGCTCAGGTCCGCGTCGTACAACAAGGGCCGCGCCTTCCTCCTCCGCAGCAAGTCCCAGCATTCGTTAACCGCGATCTTGTACAGCCACGTTCCAAACGCGGCCCGCTGATCAAAGCGTCTCAGCGAAAAGTACGCTTTGACGAACACTTGCTGGGCGACGTCTTCCACCTCCTCCGAACGCCTCAAAATCCCGCGGACCACGGAGAACACGCGCTGCTGGTGCCGTTTGACCAGCGCCTCGTAGGCTTCCCCGTCGCCTTTCTGTGCCCGCCCGACAAGTTCCCGCTCTTCTGCCGCTTGGCGCCTCGGGTTCGCTTCCGCCTCCCTATTCATGGAAGCAGCCCCGCGCGCCTGCGCATCTGCCCGCACTCTTGGGACGTTCGCCATCTTCCGCAGGTTACACCTTTTCTCCCAGCGCCCAGCAGGATAACAGTGCTCTAGGTGTTGCCGCCAAAAGAATTGCCTTGCTTTGGTTTAACCGTCATGGAATAATGTTCATATGATTATAGCTGACCGTCTTCGCGCCTTGCGCGAAGAAAAGAAACTTTCCCAAGGGGACATCGAAAAGCGCACCGGCCTTCTGCGCTGCTACATCTCCCGCGTGGAGAACGGGCACACCGTGCCCGCCATCGAAACGCTCGAGAAGATGGCCCGCGCTCTGGAAGTCCCTCTGTATCAACTCTTTTATGACGGCGAGGAGCCGCCGCAGTTGCCGAACCTGCCCAAGCGCAGGACTTCGGACGAAATTGCCTGGGGTAGCTCCGGTAAAGAAGCTCGCCTCCTCAACAAGTTTCGCCGGCTGCTCGGCAAAGTGGACGAGGGCGACCGCAAGCTGCTTCTTTACATGGCTCAGAAGATGGCCGGCCGCTGAACCGCAGCCCCTCGCCTTCTTCTAGCACCACGGCCCGGGCGCGCACTCTCCAGTGCGTGCCGGCGCGCCAGCGAGGATGTGTCTCTTTGCCGCGCCCCGTTTCTTCCCGGCGCGGTCTACTCCCACTCGATCGTGCTCGGCGGCTTCGAGGTCACGTCGTAGACCACCCGGGTCACTCCCCTCACTTCGTTCACCATCCGGCTGGAGATTCGCTCCAGCACCTCCGCCGGCAGCCGCGCCCAGTCCGCAGTCATGGCATCTTCTGACTCCACCACGCGAACAGCGGCGGTAAACCCGTAGCTCCTTCCGTCTCCCATCACTCCCACGCTGCGCACCGGGAGAAGAACGGCGAACGCCTGCCACACCTTGTCGTACAGCCCCGCCCGCCGGACTTCTTCCACCACAATCGCATCGGCCTCCCGGAGCGTGTCCAGTCCCTCCGGCGTCACTTCTCCCAGCAGGCGCACCGCGAGCCCCGGCCCCGGAAACGGATGCTTCACCAGCATCTCTTGCGGCAAACCCAGTTCCGCTCCGATCCGCCGCACCTCGTCCTTGAACAGGTCCCGCAGCGGCTCGATCAACTCAAAAGGCATCTCGGCCGGCAGTCCGCCCACGTTGTGGTGCGTCTTGATGGTGGCTGAAGGCCCTCTCACGGAGACCGACTCGATTACGTCCGGATAGAGCGTGCCCTGCACCAGGAATTTGATGTCCCCGTGAGCGCTCGTCGCCTGCAGCTCTCGCGCCTCTTCCGCGAACACAGCGATGAACTCGTTCCCGATGCGCCGCCGCTTCTCTTCGGGGTCGCCCACGCCTCGCAGCCGCTCCAGAAACCGCTCGCGCGCCTCCACCCCAATCACCCGCAGCCCCAGCCGCCCGCGAAGAAGTTCCAGGGTCTCCGCGAATTCGTTCTTGCGCAGCAGCCCGGTGTCCACGAAGATGTTCGTCAGCCGGTCTCCCATGGCCCGGTGGACCAGCAGCGCGGCTACCGCCGAATCCACCCCCCCGCTCAGCGCGCAGATGGCTTGGTGCCTTCCCGTTCTCTGCCGGACAGCTTCCACCGTTTCCCGGATAAATGCCGCCCCGCTCCAGTCCGGCTTGGCTTTGCAAATCTTGAACAGGAAATTGCGCAGCAAATCCGTTCCCTGGTCCGTATGCCGCACTTCCGGGTGAAACTGCACGGCGTAGATGCCCCGCTCCGCGTCTTCCATCGCCGCGGCGGCGTTCTCCGTCTTTCCGCTGAGTCGAAAACCCGGCGGCAGCGCGCGCACGCGATCCCCATGGCTGGCCCAGATGCGCAGGGTCTCCGGCAGGCCCGCGAATAACGGCGACCTTTGCGGCCCGCCATCCTGCACCTCCATCACCGCCCGGCCGTACTCCCGCCGCTCCGCTTTCTCCACCTCCCCGCCTAGCTCCTTGGCCAGCCACTGCATTCCGTAGCAGATGCCCAGCAAGGGCACTCCCAGCCGCAGCACCCCCGGGTCGCACTGCGGAGCATCCTCGTCGTACACCGAACTCGGCCCGCCCGAGAGGACCACCCCTGCGGGGTGCAAGCTCTTTATCTCGGCTAGCGGCGCGTCGCACGGCAGGATCGCGGAGAATACCTGCTGCTCGCGTATGCGCCGGGCGATGAGCTGCGTGTATTGCCCCCCGAAGTCCAGCACCACGATGCCGCCGCGTTCCGTCATACCCTCGTTTCCTTCTCTTCCGATTCAGGCCACCTGGTTCACCGGCTTGCCTGCCCGAAAAGCCTCCATGTTCTCGATGGTCGTGTCCAGAATCCTCTGCATGGCCTCCCCGCTGTTGAAGGCGTTGTGCGGCGTGAAAACCACATCATCCCGCGCCAGCAACACCCGGTTGCGCACCGCTGCCCGCAGCGTCTCCACGTCCTGCGGCTTATCCAGGAGCTGGTGCTCCTCCTTGATCAGCTCCTCTCCTTCGACCACGTCCAGCCCCGCCCCGCCTAGACGCCCGGACTCCAGCGCCTCCACCAGCGCGTCCGCGTCCACCAAGCCGCCGCGCGCCGTATTCACCAGCAGTGCGCCTCGTTTCATCCGTTGGAGCTGCTCCCTGCCCATCAGGTGCCGCGTCTCCGGCAGCAACGGGCAGTGCAGCGATACGATGTCGCTCTCTTCCAGCAGCGCGTCGAGCGGTACGTAGCGAAACCCCAGCAGGTCGGCCAGAAAGTGGTCCTGTCGGATGTCGTGGGCCAGCACGCGCATCCCGAAACCCCGCCCGATGCGGATGGTGTGCATCCCGATGCGCCCCACGCCGATCACCCCCAGCGTTTTCCCTTGCAGGTCGAACCCCGTCAGCATGGCTCGCTCCACGTGTCCCGCGCGCACCTGGTTGTAGGACTTGTGCACCTTCCGAGAGAGCATCAGAATTAAGGCGAAAGTGTGTTCCGCAACCGTGTTTTCCCCGTAGGTAGGCACGTTGCTCACGGCAATGCCGTGCTCCCGGCAATAGTTCAAGTCAATATGGTCGTATCCGGTCGAGCGCGTGGCAATCAGCTGGAGCGAGGGGTAAGCGCCAAGCGCGGTCTTCGTCAGGACCGGCCGGATGAAAACGGAGAGGCATTCTGCGTCGCCCCACCGCGCCGCTGCTTCTTCGGCATCCGAGCCTTGAGGGGCAAAATGCAATGTCCACCCGTGCAGCCGTTCCTGCAAATACGCTTTCTCGGCATCCTTGGCCTCGAAGATGACCGCTTTCATCGTCCCTCTCAACCCACCACCAGATTCACCAGCTTGTCCGGAACCACTACCCGCCTCACCATCCGTTTGCCCTTCGTGTGCGCTGCCACGCCGGGATCGGCCAGCGCCAGCGCAGCCACTTCTTCCTCCGCCGAGCCTGCCGCCGCGCGTATCCGCCCGCGCACCCGCCCATTCACCTGCACCACGATTTCCACTTCCTCCTCGCGCGCCAGCTCCGGGTCATACGCCGGCCAGCGCGTCTCGCTCAATCCTTCGGCGTGCCCCAGCGTTTCCCACAACTCTTCCGCCAGATGCGGCGTCATGGGGAACAGCATCAAGGTCAGCAGCTCAAGCGCTTCCTTCGCCGCCCGAGGACGCACGCCCTCCTCCAACGGCTCCCGCGCCTGCATCTCGTTCACCAGTTCCATGAGCAGGGCAATTGCCGCATTGAAGTGCCAGCGCGTCTCGAAATCGTTGGTCACCCGCCTCAACGTCTGGTGCGTCTTTCGCAACAGGGTTTTTTCCTTCTCCGAGGCGGCCGCCAAGTCCTCTCGCCTCTCTCCACCCACCGCTGAAGGGAGCCCTCGAAGCCTCCCCGCGTGCCGCTCTACCAGCCGGTGTACCCGGTGCAGAAATCGCGCGCACCCTTCAATTCCCTGCTCGTTCCACTCCAGGTCCTTCTCTGGCGGCGCGGCAAACAGGGTATAGAGTCTCCCCGTGTCGCACCCGTATTGCTTGGCCATCTCTTCCGCACCCACCACGTTTCCGCGCGATTTGGACATGGCCACCCCGCCCTTCAGCACCATCCCCTGGGTGAACAGCCGCGCCACCGGCTCCCCGTGGCTCACCATTCCCAGGTCGCGCATCACCTTGCAAAAAAAGCGCGCGTAGAGCAGGTGCAGGATGGCGTGCTCGATCCCCCCGATATACTGGTCAATCGGAAACCAGTAGCCCACCTTCCCCGAATCGAACGCCGCCTGCTCGTTGTGCGCATCGCAATAGCGGTAAAAGTACCAGGAGGAATCCACGAACGTGTCCATGGTGTCGCTTTCCCGCCGCGCTGGCCCGCCGCACTTGGGGCACGTCGTGTTCACGAACTCCGGCGTCCCCGCCAGCGGCGATTCCCCCATCCCCGTCAGCTTCGGATTCGCCGGCAGGACCACGGGAAGCTCCGTGTCGGGCACCGCCACCACGCCGTCCTTCTCGCAATGCACCACCGGGATCGGCGTGCCCCAGTACCTCTGCCGCGAAATGCCCCAATCTTTCAGCCGGTACGTCGTCTCTGCCCGCCCGAACCCTTTGGCTTCCGCGTCCGCCGTCATCCTCCGGATGGCTTCCTCAGTGGCCAGCCCGCTGTATGGCCCGGAGTTCACGCTCCGCCCGTAGTCAATGTATGCCTCTTTCATCCCCGCTTCCGTCAAAGCTGCCCCGTCGGACGGCTGCACCACAATCGGCCTCCGCAACCCGTATTTCGCCGCAAACTCGAAGTCCCGCTGGTCGTGTGCCGGAACGCACATGACCGCGCCGGTCCCGTACTCCAGCAAAACGAAATTCCCCACCCAAACCGGCACCTTCGCTTCGTTGAACGGATTGATTGCTTCCGCCCCGGTGAAGAAGCCTTCCTTCTCCATGGTGGCCAGATCCTCCGCCTTCACCGAAGCCTGGCGCATCTTGCCCAGCTTGGCCGCCGCCTCGCCCCGCTGCGGCGCTCCTTCGAGCAGCCTGTCCGCCAGCCCATGCGTGGGCGCCAGAATCACCGCGCTGACCCCGTAAATCGTGTCCAGCCGCGTGGTGAACACCTCGATGCCTACCCCGTCCGCCGCCCCCGCTAGCTTGAACTCCACCCGCGCACCCCGCGACTTCCCGATCCAGTTCCGCTGCATGGCGATGACCCGCTCCGGCCAGCCCTCTTCCAGCAGCTTGAGGTCGTCCAGCAACTGGTCCGCGTATTGCGTGATGCGCAAAAACCACTGCTCAATCTCGCGGGCTTCCACCGCCGTGTCTTCGTGCCGCCAGCAGCACCCGTTCACCACCTGTTCGTTGGCCAGCACGGTGCAGCACTTCGGGCACCAGTTCACCCGGCTCTTCTTGCGGTAAGCCAACCCGCGCTCCAGCATGCGCAGAAAAAACCACTGGTTCCACCGGTAATATTCCGGCTCGCAGGTGGAAATCTCCCGCCGCCAGTCGTAGCTGAATCCGAACCGTCCCAGCACGCGCTTGAACTCCACGATGTTGCGGTTCGTCCACTCCCGCGGATGTGTCCCGTGCTGGATCGCCGCGTTTTCCGCCGGCAAGCCGAAGGCATCCCAGCCCATGGGGTGAATCACGTTGTATCCGCGCATGCGCTTTACCCGGGCCACCACGTCTCCTACGGTGTAATTCCGCATGTGCCCCATGTGCAGCGTCCCCGAAGGGTACGGCAGCATCTCCAGTACGTAGTATTTCGGCTTGGCCGGGTCCGCGTCGCTCTCGAACGCGCGCTCCCCCGCCCAGCGTTTCTGCCACTTCGCTTCGATTGCCTGTGGATCGTAATCGCCCACGCCCGCCTGCTTCTCCTTAGTGTTCTGAGTCAGAAATTCGTTGCATGGTTTTTAGGGGGTCGGAGCTTCAGCTCCGACATTAAGCCCTGCCCTTCCAGCGGGGCTGTAGCCCCTGAGGTCATGGAGTTTCGCATCGAATCTGCAACTCACCACACTAGCTGCTCCAGCACTTTGGCCCAAAAAGTTGGGACAGCGCTATTTGCGCCTCCTCGCCTTCTTCCCTGCTCGTTTCTTGGACTTGTCGCCTTTCCTGCTGGCTCCTTTCGCCTTCCTTAGCCCTCCGGCCAGCATGGAAAAACTCTGCTCCGCTTTCGGCGCCACTCGCGCCAGCCCCGCCAACTCCCACAGCCGCCGCACGTTTCGCCGGTCGTCCCCCGGCCGGTCAATGGGAGTCTCCAGAATGAACGCGCACCCGGGCAAACCCTCCTGCCCGCTTGCCCCCAGCCTCGGGTGCCGCAGAATTCTCCGGAACGCCTCCAGCCCGATTCTTCCCTTCCCGATGTGCTCGTGCCGGTCCACCCGCGACCCCAGCGGCGTTTTCGAATCGTTCATGTGTACCACGTACACGCGGTCCAGCCCAATGGTCCGTTCGATTTGTCCGAGCGTTGCCTCGAGCCCTTGCGCGCTGCGGATGTCGTAGCCTGCCGCAAAGGCATGCGCCGTGTCCAGGCACATGCCAACAGGAAGCCCCTCCAACCGCTCCAGCATCGCGGCGATCTCCTCGAAGCGCCAGCCGATGGACCTGCCCATTCCCGCCGTGTTCTCGATCAAAATGCGCAGCCTCCCGAGCCGTGCTCCTCGCGCCGCCTGCCGAATCCCCTGCGTCACCGCTTCCACGGCCTGCTCCACGCTCGATTCGCCTCGCGAACCCGGGTGGGCCACCAGGTAGTCTGCACGCAGCGCCGCCGCCCTCACGATTTCTTCATGGAACGCCTGCACCGACCGCGTCTTCTGCATCGGCTGCGTGGCCGCCAGGTTGATGAGGTAATTATCGTGGATCACCAGCGGCCCCAGCCCCAATTCCTCCCGACGCTCGCGGAACCGCCGCGCTTCCTCTTCCCGGATGCGCGCCGCGGCGGGCTGCGCCCACATCCTCGGGCTCGCCGAAAAGATTTGCAGCGCGTTGCAACCCAGCTTCCGCGCCGCTTCCAGCGCGTTGATGTAGCTTCGCGCGATGGACGTGTGAATCCCGATGCGCGTGCTCCCGTCCATCCACGCCGGGGGCAACGGTTCAGGTTCGGGCTCCGGAAAGTACTCGTCGGCAGGATCGTAACTGGCTGCGGCTGGGGGCGGCGGCTCCGGCATTCCTTCGGGCGGTGTCTTCTTCTCGCTCAGCATCCTTCATTTTAGCCTAATTTAGGCGCTTTTCGACGATCTGCGAACAGAAGCCTAGCCTGCCGCATGACCTTGCGCTGAGCGCGGTCGGGCTTCGATGTCGTATGCAAAGGCGCAGATAATCGAAAACAAAAACGCGAGGATGATCGCGGCGCCAAGCTGGATCAATGCCCGACGTAGAATCTGCGTGTCGCGGGGAAGCCCTGGGAAATAGCCGAACGTGGCGATCTGCAGAGCTGCAAGGAAGAATACGACCTCCGCCGCCAGGGCCCAACGCCAGAAGCGGCCCAGGACACTCCTGATGGACGACGGCATACACCATCGCCAGAATGTAAGCGATGCCGAAATGCGCGCAGCGACCACCCAGTTGAGTGTGAAGAGCAGAAACTGGGCCAGTCCGCCGCCGACCAAAAATGAAGTCACGGAGAGTAAGAGAAAAATCGTTG
>Ga0187771_10003475_pt1 | contig 10999 bp, 13 predicted proteins | sample 0116_SJ02_MP15_1_FD_133139 | JGI IMG/M metagenome (GOLD analysis project Ga0187771, IMG submission 133139) | Tropical peat soil microbial communities from peatlands in Department of Meta, Colombia - 0116_SJ02_MP15_10_MG | ecosystem: Environmental > Terrestrial > Soil > Wetlands > Peat | place... | reverse complement strand
TCTGGATATACATCGGGACCCCGAGCCGCTTCTGGAGCCACTGGCAGAGGTCGAACGGGACGAGGTGCGACGTGTGCAGGGGACCGGATGGCCCCCGTCCGGAGTAGAGGAAGAACGGCTTCCCGTTCGCGAACCCGTCGAGGAGCGGGCCTAGGTCGCGGTGGGAGTAGTAAATCCCTCGGGAGAGGAGGGGGTGGAGCTCGCCCCCCGTGATGTGGTGGATCTTCGCGAGGAGCTCGGGCGTGAGCTCCTGCGTGCCGAAGAGCTCTCTCAGGCGCGTATAGTCGATGTGGCCCCGCACCTCGTACGGGGTCACGACGAATTCGTCAGAGTCGGGCATGCGCGCGGCCGTTACCCCTCGGGGAACGTGATCTTCGAGAGGATCGCCTCACGCTCGGCCATCGGTACCCCCGCCGCGCTCAGCGCGGAGGCGAAGCACTGGCGGGAATGCTCGAAGTTGATGGTGTGACCGCACGAGGGACAGCTCGCCCAGCCCCGAATCAGGCCCCGGAGCCCTTCTCGGGACGACGACGTGTCGCGCCGTGCGAACTTCTCGACGAGGATCGCGGCCCCCGCCGAGCTCTCGAGGCTGCTCAACGGAACCCGGACGGGCGTATTGCAGATCGGACAGCGTGCCGGGTTGCGGCAGGTGCACGGCATGAGCGTCGAGGGTACCTATCGAACGAACGTAAAAGGAAACCGGCCCGCTCGAAGGTAACGTTCAAATGCCCATCCCAAGAATCGATGCGGCGATGGCGCTCTCCCCACTCGAGGCCGCCGAGGAGCTCGGGGACGAGCTGCTCGAGGTCCTGAAGCAGTTGAACCGCTCCGAGAACGAAGCCGGTACCACCTCCGGCCTGGAGGTCGATGAACTCCATCACATCCTGGGTCGCGGACCGCTTCCCCGTGTGTCCGGGAACGATGTGGCACGCGCGGTCGACGTTCTCGTGGGGAACGGCCTCGCCCGGTGTCTCGACGCGCCCGAGTACTCCTGGGAGAGGGGGCGTGTCGTCGCGGCCCGGTACGTCATCACCAGCCAGGGGAAAGCCTACCTCCTCTCTCGCCTTTCCAAGACCGGTCGGGTCGAGTAGACGGCTCCTCGAAGCTCCAAGCCCCCCGGTTTAAGTAGAGGAGCCTCGCGTAGTTATTGTCCGCACGATGCCCCCCGGCGACGAGCAGCGCGACCCGATTCGCGCGACGTTGATCGCGATCCTCCAGCAGCTCAACCGCGTCGAGTCGATGCACGAGGGTCACGAACACCGCCAGACGCTCGAACTCAAGGAGATCGAGAGGCTCCTCAACGACTTCTGGGCGATCAAGCACGACCAGGTGAAGGTCCCGCTTGCGCTCGGCCTCCTCGTCCGCAACGGGATGGTCTCAGCAGAGGTCGGAAACTCCTACGCGAGCCGAGCGCGGGCCGCCTCCCCCGCCCTCTACCGGATCACGACGGAGGGGAAGCGGTTCCTGGTCGATTCGACCGAGCAGGCGGACCGAATCCGCTGACGGGAAACGGCTGTTTCTTCCTCGCGGGGTGCCCTGAGCTCGCCAACCGTTAAGTAGCGGTCGCGTGTCCCCGCGAACCCATGTCGCGAATCCACTCCGGGCACAAGGGTCGCGCCGGGTCGCACCGGCCGTACCCCCTCACGAAGCCGGCGTGGGTCACGACCTCGCAGGAAGAACTGGTCGCACAGGCCGTTCAGCTTTCGAAGACGGGACTTTCTTCCGCGCAGGTCGGCCTCCACCTTCGGGATTCGCTGGGGATTCCCTCGGCCCGCGCGGTGACCGGGAAGCGTCTTGGTACGCTTCTTCAAGAGAAGGGGGTTCAGCCGGAGATCCCGGACGATCTCCAAGCGCTCCTGAAGCGCGTCGTTCACCTTCAGCGACATCTCGAGACCCATCCGAAGGACCTCTCGAACCGCCGTGGTCTCACGCTGATGGAGTCCCGGATCCGCCGACTCGCTCGATACTACCGACAGCGCAAGCGGATTCCCGAGACGTGGCGGTACACGGCCGCCGCGGCGGCACTCCAGGTGGAGTGATGCCCTCGGGTCCGGACGGACTCGTCTCCGACCCCCACTACACCTACGAGTTCGCGCGAGCCCGCTCCCTGCTCCTCGCCCATCCGCAACGGTGGCGGGTCATCTACCATTACGACGGGGACGGGATCGCGAGCGCTTCGTCGGCACTGCGGGCGCTCTCCCGGCTCGGGTATCCCGCGCAGGCGACCGCGCTCGTCGGTGTCGAGCGAAGCCACGTCTCGGCCCTCCTCGAGACGACTCCGGGACCGGTACTGGTCGTCGACACGGGGTCGACGGTCCTCGACCTCTTCGCCGCCCACCGGGCACCGGTGGTCGTGTTGGACCATCACAAGTACCCGGGAGCTCCCACACCCCCCACCCTTCCCGACCACGTCGCGTTGGTGAACCCGCTCGACTGGGGCGTGGACGGGATGAGCGAACTGTGCGCTGCGACGCTCACGTGGCTCTACACGATCTTCCTCGACCCCGTGAACTGGGACAACGCGCCGTGGGGGCTTTCCGGAGCGATCGCCGACCGACAGCACGTCGGCGGGTTCAAGGGGCTCAACGCGCTCCTCGTCGACGAAGCGGTCCGCCGGTCGCTCGTCATCGCCCGGCCCGGGGTCGCTCTCTTCGGCCCGACGGTCGCCGAGGCGCTCGCCGCCAGCATCGACCCCTTCGTCCGGGGCCTCTCGGGCCGTCCCGAAGCTGTCGGCCCGTTCCTGAACGACCTCGGGGTCGACCCATCGCGTTCCCCGTCGAAGCTCACAGCGGACGAGAATCGCCGACTGGTCGCCGCCCTCAAGGAGCGACTCACGAAGGCAGGGGTCGTTCCCGAAGCCGCGAACGTCCTCGACCAAGAGCGCTGGTCCCTGCCGTCGCTCGGCCTCGATGCGGAGGAGGTCTCGAACCTCCAGAACGCTGCGGGACGGGCGGGAACTCCCGGCGTGGGGGTCGCGTACGCCCTCGGTGACCCGCGTGCCGCGGAGCGGGTGAAGGCGGCGGAGCGGGAATGGCGAACGGGCATCCTCCGGGGGCTTCTCCGCGTCGAGAACGACGGCGTTAATTCGATGCGATTCCTCCGCTGGTTCGAGAGCCCCGAGACCACTCTCGCGGGCACCCAAGCAGGCCTCGCGATGAACTATCTGCTCCCCCCCGACCATCCGGTGTTCGTCTTCTCGGAGGGAGGGCGTGGGCCGACGAAGGTGAGCGCCCGCGGACTCCTCCGGCAGGTGGACCGAGGCCTCGACCTCGCGGCCGTCTGCCGCGTCGCGGCGGCCTCGGTGGGGGGAGAAGGAGGAGGTCATCGCGTCGCGAGCGGAGCGACGATCCCGCCCGGGACTCGCCCCGCGTTCCTGGACGCAGCCGATAAGGTGCTCTCCGAGCAGCTCACGACCCCCGAGGGAGGAAGCGGACCGTGAGCACGCCTCCGCCGGCGGCGGTTGCGACTCCTCCGGTCGACCGGGTCCACGACCGGGCGCTGGAGCAGGAGATGCACCGGTCGTACATCGATTACGCGATGAGCGTGATCGTCGGTCGAGCGCTCCCTCTCGTTGGCGATGGTCTCAAACCGGTCCACCGTCGGATCCTCTGGTCGATGTGGGAGTCCGGGGCGACCCACGACCGTCCGTACCGCAAGTCGGCACGCACCGTCGGAGACGTCCTCGGGAAGTACCACCCGCACGGCGACATGGCGGTCTACGACGCCCTCGTGCGGATGGCGCAGCCGTTCAGCCTGCGCTACCCGCTCATCGACGGCCAAGGGAACTTCGGCTCGATCGACGGAGACTCCCCGGCCGCGATGCGCTACACCGAGGCTCGTCTGAGCGCGATCGCGGAGGAGCTCCTCCTCGACATCGAGAAGGAGACGGTCGAGTGGGGAGACAACTTCGATGGGTCGCTCAAGGAGCCCCTCCTCCTTCCCTCGAAGGTCCCGAACCTGTTGGTCAACGGTTCGGCGGGGATCGCGGTCGGGATGGCGACCAACATGCCGCCGCACAACCTGAGCGAGGTGGCGGACGCGCTCCTTCTCCTCATCGCCCGTCCCGACGCGACTCTGGACGACGTGGTGAAGGTCCTCCCCGGGCCCGACTTCCCCACGGGCGGCTATCTTTCGACCGAAGGGATCCGGGAGGCGTACGAGACCGGCCGAGGGATGATCCACCTCCGCGGCACCGCGGAGATTCGGGAGCGGTCCGGGAAGGACGAGATCGTCATCACCCAGATCCCCTACGAGGTCAACAAGGCCGACCTTCTCCAGCTCATCGCCGACCTCGTCAAGGGGAAGCGGATCGACGGGATCACCGACCTGAGGGACGAGTCGGACCGCGAAGGGACGAGCGTCGTGCTCGAGCTTCGGCGGGACGCCCCGAGCGAGATCGTCCTCAATCGGCTCTACGAGCACACGCCGCTCGAGACGAGCTTCGGCGTCATCAACCTCTGTCTCGTCGACGGGCACCCGAAGGTCCTCTCGCTCCTCGAGCTCCTCCACCTCCACCTGGCCCACCGCCGCACGATCCTCACCCGTCGGACGAAGTTCGACCTTCGGAAGACCGAGGAGCGGCTCCACCTGCTCGAAGGGTTCCTCACGGCGATCGACCACATCGACGAGGTGATCCGGATCATCCGGCGGTCGAAGGACGTCCAGGTCGCGGAGACGAACCTGATGGGGAAGTTCCTCCTTTCGAGCGAGCAGGCGAAAGCGATCCTCGACATGCGCCTCGCCCGCCTGACCGCGCTCGAGCGGGAAGCGGTCGAGAAGGAGAAGGCCGAGAAGGAGGAGCTCGCGAAGCATCTGAAGGCGATCCTCGCCTCGCCGAAGCTTCTCGACCAACTGATCGTCGACGAGCTCACGGACCTCAAGAAGCGGTTCGGAGACGAACGCCGGACTCGGATCGTCCCGGCGTTCACCGAGCGGACGCTCGAGGACCTGATCCCGGACATGGACGTCGTCGTCCTCGTCACGAGGGACGGCTACGTGAAGCGCCTGCCGCTCGACCAGTACCGACGTCAGAGGCGCGGCGGCCGCGGCCTGATCCAGATGGAGACGAAGGAAGAGGACTTCGTCATCCGGACGTTCGTCACCCGGACCCACGACGACGTGCTCTTCCTGACGAACCTGGGCCGGGTCTACAAGCTGAAGGCGTACGAGCTCCCCGAAGGAAGCCGCCACTCGAAGGGGAAGGCCGTGATCAACCTTCTCCCGAAGCTCAAGGAAGGCGAGAAGGTCCAGACGCTGCTCCCCCTCCACAGCATCCAGGGCGAGGGCTCGCTCGTCTTCGCAACGAGGAAGGGCCTCGTGAAGCGGACCACCCTCGACCAGTACCAGAACATCCGCACCAATGGCATCCAGGCGATCCTCCTCGAGGAGGGGGACGAGCTCGTCGACGTCGTGCTCGTGACGGACGAGGCCACGGAAGTGATCCTCGCGACCCTCGCGGGCCAGCTCGTTCGATTCCCGCTCTCCGAGGTCCGGCCGACGGGACGGGCGACCTTCGGGGTCATCGGGGTCCGCCTCTCGGAAGAGAAGGGCGACAAGGTGGTCGCGATGGCTCCGGTGAGCGAGAAGTTCCCGATGCTCCTCTCGCTCACGACGACCGGCTACGGGAAGCGGAGCCCGACCGAGGACTACCGTCGCACGCGTCGCGGCGCCAAGGGCGTTCGCACGATCAAGACCGGTGGCCGCAACGGCTCGGTGGTCGCCGTCCTTCCGACCACGGACGCGAGCGAGGTCCTCGTCACGACGGAGCACGGCATCACGATCCGGATGGCGGTGAAGGGGATCCGTTCCCAGGCACGCAACACGCTCGGCGTGCGCGTCATCCGCCTCGACGAAGGCGATACGGTCCGGGACGCGGTGATCCTCGAGCCTCCGATCGAGGGCGCCGGCACGGAGGGGTCGGAGGAGAAGCGCGGGCCTGCGCCGGAGTCGAACAAGCCTCCGACCGAGGACGAGGAGTCCGAGGAGGAGACCGGGAACGACGACGAGAGCGACGAGCCGTCCTCGGACGACGAGTCCGATGACGATGCCGAGGAGGACGAGGATGCGTCGTCGTCCGAAGCGCGGTAAGACCGTCCTTCTCTGCCCGAAGTGCGGGTCGATACGGGTGTCGCTGATCGCTGGCTCGATCGTCGGCCAGGTCTACCACTGCCAGAAGTGCGACTACGTGGGCTCGCTCGTCTTCGAGACGGACGTCCGCGAGGACGGTACCCCCGTCTCGAACGAGTAGCGCTCGGGCCCTGCGGGCGCGGAACTACCCCTCGCTTTCGGAGACGCTGACGTCCACCGGTGGGGCGGAGCTCGAGAGTCGTTGGGCCGCCTGGACGAGCGCAAGCGCCCGGATCGTCGGGCCCACGTCATGTGTTCGGACGAGGGCGACCCCCCGCTCCGCCGCGACGACCGCGGCCGCGAGTCCGGCCTCGAGGCGATGGACAGGGTCGTCCATCCCGAGCAGCCATCCGAGGAACGACTTCCGGGACGCTCCGACCACGACCGGGTAACCGAGGCTGCGAAACTCCCCCGCGTGGAGGAGGAGCTCGAGCGACTGCTCCGCAGACTTCCCGAACCCGAGCCCGGGGTCGACGAGGATCTTCTCGGCCGGGACCCCGTCGGCAATCGCCCGGTCGGTCGCGGCAGCGAGCGCGGTGAACACCTCGTCCCGGAGGTCGGCGTAGACGAGGTTCGACTGCATCGTGGCCGGCTCGCCACGCATGTGCATCGTGATCACCGCGGCCCCGCTCTTCGCGACCACCCGGCGCATCGCCTCCGACCGCATTCCCTCGACATCGTTGACGATGTCCGCTCCGGCGTCAACCGCCTTCTGCGCGACTTCGGCGTGACGGGTGTCGATCGAGATCGGGATGGAGAGGCGGCCAGCGAGGCCCTCGAGGACGGGACCCACCCGAGCCCATTCCGCGTCCGGCGTGACCGGGGACGCTCTGGGCCGCGTCGATTCGCCTCCGACATCGATCACGGTCGCGCCCTCCGCCGCCATCGCTTCCGCATGGGCGACCGCCTCCTTTGGGTCGAAATGGAGACCGCCGTCAAAGAAGGAGTCCGGGGTGACGTTGAGGACCCCCATGACTCGGGGGCGGTCGCCGACCACGAACGATCGATGGGGGCCCACAATCGTGCGCGGAGCGCGGGAGACGTAGGCTCTCAGCGCATGGTCGATCTCTTCGGCTGCCTCGGCGAGGCGGAACGGTTGTCGTCGAAGTTTCGGGAGGAGCCGATGGTACTGGCCCCAGGTCGCGAGGATGACGACCGAAGTGGTCGCGACGGAGTGGTCCGCAATCCCCCGGGCGTGCGCCGAATCGGCCCCGACGGAGAGCGTCTCCTGCTTCAGAAGGGGAGCCGCCTTGAGGGAAACCCCGTCGAGCCGTACCGGATAGATGCGGCCTTTGCGGGTCATGATCGCGACCCCCTCGGGGTCGCTCTCGGTACGGGCCACCTCCCGGGCGACGTCGGCGAGAGCGTCGACCTCCAGCACCCGGGCCGGGAACCGACGCTTCGGAGAGGACGCCGCGGCCGATGCGGACACCGGCGTCGGGATTGCATCGTGGTGAGAAAAGCAAGGCGCCGGTTGACAGCATGGTTTTCCGCGACGCGACCGTTCCGTGGGAAGGGCCCATGGCACGAGGGGGACGCCTCATCGCGGTCGAAGGGTCATCCGCAGCCGGAAAGACCACTCTCGTTCGCGAGGCCTCGGAGGGGCTCGGCTGGGAGCCGCTCGCGGAAGCGTTCGACCGTCTCGACCCCGCTCCCTCGCTCGAGTTTCGATCGCCGCGGGAGCTCCTTCGTCTCGAGGGAACGCTCCTCGCGGAAGAGGCCCTTCGCTTCGAGCAAGGAAAGCGGTTCTCCGCGCAAGGGAAGACCGTGATTGCGGACACCGCATTCTTCGGACCGCTCACCTACACGTGGGGATTGGTCGGCCTGGGCCTCGCTCCCCAGAGCGTCGCCCAGGGCGTCATGCGGGCGGCCCGAGCTCTCGTCCAGAAACGGTCGCTCGGGCTCCCGGACCTGACCATCTATCTTGAGACGTCGGCGCGCGAGCGGTCGCGTCGTGCGCGCGCCGCCCGGGCTCGCCATCCCTCTACCCTCTTTTCCCGCCACGAATCCGTGGGCCAGCTCGAACGCCGCTACTACACCGAGCTCCTCCCGGCAGTTCTACCGCGCCGGGTCCGGAACCTGAGGGGCCAAACCTCCCCGGAGTCCCTCGCGAGGCGCCTTCACGAGGTGGTCGATGGAATGCGGTGGCGGCCCGCGACACCACGAGAAACCCTGGTCTCTCTTCGCATCCTGCCGTTGTTGGCAGAGGACGCACGCCGCTCGAAGGTCCGCCCCAATCGTTAAAAGGGCCACCCGGCCTGCTCCGCTCCCTCGCGACGATCGATGATGAAGCCGCTCGATGCGCTGCAGCAGAGCCTCCACAAGCGAGTCCTCGTGGAGCTGAAGGGCGGACGCTCGTTCCGGGGCACGCTGGACGCGTACGACCAGCACCTGAACCTCGTCCTCTCGTCGGCCGAGGAGGTCGTCAAGGACCAGGTGACTCCGCGCCCGGGCGTCACGCTCGTGCGCGGCGACTCGATCATCTACATCTCGCCGTAGGAAACCATTCGAAGGAAGCCGGACCATGGGAAAGGGAACACCGTCACGCCGCGGAGGGAAGGTCGTTCACATCGTCTGCCGCCGATGCGGCCGCCACTCGTACCACCGACAGAAAGGCGTCTGCGCTTCGTGCGGCTTCGGCGACTCGCCCCGCCGACGCGGGTACGACTGGAAGAAGCTGAAGTAATCGCGGTCCGCCCGGGCGGACCGCGGCATAGGCCCCGACAGTCCTGGATTTCCCGGAGATCGCTTCGAGAGTCGTCGGGGCGTTTCCCCCTCACCGACCCCGCGTGCCGGTAGATTGCTTCAAACCCGTACCATCGGGTTCCCGCACCGGGAGCAGGTCCGTCGGACCCCGGACTCGTGCGCCCCGCACCGTACGCAGAGGGATGCTTTGGGGGGCAGGTACAAGCTCGATTGGCCGGTCGAGATCCGTTCCCCGGCTCCTCGGTCGGCTGCCCGGCGCACGAGCCGAGCCGACCATCGAAGAACCCAGAGTTCGGTCAGGATGCCGGCCGCGACGACGCCGACTCCCGCGAGCTCGAGGTTCCGCGAGCCTCCGACGAATCCGAGGAGGATGAAGTAGGCGCCCGCCAAGACCAGCACGTGGTAGGCCACCAGGGGACCCACCACGCTCCGGAAGACCGACCGCGGGCCCGAAACGGCTGGTTCGGGTGTCATCTCTCGATTCCCTCACGTCGGCATGACTCGGGTCGAAGCATCCTTCCGGAGAACCCGTGCCGCCTCTTCTCAGTTCGTTCGAAGGGAGGATTACTCGATGAGCGCCGTGGCAGCCATCGTCACGCCCCGACCGCGACGTACAGCGTGACGTTGATGGTGTCGGCCTGCCAGCTCACACCGCATTGGAGGTCTGGTGAGAGCCACGTCAAGCCGTGGGCGGGAGGCACCAGGCCATGGAAAGAGGTGCCGTTCGGTTCCATCACCAGCACTGCGATCCCCGGCCCGCAGAGGGAGCAGAAGATACCCGTTGGACAGTAGGCCAACGGCGTGAGGTCGAATCCAACGCTCCAGAAAACAGCCCCGATCGGGCTCCCGTTGACCGGGATGCCGTTGTCGCAGTACGGAACCTCGTGCAGAACTACGTTTTCGAAGCAGTAGGGCGAACCGTTCACGTTGGTGATGGGGGTGATCCCTCCGTTCGGCTGGCACATGCTGGGCGATCCCGACGACGGGATCCGCGCCCCGATGAGCAGCCCCGAGACGAGCGCAACCGCGAGGACGGCGAACGTTACGAGCACCATCTCCGGAGGGACAGGGCGGGACATACCTGGCGCTCCGGTGAAAAAAACCCCCGTCGCCTCTAGTTATGGATTCGCTGTATCAGGTCCACGCCGCGGCCGAGACACGAGCGTCTTCTCGCGGGACGAGCGGGGGCGAGAGACCGCCTTCTCGTTCGCGAGCAGGAACCGTAGCGGTAGGTCGGCTGCCTTTCGTATCCCTACCCTCGGACCCACTCGAATGGGGCCCGCCCGGGTCGTTCGGAGCCGAACTTCGACGCGACTTCCTCGGACCGAGTCCGCGCCGTCGTCCGACAGCACGATCCCGAGGAATCGACAAAGGCGGCCGGGGCCAGAGGCGACCCGCGGATGGACGGAAGAGGAGGCACCGGCCCGGAGCAGCACCGCTTCGCCCCGTCGCGCGACGAGGTTCGCGCAGACGACCTGATGGATCCGGTACACGTAGAGGGTCCCGGGCGCGGAGAACATCGAGCGGTTGCGTGCGGTGGGTCCCCGGAAGGCATGACTCGCGGGGTCGTTCCGAAGATATGCTTCGGTCTCCACGATCCGCGCCGAGCGTGTCGTTCGTCCCGACCGGACGACCAGAATGGCGCCGAGCAGGTCGCGGGCGACCCGGGAGGCGGGGCGGTCAAAGAAGCCTCGGCCCGCTCGCGGACCGAGTTCGCCCGGGGACCTAGAGGACCTTCCCGCGGTCGCAGAGCGGCGCGCCGTCAACAGCGACCGTCGCCTCCCCGACGGTGATCCACGAGAGGAATCGGCATCGGTTCCGTCCTCCGTAGAGCGTGTTCCCACCGATCGCGACCGTGACGGTTCCGGCTTCTTCGTCCTCGGCCTGGGGAACCCCGCCCGGAAGCTCCGGGTTCAGGCCGAGGGCGAATAGGGCGACCGTCTCGCGACCGCGTGGCGCGGAGGCGAAGTCGGCCTCGAACGCCTCGCCTCCCTCGGTGTACCAGTAGTTCCGCAATCGACCCCCTGCAACTTCCCACTGCCCGCCGTCCACACGGCCGGCCGAGAGAAAGCTCGGGCGATTCGCGATGACGACTCCTTCGGCCGACGTCTCTTCGACCGCGACCACGACCGCCCCGGCCGGCGCCGCCGTCACCACGCGCCCCCGC
>Ga0187771_10003474_pt1 | contig 11000 bp, 10 predicted proteins | sample 0116_SJ02_MP15_1_FD_133139 | JGI IMG/M metagenome (GOLD analysis project Ga0187771, IMG submission 133139) | Tropical peat soil microbial communities from peatlands in Department of Meta, Colombia - 0116_SJ02_MP15_10_MG | ecosystem: Environmental > Terrestrial > Soil > Wetlands > Peat | place... | reverse complement strand
GCGGGATGGAGAGGTTCTTCCCCCCGGCTGCTGCCATAACATACTGAACGGGAATCTTTCCCCCATCCTTGAATGCCCAAGATTGAATGTCCATTTCTTCACCTCCTAAAGGTTGTGTGGGGAACCCCAGAAAAAAGGAGGGTCCCGAAGAAGAGTTTTTCAACTCTAATCCCCGTGATTTTCTCCTCCGGAGAGAAGGTTCAAGATGGCCAGATGGTCTTCAATAAAAGCATCCGCGGCAATTCCCTTATTCTTATAGGCAATGAATTTCACTCCGGCGCTGCCGGCTGCCTGACGATCAATTTCTGAGTCCCCCACGAAGACGATCTCCTCCCTTGCCAGGCAGAGGGTCTGCATGATTTTTTCAATCGATTCCGGGTGGGGCTTCGGATTTTGGACGTCGAGGGAGGTGACCACCAGGTCAAAGTAGGATCCCAATTTGAACCTTTCCATGATTGGTTTCATGGCCGTAGAACGATTCGTGCTGATCGCTCGAAGAATGCCCTTTTCTTTCAGTATCTTTAAAGTAGGCAAGAGGTTGATTTCCATCTTCAAACAGGCGATGGTTTCACTGGGATCCATCCGGGGGAGCAAGTCCAGGGCCTTTTGCTCTCCGTCGCGATCATTTCGAAAAAGAAAGTGGATCGCTTCCTGTACCGTACGGTTAAGAACACATTTTAATTCCTCTTCCTTCAAGGGAGGCCGGCCGAAAGAAGCGTAGATGAGATTGTAGAACCTCCGGTTGGCTTCCCGGGAATCAAAAAGGACCCCGTCACAGTCATATATAACGCACCGGGTTGGCCTTTTCCTGCCCCGTTCCTCTATTCCCATTTCTATCCTTCTCCTTTATAATTATATTATATCTTCTTCCCTTTTCTAAGGAAGTATGATTTTCCCATTTTGGGGCTCCAACCCATCTGCTCAGCAAGAAAGAAAATTCGTTTCGCCAAAATATCTATCTTGCAATTTTTGGAGTGCAAGGTAGAATAGACTAGTTTCACCATGGTTTCTTCAACCCGGAACGTCGGGCCCTCTAGGGAGGGATTGACGGAACGAATGGAATAGGGGGCAATCATGGCCGAGATCCTGAAAAGCAGACCGAAAGTTCTTGATTCAATTCCGGCTTCCTTTTGCCTTACCGACACTCACACTCGGATTCTCTACGTCAACCAGCAAGCAGAATTGTTTTTTGGGTATACCCGCGAGGAGCTGGAAGGGGAGCGGCTCAGGATTCTCTTTCTGGAAGAGGACCTCATCTATTTTGTCCCCAATATTGTCTTCCTTACCCGTTACAAGAACGGATTCGAGGGGGAGGTTCTTCTTAGGCAAAAAAATGGGACAAAGATTTTTGTCCATCTCTCCACTTCCTCCTTCAAGGAAGGGGGAGAGGTTTTCCTGACCTTTCATTTCCAGGAGATTCAGCGCCTGAAGACTCTCGAGCGAGAGAAGATAGAGATGGAACGATGGGCGAGCCTGGGAAGAATGGTAGAAGAGATTGCCCATCAAATCCGCAACCCCATTGCCTCGATCGGCGGTTATACCAAACGCCTCTCCAGAGATTTAGCCCCCTCGTCGAAAGGTCATGGATGTCTCGACCATATTCTGAAAGAGGCGAATCGGCTGGAGTGCATAATGAAAAGGGTTGAAGAATATGTCCGGATCCCCCAGCCCATGTTCCAGCGGGAGAAGGTTCAGGATGTGGTGGAGGGGCTGCTGCCAGGGATCTCCAAGAAGGCCATGGAAAAGGAAGTGTCTTTCCGTCTGGATACCCGTAGGCTGGAGGGAGATGGACAATTTTATGTGGACGCAGACTTAGTTCGACGGGTCCTTTCCCATCTCCTGGAAAACAGCCTGGAGGCCATCCCCCCCAGATCCAAAGGCAAGACGAGCAAGGTGGTCGAAGTTGCCCTATTCGATGACGGGGATTGCGTGGGGATCTCTATATCGGACCGGGGCCTGGGAATTTCCAAGAAAAACCTTAATGCTATCTTTGATCCCTTCTTCTCCACCCACCCGAGCCGGGTGGGATTGGGGTTAACATTCGTCCGACGGGTGATGGAAGAACACCGGGGAAGAATCCGAGTGGATAGCCGGATGAGAAAAGGTACTACCGTTACTCTCTATTTTCCCAAAGATCGACGCCGCCGGGTCCGCCGGGAGTTCCTCGCTCCCGAGGCTGGGGAAAAACCCGCCCAGGCGTAGTTTCCCGGAGATGGGGGGCAGCAGGGGTGCGCCGGCTGATCACGCGGGGAAAACGTCAAACCCGAGCACCAAATTTCAGATGAATTTCAACCCCCCAATTCGAATAGCCGGAAAAAATTATGCGGAAAATTTTGGATTTCGAGCGTTGGAAGTTAAGGGATGCCGGGATTTTGATGGTTGTCTTTAGGAGAATGAAAGAAATGAAAGACAGTCTGGGCCGTCCTCCGATTCATTCCGGGGACCCGGAGTAATTCTTCTACCGTCGCCTCTCTGATCTTTTCCACGGTACCATAGAATTCCAGCAATACTTTCTGCCGGGCGGTCCCGATTCCGGGAATCTCTCCTAGACGAGATTTGATCGTCCCTTTCCCCCTGATCTTTTTATGGTAGGCAATGGCAAAACGGTGAGCTTCGTCCCGGATGCGATCCAAAAAGTTAAGGAGGGGAGAATGCCTTTCCAGAATGAAAGGCTCTGCGAATTGGGGATGGAAGATCTTCTCCTCCGTCTTTTCCATTCCCCAAGGGCCGGGACCTCCCTCAATCCTTTCTTTGGCCAGGCCCAGGAGGTCAACGCCCTGGATCTCCAGTTCCTGAAAGACCTCGCGAGCCACATTCAACTGACCTCTTCCACCATCCACCACGACCAAATCGGGTAGCTCATCCTCAGAAAGAACCTTCCGATAACGGCGGAGGAGAACTTCTCTCATCATCTTGTAATCGTCGGCAACGGCTGCCGTTTTGATTTTAAAGTGGCGATATCTCTCCTTATCGGGTTTCCCCTCTCGAAAACAGACCATGGATCCCACGGCATAAAGGCCAAGGATATCGGAGATGTCAAAGGCTTCGATCCGTCGGGGGATGTTCAAAAGATGGAGTTCTTCCTGAAGCGCGGACAGGAGTTTATCCATGTCTTCTTCTCGCCCTGACCGGGGGAGAAGAAAGTTCTCAGCATTCTCCCGGGCCATTTTTATTAGGTTCCACTTCTCCCCTCTTGAGGGAGCGAGGATACGGACCTTTTTTTTCTTTTCTTCTCCCAGCCATTCCTCGATGACTCTATGGCCTGGCAGGACCGCGGGGACCAAAATTTGCTGGGGGATGAATTTCCCCGGCCCGTAGTATTGTTGGATAAAGGACTCCAGAATCTCCCCTTCGGGAAGTTCGGATGGCGGCAGGCCAAATCCCCTCCCCCCGAGGAGTTTTCCCCGTCGCAGGAAAAGAAGGTAAATGGCCACCTTTTCTTCTCCCCGGACTAATGCGATCACATCCTGGTCGAGGAACTCGCGGGAAATGATCTTCTGCTTTTCGATAACCTTCCGGATATGTTCGATCTGGTCTCGAATCCGGGCCGCAGACTCGAAGTTGAGCCGATTTGCCTCCCCGGCCATTTTCTTCTTCAGAGAGGCAATCAGCGACTCATTCTTGCCCTCGAGGAACATCCGCACTTGATGAACCACTTCCCGGTACCCGGCCGGCTCGACCTTCCCCCAGGAAGGCAGACGGCGGGTGAATTTGGTGTCCAGGCTGGTCCGGATAGGAAAGATCCTTCGGATGAGTTTCAATGTCTCCCGGAGAGAATGGGCCGAAGGATAGGGCCCAAAGTAAAGGGAGCGGTCTTTCCGGATCCGCCGGACGATACTCAGGGCGGGGTATTCCTCCTCCACGGAAAGCCTGAGGCAGGGATAATCCTTATCATCTCTGAGCTTTATATTATAACGGGGATGATACTGCTTGATCAGATTGTCTTCCAGGATGAGAGCTTCCTTTTCCGTATCGGTAATGATGGTTTCAATGTCCGCGGCCTGTTCTAACATGGTCAGGGTTTTCAGATCCTTTTCGAAGGGCTTCTGAAGATAGGAACGGACACGATGCTCCAGGTTAGCCGCCTTCCCGACATACAAGATATTCCCTTGGGCATCTTTGAATAAATACACACCGGGGTTAGTGGAAAGGCATTCGATCTTTTCCTCTAAATGCTCGAGCTGCATCTGAGCCAAACCTTCCGACAAGGAGTAATTTAGTCCGGAGGAATAAGTTGGATGTTTTTGCCCCAATATAAATTACGGAACCTTTAAACGAATCCGGCGGGACCCCAGGCAAGTTTTGATGCCCGATCGCCTCACAAAGAAGAACACCTATCGGGTCCATGATCCGCTTTTCTTCCTTAGGAGATTAGGGCGAAAGTCGAGGGCAGTCAATAAGGTGAATCCTGTATTTGAGTACCAGGAAAATAGTATTTACCGTCCCGGCCATTTTCAATAAAAAGAGAACCTGGGATATAATAATTTACAGGGACGGAACCGAAACCTGGCCGGGAGGCAACGAAGAGGACAGAGCCTATGAAGACCACCAGGGGATTAGGGATTCTATTTCTGGCCATTCCTTTTTTCGCCTACTCTTGCGCGACCATGCCTCCGCAGCAGGTGCTCAAGGCCTGGGAAAGGCCGGAAGCTTGCCAGGAATTCCTGGCCCGCCTGGATGCCACAGTGGCGGAAGCGAGGGTGAGGGATGCGGCAACTTACCCGATTCCCGGTTTCCCTTACCTCAGGGGGACCGATTTCTTTCGGCCTTGAAGGACCGGCCCAAAGATGAAGCAGGGAGGAACCAATGGGTCCGGTGGATGCAGGCGCTGGACCTCAAAGGCCGCAAGGAAGAAATTACCAACCTGCCTGATGCCGGAATCCTCGCCCTTGGGGAAAGCGGAGAGATGGACCGGGAGAGATTATACTCCCGGGTGGAATTCTGCTCCTCCCAGCTTCTTGAGAACGACCGAAAACGGCCGGATTTTTACTCCACCCTGGATCCCCTGGTCAAGATTCCCGGCGAGTATTCGACTTTCCGGCAACTCATCGGCCTCTACCCCATTATGTCCCTTCCGGTCCAGGTATCTTCTTATTACTCCCGGAAAAAGTTCCAGATCTGGTTCGATGAGGGATTGGGGAGCCTCCGTCTCGACGGCCGTCTTCAAGCCTTCACCCCGGAGGGAGGAATTATCCTGGAGGAAAGTGAGCTCGCCGGACTGATGGAAGAATGGCGACAGAATCCTTTAAAAATCCCCCTTCCCAGTCGACAGCAAGAAGACCGGCTCATCCATGCCTTCGCTCCCGTCTTCATCCAGGACGTTGTAGCATCCTATGACCGCCCGGGAAAGGTTGCGTGGGAAGGGGAACGGGTGGAGATCGGCGTGGAAAAAACGACCGTCCATTATTATCTCTCCTACCTCTTCCTGAAGGGGGAACCCATCCTGCAGATCAATTATGTGCTCTGGTACTCCGCGAGGGCTGGAGAGAACCCTCCGTGGTTCGAAAAGGGCCTTGGATGGATTAACCCTGCGCGTCTCCCTGGATAGCCGGGGGAGACTCTTCATGGTGGATGTTATCAACAATTGTGGGTGCTACCATTTATTTGTCCCCGAGAAAGTGAAAGTAGAGCGGGTTGTTTCTTGGCCCTATGAACCCGCCCCTTTCGTTCCCCAGTGGCTTCCGGTTTTCCTCCCGGAAGAACGTCTGGGAATACGGTTGAATTCCGGCTGGCACCAGGTGCAGCGCCTGCTTGCGGTAAAGGAACCGGCGAATGCCATTTCCTATGAACTGGTTCCCTACGATGTTTTAGAATCCCTTCCCCACGAGAATGGGCGAAGAGAAAGCATCTTTGATGCCCTGGGCATCGCCAAAGGCTCAGAAAGGCCGGAACGCTTTATCCTCTTCTCCATGGGAATCCGTAAGATTGGATCCATGCGATAGCGTGGCCGCCAGGCCATTGAATTCCTGAAGCGGGTCCACTTTGATGACCCGGGACTCTTCGAACATTATTTCGACTTTAAATAGAATGAACGGGATTTTTCTCCGGTGGGGATTTTCCCGCGGGCTTGGCGCACGGCTTCACTCCAAGGGGGGGCAAAAGGAGATGGGAGCCTTATATCTCCCCGGAAGATTTCTTTTGTTCTTTGGCCTCGTAATGGAGTTCAGCCTCGGAACGGCGGATGTAAATGGGAGCGAAAGAAGATAAATCCAGAGACGGACCATCCTTAAATTTCAGGAGGCTAAGGCGGGCGACGTTTGCGGCGCGAGGAAAAGAAAGCTCCGGGGGAGCAAAAAGAACCCGGGATCCGAGCTTTTCCTTGAAGAACTCTCCATAGACTTCTATTCCATTCCCCAAAAAAACCGTCTTCTCAGAGATGCGGGAGCAGAGATCCTCCGGACTGAGAACCCAATCTTCGCTGATCCTGTCTAGATGTCCTTCCCCGTTTCCCCGGAAAAGAGCTGCGTAGACCTCTTTTTTGCGGGCATCCAGTACTGGGCAGACCGGCATAGAGACGTAAGGAAGGTTATAGGCCAGGGCATCGAGGGTTGGGATCCCCACCACCGGAACCTTTAGAGAATAGGCTAACCCTTTGACCGTGGAGACCGCGATACGCAGCCCGGTAAAAGAGCCGGGACCCAGACCTAGAGCGATTCCCTGAACCTGGTGAATGGTCAGCAAGGTTTCCCGGAGCAGGCGATCGATAGCCGGCATCAGCCTGGCTGAATGAGTCTCCGGGGTGCTGAGGGTAGTTTCCCCGAGAATCTTTTCTCTCTTCCAGGTTCCATCCTCCCTCACCGGAGCCTCTAATAGGGCTACGCTGCCCGCCAGGGTAGAGGTTTCCATCGCCAGGATGATCATCTTTATCCGGCTCCCAGAATCCGGGAGAGATCGTTATAGAAGACCAGAAGCATGATAAAGATGATGATGAAAACCCCAATCTGCTGGGCTCTTTCCCGGATTTTCAGGCTTACCGGCTTGCCGATGGCTCCTTCGATGACGAACATGAGGAGGTGCCAGCCATCCAGAACGGGGATCGGCAGGATATTGAGGATAACCAAGTTGATACTGATCACCGCCATGAAGAAAACCAGCCGAAGGGTTCCAGCCTTGGCCTGTTCCCCTGCCAGCTGGGCAATCAGGATCGGCCCGCCGATGGTCTTGGCTGAAATTTTGCCCTCGATGATTTTGACGATGCTGATCACGGTCAGTTCCGTTATTCTCCAGGACTGGCCGACGGCTCGGTAGGTGGCGGTAAAAGGGTCCAAGCGCTCGAGGAAAGAACTTCCCGATGGCGAAATCCCGATCAGGCCTACCCGTACCTCGTCCCCGAAAATATCTTTTTGGCTGGTTACCTCAGGGGTGACAGAAACCAGGAAAGTTTTCCCCTCCCGTTCCACCTTGAAAACCAGGGGGTGGTCCTTCGTGCTCTCGTGAATGATTTGAGCCAGGTCATCCCACCGTTTGACCGGAGAGCCGTTCACCTCCAGGACCCGATCTCCTTTCTGCAGGCCCGCTCGGTAAGCCGGGTAATCCGGTTTTACCTCCCCCACTTCCGGAAGCAGGGTGGGCATACCGGCCATAAATACCACGGCCAAGGCAACCACCGCGAAAAGAAAATTGAAGAAGGGGCCGGCGAAGACAATTCCCAGGCGTTTGCTCACCGACTGAGCGGAAAAAGATTTGGGGATCAGCTCGGGCGGGATCTTCTCCCCCGGTTCTTCCCCGACCATTTTCACATATCCCCCGAGGGGAATCAGCGATACCTGGTACTGGGTCTCGCCGATCTTTTTTCCAAAAAGCTTGGGGCCAAATCCCAAGGAGAAGGTGATGACTCCGACCTTCGCTCTCTTGGCGGCGAGAAAATGTCCCAGCTCGTGAGCAAAGATCAAGACTCCCAGAACAATAATTGTGGCAATAATCGTTGTGGTCACAGTTTACCTCGGTTGATGATCTGCTGGGCCTCCTTCTGCGCCCAGTCGTGGGCGTGAAGGATGTCCTCCAGATTGCTTAGCTGCCTGGGGTGGTGGCGTTCCATGGTTTCCCTTATCAGACGAGGGATTTTCAGAAAACCCAACTGCCCTTGTAAAAAGGCCTCAACGGCCACCTCGTTGGCCGCGTTCAGGACCGCGGGCATCGTGCTGCCCTCTTCCAAGGCCCGGTATGCCAGGTTCAAGGCCGGAAATCGCTCCCGATCCACCGGTCTGAAGGACAATGGACCCGCCTCAAAGAGGTTGAGGGAAGGAAGCTGCAGGTCCAATCTCTCGGGATAGGAGAGCGCGTAGGCGATGGGCCCCCGCATGTCAGGGAGGGCCAGCTGAGCAATGACTGACCCGTCCACATATTCTATCATAGAATGAACAATGGATTGAGGATGAATATGTACTTCGATCTGGGAAAGGTGGACTCCGAACAGCCAGTAGGCCTCGATGACCTCCAGCCCTTTATTCATTAGAGAAGCACTGTCGATGGTCACTTTCTTCCCCATGCGCCACTGGGGATGGTTCAAAGCCTGGCGAGGGGTGACGTTTTCCAGTTCCTCCGGGGGAGTGTTCAAGAAAGGGCCGCCCGAAGCCGTGAGGATAATCCTCCGGATCTCCTCCTTCCGGTTTCCCGCTAAGGCCTGGAAGATGGCACTGTGTTCGCTGTCGACGGGAAGGAGGCTCACCCTTTGATTCCGGATTTCCCTCATCAGAATCTCCCCGGCCATGACTAGCGTTTCTTTGTTGGCCAGGGCTAAATTTTTTCCCGCTTTGACTGCCGCCAGAGTAGGAAGCAGTCCCGCGCTGCCGACCAGGGCAGAAACCACCATCGAGGCCTGCGGGTGGGTAGCGACGGCCATCAGCCCATCGGTTCCGGACAGAATTTGGGTGGGGTGGGAAGACAGGTTTTGCCGCAACTGCCGGGCTGTCTCTTCATCCCACAACGAAGCCACATCCGGAGAAAAGCGTAGAATCTGCTCTTTCATCCGGGAGAGGTTTTTCCCTCCGGCTAGGGCGACCACCTGGAACTTATCCGGGTGCTGGGCGACGATTTCGAGGGTATTGACCCCGATGGAACCGGTGGAGCCGAGGATAGATAGTTTTTTCATCTTGTTCACTTCAAAAAAAGGGATTCACAAGCCAGGGGTCAGAAGCCGGAACAAAGAAACGGAAAGGAGCATGATTCCGAATTCTGACTCCTGAACTCTGGGCTCTGTTCTTATCACAGCCCCACTCCCAAGGCATAATAATAGACCAAAGGGGCCGAGAAGAGCACGCTGTCGATGCGGTCCAGCAGCCCGCCATGGCCGGGAATGAGGGTTCCCGAATCCTTGACCTCGGCGCTCCGTTTGAGCAAGGATTCCCAGAGGTCTCCCAATTGTCCGGCCACTCCGATCACCCCTCCAAGGATAAGGACATGCATTGGCGCAAGCTGAGGGAGAAAGAGGTATTTCGAAATCAAAGCTCCAAGGATGGAACCCCCGACCGCTCCCCAGCCCCCCTCCACGGTCTTGCCGGGGCTGATCTTGGGGGCCAGTTTCTTTCGGCCCCAGGTTCTTCCTATGTAAAAGGCGGTGGTATCTCCGAAGTATACCGCCACCAAGGTGAAGAGGATCAAGAGCCGGCCCAGATCAAGGTTCACCATAAGAACAAAATGGGACAGGAGGAAAGGAATATATAAAAAGCCCAACAGATGCTTGCCTGCCTTTTCTACCCGCAGGGGAAAATCCTCGGCCTGGAATATAGCCCAGATGAGCAGGAAAAGGAGAAGAAAGACCAGGGCAAAGAGGAAACATCGGGGGTCCCGGGAGTAAAGGGAAACGAGAAGGAGCAGGCCGAGGAAAATCCCCGCCCACCTTGCTTTCGCAGAAAGCATCGGCAAGGCCAGAGCGTAATACTCCCCCAGGCCGATAAAAACTAGGGTCATAAAAAACGGGAGGAAAAGCCAGCGAGGGGCGAATAGGATGAACAGGATCAAACACGGGGCGAGGATCAAGCCGGATATCCAGCGCTTCAAATGCATGGGTTACCCGTTTTCGGTTCTGACCTGTTCGCTGGTCAGGCCGAACCGCCGCTCCCGATTCTGGTAGCTTAGCAAAGCCTGAATGAATTCCTTTTTGTCGAAATCAGGCCAGAGGGTGGAGGTCACATAGATTTCCGTGTAGGCCAATTGCCAGAGGAAAAAATTGCTGAGTCGCATCTCGCCACTGGTACGAATGAGGAGGTCGGGGTCGGGAAGGCTGGTGGTCCACAAGTATTTGGAAAAGAGGTCTTCGTTGATTTCCCTGGGGGACAGATTTCCATCTTGACAATGGCTCATGATCCTACGGATGGCCTGGAGAATGTCATCCCTTCCCCCGTAGCTCAGAGCCAGGGTCAAGGTCATCCCCGTGGCGTGGGCCGTTTTCTTCATGGTTTCATGAATAGTTACCAGGACTTCTTTGGGCAAACGGCCCAAGTCTCCGATGGCCAGGAAGCGGATGTCGTTGTCCAGCATCTCCTGGAGTTCTGATTCCAGGTAGTCCCGGAGAAGAATCATGAGCGCCTCAACCTCTTCCCGGGGACGACTCCAGTTTTCCGAAGAAAAAGCAAAAAGGGAGAGATAGAGAATGCCGATCTCGCGGGCGGCGCGGACGATGGCCCGAACCGATTCGGCCCCCTTTTGGTGACCAGCTATCCGGTCCAGAGAACGTCTGGCAGCCCAACGCCCATTCCCGTCCATGATGATGGCTAAATGCTGGGGGAGTTTCTCCTTTATGAGAGAATTCATAATTCTCCAAGAGTATCAGATTCCGATCCGCGCACCCAGTAGGTTAGGGAGTAGGCGCCAGATCCCATACAAATTCCTGTGGACGAAAATCCAAATTTCAAAAATCTTGCACCGGGGAAAGGATTAAATCTCCATAATTTCCTTCTCTTTGGCTTTGACGATTTCCTCGGCCTTTTCTATAGATTTGTCGATGATCTTCTGGACTTCCTCCTGCGATTTGAACTGGTCGTCTTCCGAGATCAATTTAT
>Ga0187771_10003473_pt1 | contig 11002 bp, 12 predicted proteins | sample 0116_SJ02_MP15_1_FD_133139 | JGI IMG/M metagenome (GOLD analysis project Ga0187771, IMG submission 133139) | Tropical peat soil microbial communities from peatlands in Department of Meta, Colombia - 0116_SJ02_MP15_10_MG | ecosystem: Environmental > Terrestrial > Soil > Wetlands > Peat | place... | reverse complement strand
CTCAGCCTCTTCTAGTGACGGAAGCGCGGAATCTATGCTCGGTTTCGCAAGCACAAACTTGTGAATCTCCTCCTACCCAACCTTGACACCAATCGTCGCCATACAATTGAAATCAAAGCTGTGCTTTAGCGCCCATAGTTTTCGGCTTCCCTTCCATCTGCTCAAGTCCGATTTGAACCAACCTAGGTACGCTCAAATTCATGTGTGTCGTATTTTCGGTCACATGAAAGGAATCGATGCCGCGGGTCGGATTTGAGCCGACGACACTCCGGTCTTCAGCCGGATGCTTCCGAGCCTACATGGTCTCCTTAGCCACAAGTTCAGGCTGAGCTACCGCGGCACCAGTTCTGACGCCCCGCCGACATTGACTTAAGACTTTGTTCCACTGCTCAAGTTTCCTAAGACTCAGTCCGCATTTTGCCATCTCGTTGATTATCAACTCGGCCCTTAGACCAGATGCTTCAATGCGAAAAGCGGGCCCATCTCGGCATGTTACTGCTCTTCCTCCTCGCGATCTTACCGGCAATCCCCACCACTTCGCAGCGGGCTCCAAAGCGTCTCTGTCACACATTGTAATTGCAATTGTGCGCGATGGTCCTCCTGCACGCCGTCCAGTGCGTCTCTTGCAGTAGGAGTATCCTTCAGCATTGAACAGTCCTCTTGAGTAGTAAGCTAGACTTCCTTCGGTTAGGAGCGGTGGATTTCCTTGGATTCGTTCGCCAGTGGTCAACGTCCGGATATTTGGGGTCGCTTTTATTCGCCACGGTGTCCAATCTGTGAGCTACCGCGGCACAGACTCGCCTCCCCTCGATTCCGACTTAAGACTTTCCAAGTCAACCCCTTGAAACGCTTATAGCGAATCGGTCCGCCCTGGTCTCACATGAGACCAGCTTACGCCAAGACCTACAAGGTCTCGAAGACCTTCAACGCCCCACTCCGCTTCGTCTTTGCTTGGTGCACCGACTTCAGGGGGGACGACCTGAAGATGCTGGGTTCAAAGAACACCCGCAACATCCATGAAAAGACCGAGCGGAGGGTCATCTGGACCGTCGAAGGCAAGACGCAGGCCACCGGGACGGACCCCGTCAGGGTCGTCTGGCTGCACCCGCCCGACTCTTGGCACCTGGAGACCTGCGGCGACGGAAGTGAAGTCGGAGACTACAAACTCACAGCCATTGGCAAGAACAAGACCAGACTCGACATGGCCTTCACCGAAACCTACGGATCCAAGAAGGGCATTCCGAGCAAGGCAGAATTGAAGGCTGAAGCAGTGGATCACTGGAAGAAGTACGGTAAGGCGCTGGAACGGGACTTCAAGAATTCAAGGCAAGGCTGAGAAGCCGACGGATGCTCCCCCTAAGCGCCAGCAGCGTTCCCACACATATGGCCTGACTCGTTTAAAGACGTGAACCGCGAAGGACTCGCTCCATGGTCGACCTTGGGTTCCTCTCCTACCGGAAGGAGGCCGCAATCATCGAGGGGGTCAAGCAGCAACTCGCCACGGTCCGCCAGACCGTCCAGTCCTTCTCCGACGCCGTTGATGCGGCAGCCAAAGACGACCGCGCCGGAACAGCCGGCCACATCGAAGAAGTCTTCCGAACCGAGACTGAATCCGATGCCATCCACAGGGAGTTGAGTCTCAAGATCGCGGAGGGCGCCTTCTTCGGGGGCGTCAGAGAGGACATCCTTGAGCTCCTCGAGAGAATCGACAACATCGCCGACAGCGCCAAGGACGCCGTCCGATACCTGTCCTCGGATACAGCCTTGTTGGACGAAGGCAAGGCAATCTTCAATTCGGATGGCATGCGACTCTTTCTCACCAACCTTGGGGCCGCCGTGGACGCGCTCTCGACCCTTGTCTCCGCCTTCGACAGGGGCAGGAAGGAGATACTCTCGAAGGTGCACGCCGTCGAGGAGTTCGAAGAAGAGGCCGACAGCGCCAAAGACTCGCTTCTGAAGGAGCTGTTCAGCGGGGCCAACGCCATGTCCGCCGTGACCGTCATCATGCTCAGAGACTTCGTCTTCATGGCAGACAACATTGCGGACAACGCAGAAGACGCCAGCGACGTAATCCTCGTCCTCGTCGCGAAAGGGTATGGATAGCTATCTGGTCGGGCTGGCTGTCTGCCTAGGCTTCCTGTTCGGGTGGAATAACGGCGCGTTTCTTTTCGGCAACCTGATAGGGTCAGGCACGGCGACGGTTCGCACCGCTTTCGCGATTTCGGTTGCTGGGCTAGTGCTGGGGGTGGTGTTTGAAGGTCAGAAGTTGTACTCTGGGTTGGTGGGCTCACTCGCCCCTTCGGCCACGGACGCCGTGATGTTAACGACGTTCCTGGTGGTCGCAGTGTTCACCCTCTCGCTCACCCTCATGCGCCTTCCGGTTTCGATGAGCATGGTGATGGTTGCCGCCTTCCTCGGTTCATCCTTCTCCTCAGCGAATCCCATCAATGCGGGGCGCTCGGCCGAAGTCGTGCTGTTCTGGTTCGCGGCACCTCTTGCCACTGCCGCTCTGACGTTCATCACCTACACTTGGCTGACGGACTTTCTGGCCCGATTCGGGATACTCGCCGTCGACTCACTCAACAGGGCAGGGTCCGGGTTCGGTGCCCTTTTGGTGTCCTACGCCCTCGGCGCCAACAACGTCGGTCTGATCATAGGAAGCGCTGGAGGAGCAGCTGGCCCCCTAGGATATGAAGTCGTAGCGGCGGTCACCATAGCCGCGGTGGTCGGGACCGCGGTGTCGACGAGGAGCAGCGTGAGCGGAACCATCGGGGACAGGATGCTCTCCCTGAGCCCCCAGGGTGTCATCACGGCGTTCGCCGCCAGCGCTGCCCTGGTGTGGGTTGGGACCCAGTTCGCCATACCGGTGTCGATAACCCAGTGCCTGCTGGGCGGGATGCTTGGCGCGGCCTACACCAAGAGCATCGCAGTGCTGAACGGAAGACTCACGGCGGAGACAGTGTCAGTTTGGGTCGTTGCCCCAGTCCTGGCGTTTGTTGCGGGGTATCTGCTAGTTCTAGTCTGGTAGGTGTTCATGAGCGCGACGCGGTTGCTCGGGTCAACTTTGTTCAACGTCTTCCCATCATTAGCGCGGTCTGCTCGATTTGGCCGAGATAGACCGACTTGTCCTTCCTTCCCAGCTTCAGACTGTCGAGCTGCTGTCTGGCTCTGTCCAGGTATCCCTTAGCCATTGGGTAGTCGCCCGACACTGCATACGCCCTCGCCATTGCTTCGTTGGCCGTGTGCATTATGTCATTGAACTCGCTCTTTTCGCAGATGTCAAGGGCGGACTCAGCGAATCGGAGGGCGAGGTCAGACTGCCGTAGTTCTGCGTAGACCCTCGACAGAATCCAGTCTCCGACCGCCAGGTTCCTTGGCGTACCGACCAACCCCCAGTGGTACCGGGACGCATGGGCGAAGTGCAGCATCTCCCGGTCTGCCTCGGCTTTCCTTCTCTTCATATCGAGATAGTCCCACGTCTTGTTGAAACACTGTGCAGCAACCTTGCGATGGAACTCGCGTTCCTCCTTCGTCATCCTCATGGTTTAGCACTGTCTCAGGACATTGTCTGTTAAGGTTTCCAGTGACGTGGACTGGACCCGTGTCGGCTCACGGTGAGAGGCTGTCCTTCGTAAATAAGCCGGCGTGGAAGCCCCGACGCCGGGAGTTGCCCCATCCCAAACCCGACGGTCTAAAGGTCGTTGAAGCCCGGCATCGCGACATCGCCGGCATCCGCACGTTCATCCTCGACGCTTGGATGATTGCAGGTCCGTCTGCTTGGGGCTGGACTGGCGCGTCAGAGGAGAACGTGAAAGCGCTGGCCTCAGTCGGACACCTGGAAGCGCTAATCACCAATCCCGGAGTCAAGATCTACTTGGCGAGGGAGGACAGGAAAATCGTAGGTTTCGCCGTGACGCGGGAGCTCGACGGGGACGCCGTCGAACTAGCCGGAATAATCGTTGACGAGTACCACACCGGAAAGGGGGTCGGTACGGCACTCGCGCAGAGGGCCATAGCTTCAGCCTTCGAGCTTCGATACATGGAGATCATCGTGAAGACCGAGGCGTTCAACAAGAGGGCCATCGGCTTCTACGAGCGGAACGGCTTCGCCCGGGATGGGGCCTCAACGGAGGAAGTGGACGGCAAGAAGATCGAACTTGTCGTGCTGAAACGAAAGCTGCACTAGACTCCACGAGGGTGTAGGATTGCCGTCGGGTTGGGGTCGCCGTAATGGCTGGGATTGAATGGGAGCACAAGCAAGACAACAGTTGTCCCCAGTTCTCGCATCACTTGGGTACCCCTCCGACCCGTTGCGGCGCGAGAACGCCCGACCTCGAGGAACCCTTACTTGGGGGCCAAGGACACAAAGCATTATAGAGTTTCATGGCTGCTCGTGCCGCAGTGTGCTGCCCTTCACTGAGAGTTTTCTCGTTTGGATTCTCTCCACAACAATACCAGCACTCGTAGGGGTAACCCTAATCTTCATCGTCGGAAGGCGGGCTTCGCCGAGACTGGTTGCAGCATTCGCACTGGGCATCTTCTTCTGGTTCTTCGTGGACACGATAGAGGGCTCCTCGGACCTCGACGTCAGTGCGGGATTTGCAGGCGGCATCGGTCAAGTTGCGATGGTGGCACTGTTCATTGTGGGTGTCCTCGTATTCTTCGGGTTGGACAGTAGGCTCTTCAACGAGGAAGGCGGGGCGCCGACCGTCGGTCTGGCAGTCCCATTTCTCGCCGCCCTCGCGATCGGATTCCATGGCTTCGGGGAGGGGACAGCATTTGGTTCGACCGCGGCCCTGACCTCGAGCGCGTCGATTATGGACGCCTTTGGAGGGGTGGCTGCTGGTGCGGCCTACGCTCTCCACAAGATGTTCGAACCGATGATGGTAGGTGCCTTGTATGTTACCTGGGCGGGGGACAACCGAGGGGGCGCAGCGGCCCGTTCGAAAGACATACTCCTTCTGACGTTGCTGTTCGTACTCCCCTCAATCCTCGGGGCGGCCACAGGTTACTTCATCTCCTATGACGCAACCTACTTCTTCGCACTGGGCACGGGTACCGCAATATACACAGCCTTCAGGCTCGCCAAGCAGGTGTTCCACGTTCCAAGCCTGCCTCGGACCGGGGAATGGTTGAAGGTAGCGGCCGCCGTGGTACTCGGTTTCATCCTGATATACCTGGCCGCCCTCTTGCACTCCTAGGGGCTGAGTTCTGTTTTGGTCGGTCGAAGATTGGCCGTATCTCTGCTCTTGGCAGTCATCATCGTTGGCGTCGCCGTCACATCAGCGTACATTTTCCTCGGCCGTGGCGTGCAGCCCGGTGGGGGTCTGCCCTCGTATTGTTCGCGGCCGGCGGACGGCTACCTTATCGTTGCCAGCGCGAAGGGATACAACGACAGTGTCGATCACGGGGTCCCGCTGAAACCCTGGCCGGTGATTGATGTCCAGAAGGGGGCGACGGTCACGATTACTGTCTGCAATACCGACAATCAGGCTCACGGATTCCAAGTGACGCACTACCTTGACAGCAAGATCGAGACAGTCGCTCCGGGACAGGCATACACTGTGTCCTTCGTCGCCAACCAAACCGGAAGTTTCAGAATCTACTGCTCTATCTTCTGCACAGTCCACTGGGCAATGCAGAGCGGCCAGCTCGTCGTTTCATGAATCGCCGACCATGGATGCACCCATCCAGAAGGATTTTAGCTGCGGACTTGGTCGACTCCGTTTCAATTCATGACCACCGATGAGCGAGGCCATACTGGCAGGCTCCTCCCCGGAAGGAAGGCGGATCTTGTCGACCTGGTCTCCTACGGCGAGAGCTCGGTGGTCAGTCGCACCATCATTAGCAGCAAGGCGGGTACCGTCACGCTCTTCGCCTTCGACCAGGGTAGCGAGCTGAGTGAGCATACGGCCCCATATGACGCACTCCTCCATGTGCTCGAAGGCAAGGCTGAAGTGACAGTCGAAGGAGAGGCGAGCAGTCTCGGCCACGGTGAGGCCATAATCCTGCCCGCCGGGAAATCTCATGCCATCAGGGCCTTGAGTCGATTCAAGATGCTCCTCACCATGGTAAGGACCGGCTAGTCGCCTCCAACCGTCCGGCCTGAATCCTCCAGCCTCTTCAGAACCTGGACGGCCCGGAGCGTGATCATCTTGCTTTGCCCTCCCACTCTCTCGAGGGTGAACGGGGTGGGGACGCGCTTGGGGTGTTCCTTGAACCAGTCCGCCATCCCCCCTTCCACGTCGGGGTGGGCCGCGTCCAGCCTCCACCTCCCGTCTTTGCCCCGCTTCTTCATCAGAACATCGACCGCATGGTCCAACCTCCTGTCGCCACCATATCCGAGAGCGGTCATGAAGTCCAGGCCCACCAGCAGGTCGTAATAGTAGTGAACGGGGTAGTGGAACCTGTACCACGGCTCGTAGTGGTCTCCCTGGATGTGCAGCTCCCGTTCCAGAAAGAACTCCGCTCCCTTTTCGACTACACGTTTCATTCCCCTTGTCCATTTCTGTCTTGGATACGCGGCGAAGGCGCTCAGCGGCTCCCAGGAATCTAGGTTTCTGCCGCTCCCGAAACAGCTCCACCCTCCCTTCTCGGCCGAGTTCTCGACCATCCATTCGAAAGCGCTTTTGACCCGCGGGTCGTCCTCATAGCCGAATTTGACCAGGGCCCGCGCCGTGTTTCCCACGGTGCAGAGGTGGCTGGACTTGGACCCGTCCGGCCCGAACCCACCATCCGATTTCGCGAAAGAATGCAGCCAAAGCCTACATGCCTTGTCAACCCGGCGGTCGGACTTCGTAGCGCCTAGGTCAGAGAGTACCAGGAGCATCCAATTGGTGGACAGGTACTTGGGCTGGTAGAGGCGGTCCTTCGTCTCCCACCAACCTCCCTTCTGCTGCTTGGACAGGATTTCTGCCACCCACCCACCCGTTGGTATCGCCCTTCGCGACGACGCAACTTCCTCGTCTCGCTCGCCCTTGTCGAGGATATTCGTCAGGGCGAGGTACCTCACCGAAGGCTGGTTTGTCTCGAGAAGCCACGCAAGGGCGCTCTCCTTCAACACAGGCAACGGCGAACGCTACCTCCGCTTAACGAACCCTCGCTTCTTACTCTCCGGAGGGGGTGGATACTCTATTCCAGCCTCGACTCTCCCCCTGACGTCCTGACCCAGTTCCTCTTCGACGAGTGCCAACCCGACGTCGATGGACGAAGATATCCCCCCGCCAGTGGTCACGCGCCCGTCGACTACGGTCCTCTGCTTGATTACCCTCGCGCCGGCCGACCTGATTTCATCGAAGTGCATATGGTGCGTCGTAGCTCGCCTACCCTTCAGCAGGCCCGCCTTGCCGAGCACCAGCGCGCCCGTGCAGACCGACCAGACCCTGCTGTCCCCTTCGTATGACCTCCTCACCATGTCCAGGACCTTCTTGTCGTTCATCACGAGGTCAACGCCAGTGGCGCGAGAGGCCCCGCCTCCTGGAACGAAGAGTAGGTCATGGTCTCCTAACTCAGACAGTGTCAGGTCAGGCATGACTCTCATTCCGCCACTGCAAGCTATCGGTCCCCTCTCCGTTCCCACAAGCATCGTTTCGAAGTGCCTGCGACCTCGGACCCTGTTCGCCACGGCCAGTGTCTCAAGGAAGCCGACGAAGTCGAGTTCCTCGACCCCAGGGAAGACAAGAATCGCCACCTTCAATGAGGGGGGAGCCCCCGGCGGGATGTGATAAACCTGCCCGGTTGTGAGGCGCGTCCCTCTGGGGTACGTTCTAGGCGGACTGGGCGTAGCTCTTCCAGATGGATCGCAGCTCGCCCGCGTACGCTTGAACCGCTCCCGGCCCAAGGTCCCACGGGAGTTCGGCCGCTCGGAAGAGTTCCGGCAGGGGTCTTGAACTGCCCAGGGAGAGGGCGCGCTTGTATGCGGCGATGGCGCCCGTCTTGTCCCTCCGATATCTAAGCCAGATTCCGAGGGCGCCGAGGGTCGCGATACCGTACTCGATGTAATAGAACGGGAATTGGTAGAGATGGAGCTGGCGCTGCCATGTGTAGCGCAGTGCCTGCTCGTAGCCTTCATAGCTCTCCAGGCCCGAGAAGCGCCTAAAGACTCGAGACCACGCTTCAGCACGCTCGTCTGCCGAGTGCCCTGGGCTGGTGTACACCCAGTGCTGGAAGGAGTCGATGGTCGCGACCCAACAGAACAGCTTGACCATAGAAACCACTTCTTCTCTGTTCGACCGTCTGGCGTCTTCCGACTCGTAGAAGGCGCCTTCAATGTGCTCTCCCCCGATGAGCTCCATCGACGTGGAGGCGACTTCCGCGAACTCTGCCGGGATGCCTTGGCCCGAGTTGTATAGGGGGAGCCCTGCATCCCTCATGAGGAACGCATGGAAGCTGTGCCCAGATTCGTGCAGCAGAACCCTGACATCGCCATCTCTCTTGGCAGCGTTCATGAATATGAACGGGAGTTTCAACTCCGTGAATTCATCCTGGAACCCGCCGGGCGCCTTCCCTTTCCTGCTCTCTAGGTCGCGAAGCTCAAGGGCAGTCATCCTGTCATAGTATTCAGAGAATTTGGGGTCCACCTGGGCGAAGATCTTTGCGCACCCTTTGACCAGTTCTTCGGCGTTGCCAAACGGTGCCAGCGGCGGCTTCCCCTCCGGGTCCGCGTTCAGGTCCCACGGCATGAGTCTGCCCAGACCTATCTTGCGCCTTCTCTCATCGTCAATCTCGCGGCTGAGAGGGACGAAGTATTTCTCCACGGCGTCGTGGAACTTGAGGCAGTCGTCCGGTGTGTAGTCGAACCTGTTCTTCTGTTGGAACGCGTAGTCGCGGTAGTTCTGGAACCCCGCGTTTCTGCCAATTGAATCTCGAATCCTGACCATTCCGTCATAGATTTCGTCCAGCTTCCAGGCATCCTCAAGCTGGCGTTTCGTCAGCAGTCGCCAGGCCTCCTCCCGCAGTTTCCGGTCAGTCTCCTCGAGGAACTTGGCCATCTGCTGCAGGGTCCTCTCCTCTCCCTTGAACGGGATGCTCATCGCCCCCATGACGCTCTGGTACTTCTGAACTAGCCTGGCATCCTCCTTCTCGAGGGGGACGTTCGCCTCCCTGAAGATTCTTGCCAGGTTCTCCCTGTTCCTGTCGGTCGTCATGTACTGGCTCGGAGGCAGCTCCCGCCTGGCCGGCATCGCGACGTACTTCCTGACCAGTTCGAAGGCCGCGAGCTTGATCTGTGGTTCGAGTTCCTGCACGAACTCCGTGTAGGCTGTCCTGAAGACGTCGTCGTCTGTCTGCCTGGAATAGTTCACTGTTGTCAAAGCTTTTCTCTCGTAGATTACTGAATTGAGCTCGTCCTCGTCTGACATCCACTTCTCGAGCTCTTCCTTGGTTGAAATCGGTCGTGCCTTTAGCTCGTCGAACAGTCGAGATAGGGAATCCCAATTGAAGGGCATGTCCTGGGGTACGTACCTTCTAGGGAACTCATGCGGTAGCCTCGAGTAGTCGAAGACCAATGCCGCTCAATCTGGGATTGCGGGAGCCTTACTTATTCTTCACCGACAGGTAGGTTGGACCTCCCGTCTTCATGACAGGGTATTGAGTGCCTGAATGCCACGGTGGAGCGTTCAGTTTAGGGAGGAACCGTATATTCAGACCACTATCCGTCCGCAGCATGAGCCAGGCGGTCGTCGAAGAGGAGATTACAGAGGCTGCGGCCAAGCTCGTCTCAACCGCGGCCATCTATCTGCCTGACGACGTCAAGCGCGCCTTGAAGAGTGCACAGGAGAAGGAGACGGCCGAACTCCCCAAGAAGGTGTTCGGATCCATGCTCAAGAACTTGGACATAGCTGAAGCCGAGGGGAGGCCGTCATGTCAGGATACCGGGACGGTCATCTTCTACGTAAAGGTCGGAGACAAGTTCCCGTATCTCGGGGTTCTAGAGAAGGCTCTGCGGAACGCAACCATCAAGGCTACTGCCGACGTGCCTTTGAGGCCCAATTCAGTGAATATCTTCACGGGGAAGAACACGGGTAATAACACCGCTGACAGGATTCCCTGGGTCGAATGGGAGCTAGTCTCGGGCTCTGACGCGGCCGAGGTCACGGTTGTCCTGAAGGGCGGAGGGAGCGAGTCGCCGAGCCTGGCGAAGGTCATACCACCATCCGAGGGGATGAAGGGCGTGTACAAGATGGTGCTGGACGATATCTTCGAGCAGGGTCCCAAGCCCTGCCCGCCCGTCGTGGTCGGCATCGGCCTCGGGCCTACGGCGGACATCGCAATGAAGCTGGCCAAGAAGTCGCTTTTGAGGGACATAGGCGAACGCAACCCCGACCCAGAGCTGTCGAAGATCGAATCCTTGCTTCTGGAGGCGATTAACAAGCTCGGCTGGGGGCCGCACGGCGTGGGAGGAGTCACCACCGCCCTGGACGTTCACATCGACGCAGTCAACCGACACCCGGCCTCGTTCGCAGTGGGGGTCGCTACCGTCTGCTGGGAGGACAGGAAGAGCACGATGAGGATTGGTCCCGGCGGTACGGTGAAGTTCGTTACTCACCCGTTCTTGAACCAAGGCGGTGCCTAAGTTGGCCGAGTACAGGTTCGCGACTCCCATAGGGGACGAGGCAAGAAAGCTCCGCATCGGGGACATACTCTACATCAACGGGACAGTCGTCACGGCAAGGGATGCAGGCCACAGGCGCGCCCTAGAGCTCCTGGACAAAGGGGAGAAGCTCCCTGTAGACCTCCACGGTCTGGCCGTCTACCACATGGGCCCCATCGTCAGAAAGATGGGAGAGGAATGGAAGGTCTACTCGGCTGGACCCACTACATCGACAAGACTCGAGACCTACGAGGCGGAGTTCCTCGAGAAGACAGGGGCGAAGGTCGTCGTGGGGAAGGGAGGGATGGGGGCGAAGACTGCCGAGGCTTGCAAGAGGCTCGGGACTGCCTATGCCATCTACACTGGAGGGGCCGGGGCGCTGGCTGCTAAGACGATCAAGAGAGTGAAGGG
>Ga0187771_10003472_pt1 | contig 11002 bp, 11 predicted proteins | sample 0116_SJ02_MP15_1_FD_133139 | JGI IMG/M metagenome (GOLD analysis project Ga0187771, IMG submission 133139) | Tropical peat soil microbial communities from peatlands in Department of Meta, Colombia - 0116_SJ02_MP15_10_MG | ecosystem: Environmental > Terrestrial > Soil > Wetlands > Peat | place... | reverse complement strand
GGCTCCAACGTGACATTGAGCGGAAGCCCCTCTCTATTCCTTTACTCCTTTGCTTCGTGGCAGGGCAGCGGCCTGACCTCGACGGGCCATTCAATTGGAGTCGCCGTTGACTCTCCCACCAACGTGACTGCGAATTCTACCTACAATTATCCGGTGGTCCTTTCAATGGCCGGCATCTCTGTGATAGTACTTCTTGCAGCGGCCTCGCTGTGGATCCGACGGAGGCGCGAGAGTTCTTGGCGAGGCGGCTTCTACCCGACCTGACCTTGCCAGCAACTAAGACTAGGGCGGACGGTTGCGCGGAGACATCGCCGAGATGAGGGCCAGCACGACTAAGGCGACGATGACTAGACCGATCGTGTACCTGACCGCGATGAAGAGAAAGCTGGAGAGAAGGGCGATCACAACCCCGAATCCCGAGTAGTAGAGCCTCTCGTCCTTCTTCTCCATCATGACTCCGAAGACCAATGTCCAGAGCCCGCTGAGGAGGAGGATCGCCGCCACGGTCTGGGAAAAGTGCAGCACTCCGAAGAACAGCAATGCGAGCGGGAGGAGCACCGTCGCGATGAGGCCGTATCCCAGCCCGATCGTCCTCATGATGACCGAGGAGCAAAGTCCCTGGGTCTCTAATAAGGTCGCTCGAGGCCCTCAGCCCTCGTACTTCTCTGCTATGATTGTGTGAGTGCTGGTGACGCTGTCGATCTTCCGGATCTCAGAGTTGACAAGGTTGTTGAGCTCCGGCATCGTATCAGCCTCGACTATCGCCACGATGTCGTAGACGGCATAGACCTCGTAGACCTCCTTGACGCCCTTGATGGCCCTGAGCTTGGCCACGCTGTCCCTGTCGGTGCCGACCTTGACGTTCATGAGGACGAACGCGAGGATTGCCAAGGCGGTCCCGACCTCCGGAGAATCTCCATCATATTAATTCAGCCGTCCCGATGCATTACGATTATTACAGCACTCGTTGGGGCGAGGACCACCGAGGCGCCCGGTGCAAGTCGATTGCAGTACAAGTGGATCGTCCTTTCCAACACCACCCTCGCGACCTTCATGGCGTCCCTCGACACCAACATCGTCCTCATCGCCCTGCCCACCATCTCCAGGGAGCTCCGCGCGACTTCCTTCTTCGACCTGCTGTGGATCCTCTTGGGGTATCAGCTGGTCAACGGCTCGCTCCTTGTGAACTTCGGCCGGCTGTCCGACATGTTCGGCAGGGTCAAGCTCTACAACTTCGGGTTCGCGCTATTCACCGCGGCGTCCGCCCTCTGCAGCCTGTCCCAGACCGGGGAGGAGCTGATCGCGTTCAGGCTGCTCCAAGGCGTGGGCGCCGCCTTCCTGTTCTCCAACAGCGGCGCGATAATTACCGACGCCTTCCCCTTGGAGGAGAGGGGCAAGGCGCTGGGGATCAACCAGGTCTCCATAGTCGTCGGCACCCTGTTCGGGCTGGTGCTGGGCGGCGTGCTGACGACGGTCGCCGGGTGGCAGTCGATCTTCTACGTCAACATCCCGATAGGGGTTTTCGCGACCATCTGGTCCCACTACCGCCTGAAGGAGCAGGGCGAGATAAGGCGGGGGCAGAAGATAGACATCGTCGGGAACGTCACTTTCGCCGGAGGCCTCGCGGCCATCCTCCTCTCGGTGACCCTCGAGTCAATCTCACGGCTGACCCAAGGCCAGTTCGCGGTCCTTTTCATCGCAGGCATCGCGCTGCTCGTCGGCTTCGTCTTCACCGAGCGAAGGGTGAAGGAGCCGATGCTGGACTTCTCGCTCTTCAAGATCCGGCTCTTCACCGCGGGGACCGTCGCCAGCCTGCTCAACTCGCTCGCTAGGGGCGCGGTGGTCCTGGTCCTCACCTTTTACCTGCAAGGGCCATCCATGGGGTTGGATGCCCTGTCCGCGGGCCTCTTTCTCATCCCGATCTCGGTCGCCATCGCGCTTTTCGGGCCCCTCAGCGGGCACCTCTCCGACAGGTACGGCCCGAGGTTCTTCGCTACGGCGGGCCTCATCGTTTCCTCGATGGGCTTCCTCCTTCTCGCGTCGATTGGAAGGACCGTCACCTTCTGGCAGCTGGCCGTCCCGCTCTCGCTCGTCGGCGCAGGAATCGGGCTCTTCCAGTCTCCCAACAGGGCATCGGTGTTGAACTCCGTCCCGCCCCACTCGAGGGGCATCGCGACCGGGACTGCGACTACCGTGTTCATCGCGGGGGCGAGCTTCAGCTTGGGGCTCGCGTTCTTTCTCCTGACGTCAGGCGTGCCCATCGCAGAGCTGCAGAGCATCTTCGTCGGAGGCACGGCGGAGAGCAACGCCCCGTGGATCGGCAACTTCATCGCAGCCATCCACGACGTCTACTATCTCTCGACCGCCTTCCTCCTGGTCGGAATCATCCCTTCCGTTCTGAGGGGCGGCAAGCGGCCCTCCACGACCTTTGAGAATGGCAAGCCCTGGAGCCCGCCGACTGGACAAATGTTCATGCATGACGAATGACTGCAGGACGCTTGGATATCGCTATTTATGGAAGAAAATCTAAACGTTTGCATAGTATATAAAGTTGGAAACCAAAAATAAAGAATCGTCGCAAGGTTTAAGTAAAAGCCCGGTAATTTGCCTCATAGGCGAAAAGCTTGAAGAAGATTGAAGCTATAATCAGAAAGGAAAGGTTCTCCGCGGTCGACGAGGCGCTCAAGAACTTGGGCGTCGGCGGCCTGACCGTTGAGGAAGTGGCAGGAAGGGGACGCGCGAGGCACACGACCACAGTCCTGGCGAAGGGCAAGTGGAACTACGAGGAGGAATACATCAAGCACCTCAAGCTTGAGATCCTCGTCGAAGAGAGCAACGCCCAGCGCGTCATCGACACCATCATGGCCAATGCATCCACCCAGTCGGTCGGGGACGGAAAGATCTTCGTCTCCACGGTCGACGAGGTCCTGGACATCGGCTCGAAGGCAGTCGACGCAAAGGCAGTGGCCTTCGCGACCATCCCAAGGCAGAACTAGGCCACAACGTCGTCAGGCGCCCGCAAGGCGCCTGGCTCCTTGTTTTTCTCGCAATCCCGCAAAGACATATCTACTTTTGACCGACCTGAAAGACGGGCATGATCCCGCGCCCTTTCGAGCTCCACTCTCCCACATCGCTTTCTGAAGCAATATCGCTTCTCAAGAGACTGGATGACCCAAAAGTCCTGGCGGGCGGACAGAGCCTTGTCCCCCTGATGAAGCTGAGGCTGGTCAGCCCGGCGAACGTAATCGACTTGGGAATGATTCCCGGGCTCAGCTACATCAAGAAAGAGAAAGACCGGCTCCTCATCGGCTCGATGACGACGCACAGCGACGTGGCTGCGTCTCCGGCAATCAACTCGAAATGCAAGACCCTCTCAGAAGCAGCCAGCAACATCGGCGACCGGCAGGTGCGGAACAGAGGCACGATTGGCGGGACAATCTGCCATGCCGACCCCGCGGCCGACGTGCCCGCCGCGGCAGTGGCCCTGGACGCAGAGTTCAAGGTCTCAGGGCCTTCCAATGGACGCGCCATCAGCGCGCGAGACTTCTTCCTGGGGCCCCTCACCGGAGACGTCCGCAGGGGCGAGATTCTCACCGAGGTCAGGGTCCCCATCCTTCCTCCCAGGAGCGGAGGAGCCTACCTCAAGCTGGGCCGAGGCGCAAGCGACCTCGCGACAGTCGGAGTTGCTGCGGCGGTGACGCTCGACAGGTCGGGGGCGTTCAAGGATGCGAGGCTCGGCCTGGCAGGGGTCGGTCCGACGCCGATGAGGGCCACAAAGGCCGAGGAGTTTCTAAAGGGTAGGAAGCCAAGCGACGATGTGCTGGCCGAGGCTGGCGAGAAGGCGGGACAGATGTCCAATCCCGCCTCCGACATCAGGGGGAGCGCGGAGTACAAGCGGGAGATGGTCAAGGTCTACGTTGGGCGGGCCATCAAGCAGAGCCTGAGCAGAATCTGACGCTGGGTTGGAATTGGCTTTGAGCTCGCTCAAGCAGATCGACCTGACCGTCAACGGAAGGAAGTACTCCGGCCGCGCGGAGCCGAGGACCTTGCTCACCTACTTCCTGAGGGAGGAGCTCGGCCTCACCGGCACTCACGTGGGCTGCATCGTCGGCAAGTGCGGCGCGTGCACCATAATCATGAACGGGAAGCTGGTCAAATCCTGCCTGCTCTTCGCACAGCAGGCCGACGGAGCGGAGATACTCACCGTCGAGGGGCTTGCAAAGGGCGCGGAGCTCCACCCGGTGCAGGAGGCCTTCTGGGAGCACCACGGCCTCCAGTGCGGCTACTGCACCCCGGGGATGCTACTGGCCGCCTACGACCTCCTCCGGGAGAACCCGCGCCCCACTGAGAAGGAGATCAGGGAAGGGATTTCCGGAAACCTCTGCATGTGCACGGGGTACGTGAACATCGTGAAGTCCGTGGAGGCCGCGGCGGAGAAGATGGCGCCGGCGAGGAGACCGAAGGGTCGCAAGTAGACAGCTGGAGCGGCTCAGCCGAGCTTCTTGGCCATTATCCCGGTGAGGCCGGCCGCCTTGATCCTCCTCTTGGATTCATTGACAGCCTGGGGCACGCTCTTGGACCACCAACCCTTCTTGCCCATCCTCGCACGGTAGGGAGGCTTGGTCATGGAGTAGGTCTGCATCAGACCTTCTTCGCTCTGCATCATCTCGCCCACGTAAGCCACAAAGTCCCCGATGAGCGTGGTCCTCGGAAGGGTGAGGGGCTCCTTGCCGAACGCGACCCGAGCGGCGTTGTGTCCTGCCAGACCGCCGGTTATCATGCACTCCTGGATGCCGACGGTGGGCCCGCCCTTCTCCCCTCCCACGAACAGGTTCCTGAAGCCAAGCACCCTCATCGAGTTGTCCCTCGGGGCCATCGACATGAAGCGGACGGCGTTTCCCTTCCCGCCGCCGAGCGGGTCCGAGTACCTCGCGTCCTCGAAGCCCGGTATCTTCCTCACGTCCTCGAGTGGCATGAAGACCATCCCGTTGGCCTTGAAGAAGCCAGGGTACGCGACCTTCATCGTCTTAACATGCGACGGGTCGTAGGGGAGGTTGGTGCTCAGCCCGATCTTGGTCATCTGCTGGACCTCCTTGGGGATGGGCACCTTCCAACTGCCCTCCCTCTTCACGTTGGCCAAGAGCTCCGGGTCTATCGAGTCGTCGTGGAAGGCGCAGGCCGAGGTCAGCCCTCCAAAGCCTCCACCGTGCTTCGCGTCTCGTATCTTCCTCAGCTCGGGCGCGCCGGCTTGCGTGGCTATGCTCACCCTGTCACCGAAAGTGTTGCACCGGTACAAGCATTCGACGCAACCGTAGCCATACTTCTCGCAGATCTTGATCCCGCCCGCACCACCCGAAGTGTCTACGAACGCGTTGGACTCGAGCCTTTCCCCATTCTCAAGGACGACCTTGAGGACAACGTCGCCCTTAGCCCGCTGCGACTTTCCCACCTCGACGTCGACGGCCCTGTTGGCGAAGACCAGCCTCACCCCGATGTCCTGGAGGTACTTCCTGATGTGGGTCTCAGCCCTCATGCAGTGGAAGATCGCCTGCGTGTGGATCTGCTGCTTCAGGTCGTCCACGACGTTCCATTTCATTTCGGTGCGGGGGTGGGTCAGGACGGGGGGGTTCTCGATGATGTTGAGGATGTACCCTCCCCCCATCGCCTTCAGCTCCTCGCTCCCTGCCTGGCGCCCGTCGTTGTAGAATATGCCGGAGTTGCGCCCGGCGCCGAGAAGCTCGTCCGTCCGCTCCACGAGGGTCACCTCGGCCCCCGCCATGCGGGCGCACGCCGCCGCGCTGACGCCTGCGAATCCGGCCCCGATGACCGCGACCTTTGGCATCGCCGGTTTCCACCCACGTTGCGATATAAGCATAGCCCGCATTTGCGCGTCAATGGACAAAGAGTAAAATAATCTGCCCGCTCCAAACACCATCGGAGAGCGAGACACGCCAGCTTACATCGTCTTTACGCGCGTCCGCACTCGTGACCCGGAGCAAATCAAGGCATACGCCGACGCCCGGCCCAAGTTCTCGAACAGGCACAAGGTGAAATCGCTCGTCCGCTTCGGCTCGCCGTTCGAGGTCCTAGAAGGCCCGGCGGTCGAAGGCGTGAGCATTCTCGAGTTCCCCACGCTCGCGGACGCGAAGGCCTGGTATTCCGACCCCGAATACAAGGACGCGAGCCGGCACCGCTTCATGGGCGGCGACTACACCGCCATAATGATAGACGGGTCCGCCGCGGTGGCGACCCGCTAGTGCAGGGCGAGGGCCTCCGATGAGTCCGCCTGCCGTCAGACGGTGGGTAGGCAAGCCGATAAGGGTGAAGGAAGACGGGAGGTTCGTCCAAGGCAAGGGCCTCTACTCCGACGACATACAGCTCAGGCAGATGCTCTACGCCGCGGTGCTCAGGAGCCCCCACGCCCACGCCAAAATCAAGCGCGTAGACGTCTCGAAGGCGCTCCGGTTGAAGGGGGTCGTGGCCACACTGACCGGGCCTGAGCTGCCGGACCTCACCAACCCTATGACCAGCCGCACGGGCTATCCAATCAAGGAGTATGCGATGGCCGTAGACAAGGCCGTCTACGCCGGGCAGGGCGTCGTTGCTGTGGCCGCCGAGAGCAGGGGCGTCGCGGAGGACGCGCTAGACCTCATCGACATCGACTACGAGGAGCTCCCCGCGGTCGTCGACCCCGAGGAGGCCATGAAGCCCGGCGCCCCCAGGATATTCAAGGACGTCGAGAACAACACCTTCTCGTCAATCAACCTCGAGTACGGCGACGTCAACTCGGCGTTCGAGGACGCCGACCTCGTCCTCAAGGAGCGCTTCTCGGTCCACAGGTACAGCTCGACCCCTCTGGAGCCAGACACGGTCGTCGCGCACTACGTCCAGGCCCAGAACACGCTCACCTTCTACTGCAACGCCACCGGGTCTGGGTCTATGAGAGCTCGGACCAGCGGCTTCCCAGTCAAGGACGTGAAGGTCAGATTCGTCATACCCGACACGGGGGGCACCTTCGGAGAGAGGTGGAGCGTCTCCCTCCAAGACATGACGATCGCCTCCCTTCTCTCCTGGAAGGCAGGAAGGCCGGTGAAGTACGTCAAGGACAGAAGGGAGATGCTGATGGCCGGGACGGAGGGCGCGAGGGACGCCGTCTACTACATGGAGATGGCGCTGAAGAAGGACGGCACCATCCTCGGACACAGGCTCAAGGACATCACGAACGAGGGCGCCTCCGCCTACTACGCGGGATACTACAACACCGTCAAGCTCACCAACATCACTGGCCTCTACAAGATGAAGAACGTCGCCCTCGAGGCCTACTCGGTCGCCACGAACAAGGGCCCCGGAGGGTCGAACAGGGGCCTGAGCAAACCCCACATGGGCTTCATCCTCGAGAGGATGGTCGACCTCGCAGCCAAGGAGCTCCACCTCGACCCCGCGGAGCTGAGGTACCGGAACTTCGTCCCGCCGGAGGAGCTGCCCTACCGCACCCCGAGCGGGAACGTGATAGACGCCGGCAATTTCCGCGAGGTCCTCGAAAAGGCTCTCGATATGGTGGGTTACGCACACTGGAGGGAGGAGCAAAAGAAGCTGAGGCTCAAGGGAAGATACGTTGGGATCGGGATAGCTTGCAACGTGGACCCCGGCGGCGCCAACCCTGGAAGGGAGCAGATGGTCAGGGGCGGCCCCAACCTCCCCGGGCAGAGGCTCGCCGGGGCCACGGTGAGGATGAACCCTCTGGGGAAGGTAACCGTCCAGATAGGGGCCACCAACTGGGGGCAGAGCCACGAGACGACGACCGCCCAGGTGGTCGCGGACGAGCTGGGGGTCACCCCCGACGACGTCGAGGTCTCCTCAGTCTTCGACAGCTCCAGCAACCCTTGGTCGAGCACGTCCGGCACGGGCGCCGACTCCTTCACGAGCATCGACATGGGCGCGATAGTCGCGGCGTCGAGGAAGGTGAGGGCGAAGGTCCAGAAGTTCGCCGCACAGATCCTGGCCGCCCAGCCGGACGAAGTCCAGCTGGACGAGGGAAGAGCCTTCGTCTCGGGGACCGACAGGTCAGTCCCGATCGCCGAGGTGGCCCAGGCCGCCTACGACAGGGTGAGGGCCGAGACCCTACCGCCCGGGGTCGAGCCCGGGCTCCACGAGACAGCCTACTACTTCTATCCGCACGCCGACCTTCCGGACGACAAGAGGCGGGTCGCGGCCCACAACAACTACGGGAGCCAGGCGAACGTCGCAGTCGTCGAGGTCGACGTCGAGACCGGAAAGGTGGCGATACTCAGGTACGTGGTCACCCATGACATCGGGGTCCTGATCAATCCCGCCGTGGTCGAGGGGCAGATCCACGGCCACGTCGCCCACATCGTCTCTGCCGCCCTAAGGGAGGAGATGGTCTGGAACGGGGAAGGGCAGATGCTGACGGCCACCTTCGCCGACTACCTGAAGAACACCGCGGCGGACACTCCTGACATCGAGGTGGGTCACCTTCAGTATCCCTCGCCCTTCACGGCGACCGGCGGAAAGGCCGTCGGGGAGGGGCCGACCATCCCGGTCTTCCCGGCGGTCGCCAACGCCGTGGAGGACGCGCTCTCCGACTTCGGGGTGAAGATAACCGACCTCCCGCTGACCCCGTCCAAGCTCTGGACCCTGATCCACGCAAGCCGCGCGAAGCGGTGAGCCGAAGGAGGTCGGCGGCCCTCAGTTCGTCAATGGCTTGATGGCCCTCGGGGGGATGTGAAGGTAGACGTCCTCGCCTTCTTCGATCTCCGAGTCCATCTCGAACTTGTGCTTCGTGACGATGAACTCAGCGTTTCCAACGCTGATTCTGTTGTCTGTGACCGCTCCTCTATACTCCCTGGCTACCACCTTCCCGCTCAGCATGTTCTCTTTGAAGTTCGGCTTTGCTTTGCTGAGGTCGATCTCGTTGCGCCTTATCACGACGTGGGACACGTTGTCGGGAAGCTCTCCTTCGTACTGGGAGGTCAGTTCCGCATCCAGCTCGGGAATCCTGAGGGTGACAATGCCTGCCCTTCTGTCCACACTCTTTAGCTCCGCCTTCAGGATGTTCCCCCTTCCGATAAACTCGGCGACGAACAAGTTCGCGGGGGAAGCGTACAGGTCCTCGGGCATGCCCTCCTGCTCGACCTTCCCGGCGTTCATCAGAACGACCCTGTCGCAGATGACGAAGGCTTCTTCTTGGTCGTGGGTCACAAAGACAGTCGTTATCCCAATCCGCTTCAGCAGTGTCCTGAGCTCTCCCCTCACACGCTCCCGCTCCTTCTGGTCCAGATTGCTGAGCGGTTCGTCGAGCAGTATTACCTTCGGCTCATAGGCCACGCTCCTCGCGAGGGCGACCCTCTGCTGCTGTCCTCCGCTGAGCTGAGACGGATAGCGGTCCGCCACATCGGTGAGCCCGACGAGCTCGAGGGCATTTGCTATCATCTTCTTCTTTTCCTGCTTGGAGAATCCCTTCAAACAATAGTCGATGTTTTGCTTGACAGTCATATGGGGCCAGAGAGCGTAGCTCTGGAAGACGAACCCGAGGCGCCGCTTTTCCGGAGGGACAAAGACCTTCTCCTTCGGAGAGCTCACCGTCGTCCCGTCGAGGGTGATTCTGCCAGCGTCTATCTCCTCCAGGCCGGAGATGCTGCGCAGGACGGTGGTCTTGCCGCAGCCGCTGGGGCCGAGTAGACCCAAAATCTCTCCGTCGCCGACGGAGAAGCTCACGCCGTCGACCGCCTTGACCCCCCCAAAACGCTTCACAAGCTCTTGGACTTGGATCTTGGGGGCCCCGTTGCCTGACACGTCGAAATTATCGATATCGCCTCGGTATATAATTCGAGCGACTCCGCTGTTTGCTCGCGGGTCCGTTCCCGAGCCTCTGGTTAGAATGATGCTAACTCAAGATATAACTACTGCGAAGTTCGTCATTTGCAGCATGTATAGAAGGCCTGGGGTTTCTCAAACCGTCGCAGCTCTGGCCATAGTAGTGGTCATTCTTGCTGCAGCGGCAGGTTACGCATTCATCAATTCAAGCGGCGGAAGCACGACCACCTCGACGACCACAATCACCGCGACAGGGACAGGTTCGACTGCCACTGTGACCACGACGGCCACGTCCGTTTCGACCGCGACTTCGACGGCAACGGCCACCACGACCGCCACGTCCGTTTCGACCACGACTTCGACTTCGACGGCGACCACGACGGCCACGACGTCGACCACCGTCACATCTGTAACCACGCAACTCCAGGACCTGGCGACCGCCGCTCAGGCTGAATGCGCAGCCGCGGGGTCCAACTGCCTAACGATATTGACCACCCAGTCCGCCACGAACTGGGCCAACTGCTACGGTCCGGCTTTCGACCAGGCGTATCCATGGGCAACCGGCAAGGTGACCTACACCAGCCTCTCGACGGCCGCGCTCACGACCCAGCTAATCTCCAACTACCAGGCCCACACCGTCCAGGCCGACATCGCCACCGGAACGCTTGCTGGGCTGACACCTGCTCTCTCCAACTCCGGCGGCGGCACCGACACGATGATCAACTACACGACTCCGCAGCTCGCCCTGATGAACTACTCCTCGAGCGCGTACGGGCCCAACTGGATCACCACCAACATCGCCATCGTCCACCTGATCTACAACCCGACCGTGATGGCCGCTGACAAGCTTCCAATACCAAAGAATTGGAGCGCCCTTGCGAACCCAATATACAAGAACCAGATAGCCTTCCAGACAGCGACGGCCTTGGGCATAACTACGGCTGAGTTCTACTACCTCTCCACGCAGATGAGCAACTCGAGTTGGACGACGCTCATGCAGGGCATCGCCGCGAACAACCCGAAGATCGAGCAGACGGCCGGGAACGCAGAGCAGGACGTCATTAGCGGGCAGGATGCCCTAGGGGTCGCCACCTTCGACGACTACGTCTCTGACCTGAAGGGCGGCACACCCACAAGCCAGCTCGCGTTCGACGACATCGAACCGATC
>Ga0187771_10003471_pt1 | contig 11003 bp, 11 predicted proteins | sample 0116_SJ02_MP15_1_FD_133139 | JGI IMG/M metagenome (GOLD analysis project Ga0187771, IMG submission 133139) | Tropical peat soil microbial communities from peatlands in Department of Meta, Colombia - 0116_SJ02_MP15_10_MG | ecosystem: Environmental > Terrestrial > Soil > Wetlands > Peat | place... | reverse complement strand
CTGATTCGCAAGCATGGCGGCGAAGTCCTGGTGCGCGGCGGCGCGTGCCAGGCGCTGGAGGGCGATTGGAGGCCAAGCCGGCTGGTGATCTTTCGTTTCCCAGCATGGTCGCGGTGAGGGCTTTCCATGAAGATCCCGAGTACCAGCCGTGGAAGGAATTGCGGCAGAGGATCGCGGACGGGAAGCTATTGGCCGCGGAGGGAGTGTAGTTCGCGCAGGGCGAAAATTTGAAACCCCACCCTGACGGGTGGGGTTGGAAACCGGCGCCGGGTGACGCTGGATCATCCCCAGACCAAAGCGTCGAGGTGCCGCAGGTCCGCAAGCGGAACTCTCGACTCAGCAGACCTGGCGGTCCGCGCCACGCCGACGGCTGAACTATTTCATCCCCGCTGGCACGAGCAAGTTCATCGCAGTACGGAACGGCGATTCGCCCTCTGTCAAGTGCCTCACCGAGCCGCGACCCCGACGCGGGTAAACTCCGGAAGGGTTCCGCTCCGGTGAGTGGATAGATCTAGCTGACTTCCATTTGCACCCAGCCGGGAAGGCTTGCCGGACGCCCACCCTGGAAAATCACGCGGCGGGTTTTCGGCAAAGGGAGCCCGCTTTGGATGGCTCGTTGGTAGAACGGCGTCTGGCGCAGGATGCCGCGATAGGTTTCATTGCCCGTATCGACGAAGCCGAGCTTGCCGAGCATGCCCCCGCCCCAGCCGATCGAAAGCAGGCAACCATTGCCCTTCCCGCGGATCTCGCCGAGACGGCCGGCGAGCGCATCGAGAAAAGCTCCCAACGGCGCCAATCCGGCGAGCGCCGCGTATTTTTTGTGACGCTCGATTTGTTCGCCGGCATATTTGTTGGCGGCCTCGAAGAGGGCCTGGCGATCCGCCGGGGAGCGCTCGCGCCAGCGTCCTTCAAAGGTGGTTCCGGGCACGGCCATTTCAGCGAAGAGGGGCGTGGCTTCTTCCAGGATGCGGCGGGCGTCGGAGGCGGCGACGGATCCACGCGCGGATTTCCAGGCGAGCTCGAACCGATCGGCGCCGCTTACATCCTTACCGCGCGGGACGAGCGTCGCGACGCGCAGCAGGTAGACTTTCATGCCGGAGAAATCGAGGCTCGCGGAGTCGGCGATCGAGACGCGGCGCATGCGACTGCTGCCGGGTCCGCCGAGCACGGAATCCTCGGCTTTCGAGGCGAGGTCGCGCGGAAAGCGGCCCTCTTCCAGGCGTCCGGCGATGTGGCGCAGAGTGGCTTCCGACCAGCGGTCGAACACGGCGCCGGTGCGCAGCGCGCCCTTGAGCGCGGTGGCGGGCAGGTAGGGGCCGGCGGTGGAGGTCGCAAACGTGGGGATGAAGAGATGTTCCGGGCGCGCTTTTTCCCACACCGGTACAGCGCCCGCGAAATCGAACGGGATGCGGCGGCCGGCGAAGTTCTGGGCGAATCCGCCCCAGGAGGCGAAGTCAAGGCGTTCGGCTTTTTTCAACTGCGCGAGATAGCCATCGAGGCGCGGGCCTTTCGACAGAAGCCGGAAGATGCGGCCCTGATCGAGCACGTTGACGTAGTCCTTCCACACCATGTAGTCGATGGGCGCGAGCTTTTGGCCGTCGCCGACGAGCGTCGGCGAAAGGCAAGTGACGCGATAGATCATGGCGCCGGCCTCCACGGGATCGGCAGGCACAGCGCGAAGCCGGAGCGATAGACGGGATGCGGGAATTCATCGGGCGCGACGTCGGGCGCGGCGCCGCGCGGCTCGGAGGAGGCGACGAGCACCGATCCTTCGGCCACCATGCGCGTAGGCTTTTTCGCGCGGCCCCAGCCCGCGCCGCTTTCGACGCGTCCGCCGCGGGTGGTCAGCGAATACTGCCCGCGCGTCCAATCGACGGCTTCGCTCTCGCCAGGATGAAACAGCGAGAGCAGCCAGTAGGCGGGGGCTTCGGCGGGCATGTCCGAACCTTCCCGCGATTTTACGAGCAGGCCGGGCAGTTCGCCGTCCGCGATCTCGGGCATTTCCGCGCGGCCCCAGCCGAGCGAGCGTTCGCCGCCGAATCCGGAATCAGCAAGCAGACGCAGAGCACCTTCGAGAGGTGCGCGCCAGCGCGCGTGCGCGTCGTCATCGGCAAAAGCGGCGACGAACCACAATCCCGCGCCGGGAGCGAATTCGAGGCATGCGGAGGAATGCGGCGCGACGGATTCTCCGGCGCGATCGACCGCCGCGCGCGATCGCACGGCGGCGCGGAAGGGTGTGACTTGCGCGCTCACGGGAACCAGGCATTCACTGGGCCCATCGATGGTGAAGGCGTCTTCGTTCATGGGTTTTCCCGCGAGCAGCGTCTCGACCACGCCAAGCGGCACGAAGCGCGCGCCCTTCCATCGCACTTTCGACGAAGGCGGCGGAGGCCAGACGTTCTGCGGAGGGACGACGAACAGCGTGGAGGCGTGAAACGGGAAGCAGGAGCTCAGCGTGACGGCCGCCGCCGCCGAACTCGCGCGCGCGGTGGCATCGAGCCATGCTTCGCCTTCGCCCAGGCGGAACATGGCCCCGCAAAGGGCGGCATAGAGCGCATCGCTGTGATAGATGCGATCCACGCGGTCGCGATCGCCCGAATCGGGGCCGATGCGCCAGGGACCGGTGGGCCGCAGGCGAACCAAAACCGCTTTGGCCATGTCTAGCCCGCCAGCTTCTCCGCAAACGCGGTGTCGTTCGTGACGGCCTGCGCGGCAGCGAGATCGGCGCCGGAGGCCAGTTCGGCTTCGGCCGCGCCGGTGGAATAAAACGCGCGGCTGCGCCACACCAGCTTTACGTCGGCGAAACGCACGCGGCCGCTGCCGCGCGATCCGCCGCCGCCGAGCGCGTCGTCTTCGAGCAGGCGCAGGCCTTCGAGCACACGCGCCGCGAGCGCTTTATCTTCCTCGCACAAGACATCGAGCACCATGCGGACGCGGAAGCGCGCGCCGGCCGGAACACGCTCCAGCGTGCGCGGATTGGATTGCGAGGTGATGCGGTCGATGGCATTCTCGCTTTTGACCTCGGTGATCTCATCGTCGAGGTTTTCGCGCATCTGTACAGTGATGCTCTCGGCGTCGAGCGGCGCGTCGTAGACGGTGAGGCGGGCGGGCGTGGCCGCGCGCGATTCCAGAGCCTCGCCCTCCACGCGCTCCACGCGTCCGGGATTGCGGCCGAACAGCAGGCAAATTTCGTCGTCGGGGCGGTCGCTCTGATGGATGCGCACTTCCTGCCCTTTGCGCTTGGAAAGATAGACGAGTTCGGAGGCCGAGGTCAGGCCCAGCGCGTGCTCCAGCAGCGAGCGGATGCGGCCACGCAACGAACTGCCGGGAATATAAGGCATGCCGAAGGCATCCTTGACCACGGGATTATCGGCGCCGCCGATTTCGAGCGATCCTTTGCCGGCTCCGATGTGCAGCCCCGTTTCGCAAAGCAGATCGCCGGTGAGGATCAGCTTGCCCTTCAACTGCAATTCGGTTTGAGCGGTGTGTGTGCTCATATGTTCTCCGTCCCTGTTGAGCGGCGCCGGCCGTTGCCGCGCCGCGTGCTTTCCTGTTCCGCGTGCATCCTGTGGCGGTTGCTCTATTCGTTATAGGCGACGATGGCTTCGAAAAGATCCTTGAAACGCTCGTAGCCGCGGACGTCGTTTTTGCGCGTCACCTGCAGCAGCAGGCGCTCCAGCGAATCGAGGCTGCGCAAGGAATGGCGCGCGATGGTGTAGGCCAGGCGCGCGCGCAGCATCACGAACTGGTGCTGGCGCTCGCCTTCGGGAGCGCGCACAGCGCGGCGCACGGCGTTGTACAGACGCCGCAAGTGGCTCTTGGTTCCGGAATCCATGTCGCGCATGCGCGCGACGACAGCGTGCGCCTGATTGTCGAGATAAAGACTGTCCGCGATAAGCTTTTCGAGCTCGATGTCCATCGGCGCGCCTTCAAAGGGCCGTCCGCCGCCGGGACGCCCCTCACGGCGTTCGCCTCTTTCGTGGCCACGCTCGGGGCCTCTTTCATTGGGGCCGCGGCGTTCGCCACCCGGCCGTTCGCCACCCGGACCGCGTTCGCCCGGAGCGCGCCGTTCGCGATGGCCTTCCCCGCGCGGTCCGCCTTCCGGCCGAGGGCCGCGCTGCTCGCGCCGCGGACCCTGCGGACCCCGGCCGCCTTCGGGCTTGGGAGCTTCCACGGCGGGTTCCGGCGCGGGCGCTTCCGCGGCGGCCGCTGGAGCGGCGATGCCCGCGGCTTTTTGCAGCGCCTCGGCAAACGTGGCACGCTCGCGCACGGGTTCGCTCGCAGGCGCGGGGCTCGCGGGAGTTTCCGCTGCTTGGGTTTCGCTTGCGGCGTCGCTTGGTTTCGCTTCCGATTCGTCCATACCTATCATTCCTTCCGTCAAAGGGCCTTCCGTCAAAACGCCCATCCGGCGCGGCGATTCAGGCTTCGGCGGCCAGCCTCGCCCATTCTAGCGCCACGCGCCCGGCGGGCCGCAACTTCACGGTCACGGCGCTGCGGCCGATCAAATCCGCGATGAGCGCCGTGCGCGCCTTTTCATATTCTCCGCGCTGCCGCAACCCGCCCTGCCGCGCCGCGCGCGACGCCGAAAGAATGCGGCGGATGCGGCGGTGATAGCGCCAGGGGCGCTCGCCTCCCTGACGGCGAGCCTGCCGGCGCGATATCTTTGATTGGGTTTCACGATAGATGCCGCACAGGTCGCGCAGATATTGCGGGGAGCAGCCGAACTCGGAAACCATGCGGATCAGCAGATCCTTGAGATCGGAAGCTTCAGAGAACTGCTTCCATTCGAGCGTGCGGCCGAGCAGCCAGATGCAGTCCTTGTCGGCGGATTTCGCGGCCTCCAGGCGCTGCCCGGCTTCCTCGAATACCGAAGCGACCGAGGCATCGAGCGCGGGCGCAAGCGCGAGCGCCATGGTGATGGTTTTGCCTTCGGGCCCGGCGAAATCCTTGAGATTCTGCTCAGTGAAGCGGCGGAACAAACGGTCCAGTTCGCGGGCGAGGGAGAGCAGAGCGTCCCACGATCCGTAGACGGCGAAATCGTCGCCGCCGGAATATAGAACCGTAACGCGCTGCCAGAACTCGGGCATGGAGCACAGCACTTCAAGTTCGCCGGCAAAGAATTGTTTGAACATGACGGCGAGCTGGATGTGCTCCTCGATGGTTTGCGCGCGGCGGATACGAATGCCGAACTGGTCAACGTCACCGCGCAGCACGCCCCAGGTGGGCAAGCCTACGGCGCGCGAGGCGAGCTCGGCCGTGGAAGCGGGTGCAGTGCCGCTTTCGTTGGGCGCAGCGTGGCGCGCGAAAGGAATCGAATCGGCATTGCCCCAGGTCAGGCTCCAGGTGTACTTGGGAGCGACGGGTTCGGTACCGGCGAGCACGCGTCCGGGCGCTTCGGGCGACCAGCCGACGCTTTCGGCATCGCGCAGTTTCCAACCGATTTGTTCGGCGAAGTACGATTCGGCGTCGGAAATCGGAGCCGAGGGGGCGGTGAATCCTGCGGCCGCGGGCGTACCGCGCAGGCGCTCCATGCCGTCAGTGAGGCGTTTGCGGATGTCGCTCCAATCGCCGAGGTTTTCGGTCGCGGTCCACAGCAGGCGCACAGCACCGGCGGTGAGCGCGGAGATATCGCCGGCGGCGGCTTCGAGGAATTGATGGGCGGCGTCGCGAAATTCCTCGGGTAGCACAAGCAAAAATTGGCCGCCTCCGCTGGTGCCGAGAAGGATTTTGGCGAGGCCGAGTTCGGCCAGCAGGGCACGCGGGAGGATCTCGCTCAGCAGCGCGGCCCACTGCGAACGGCCTGTAAAGACGCGGTCGTGTTCCTCGTTGCCGCTGGTGGAGGCGGGAGAGAGCAGGAATTCTTCAATCCCTAAGAGCTTGCCCTGAAGAAAGATCTGGACGGCCATGCCGGACGCGAATCGTTGAGACGCGAATCATTACTGTAACATGCTGGCCGGGCGTTCGCCTCGCGCGGCGGCGACGGCTGGGCCGGCCTTGGACCGTAATCCGTCGCAAAGCTGATGACAGCTAAAATTTGTGCACTCCCTGACAGTCGCGGCTCAGTGCCCCTATATGTACACTTCGCACAGAACCGCGACTGTCAAGGAGCGGACGCTCTGCGGGATGCTTGGCATTACCGGCGCACGAGGTGCACCAGACCAAACATGGCGCAACGGCCGGCGAAGCAGGATTCCAGAGCGCGCCAGACGGGGAACAGCACCTCCGGCATCAGAGGGCGCATGGAGACTCCGCCGGAGACGAGATAGCGGAAAGGCATACAAGGCTCGACGGCGCGGATTTCGAAGCCGGGGAATTCGCGCTCGAATTTGGAGCGGTCGCGCTTGAAGACGATCCACGGCAGAGCGCCGTTGGCGCCCGATAGAGGGCCGGTCGCGGGAAAGGACCAGTCCTGGGAATCGGGAAGAAAGGGTTCGTGATGCAGATGGGTGTAAATGAGCCGCGACCAGGCCGAGACCCATGGTTCGATCATGACGATCGCGCCGCCGGGACGCAGCGAGCGCTGGGCTTCCCGTAAAAACGCGCGGCTGTCGGGGATGTGATGGAAGACGTCGACCATGACGATCGCCTTCAAGCTTGCGCTGGAAAACGGCAGTTGGCGCGCGTCGAGCACCACATTCAAATTCGGGCAAAGAAATACTTCCGACGCGATGAGGCCGGGAACGTACTTGCCGAGAAATCCCGCGCCGGAGCCTAATTCCAAAACGCGTCCGGGGCCGTCCGGAATGCGGGCGGCGATGGCGCGATACCACTCATCGTAAATGCGCCACAGGAAGCGATTGCTTTCGATGATGGCGCGGCGGCGCTCGGTGGTGCGCGGATCGTCGATCGAGAGATCGCGCGTCGCGGGATGCGCCAGCCATTTTTTGATCGCGTCCACCATAGGCCCGGAGCGGGTAGCCGGTTTCTTCAGGGTACACGCCGCCGGGCTGGCAACAGGCGCTGGGCCGGACCGGGCGGTAACGCAAAATGAGGCATCGCGGCCCCCCGCTTTCGTTCCGGCAACGATTTTGGCGATGCGGCTTCGGCTAGAAACCTAACTCACGGTCGATGCGCGCTTCGACAGCGGCGCGGCGCACGTTATTGATCGCCTCATCGATGTGGCGGAAAGCGATGTTTCGCCATTCGCGGGCACGGGGATTGTCCTCTTCCATGGCGATATCGGCGCGGGCGCTGCGCAAGAGCGCAAGAATCTTGCTAAAGCGGTCGCGGCGGGCGAGGTTAGCGTCGATCGGCGGATGGTCGATCAGATCCCTGGCGTCGAAGGCCGCGGCGCGATCGAGCTCGCGAATCGCCGCTTCGATTTCATTCGCGGCCGCTTCGAGGTGCCGCGTCACGTTCGGCTCTTCGCGGACGCGGGCAAACGCCTGCGCGGTCCGCAAATCGGTGCGCGCATGGAGATAGCGCGGATGGCGCCCCTGCGCGAAGCCGGCCGTGGGCGCGAATAGCGCGGCTGCGGCGATCAGCGTCACCGCTGCCATTTTCCAACTTCCCAATCTTTTTGTTTTCATGATTCCTCCGTTTCCCATTTATCGACTGCTGCTCCGGTGGATGCGGCGGCTGGCATGGGCGTTTCCTACCCCGCACGATCCTAATGCAATTTAATCAAAAAGCCAGGCACACGCGCAGATCGCGGCCGATCCTTGACACGTCCACCAGCCGAGGCTAGCATCGGAGGGTGCCGCGAGCGATCTCCCAAACCCACGTTTCCCGGGGCCTTGGCGCCATTGCGATCATAGCCGGGATGAGCACGCTGGGCGCGTTCGGGCAAACGTACAAAGCTCCCCGGACGGCAGATGGAGATCCGAATCTGAATGGCATCTGGCAGGCGATGAATACGGCGAATTGGGATCTGGCTCCGCATGCGGCGCATGCGGGATCCATTGTGGCACTGGGCGCCGCGGGCGCGGAGGCGGCCGGCATCGGCGTGGTGGAAGGCGGCGAGATTCCATATCTTGCCGAAGCGCTCGCGAAGAAGAAAGAGAATGCGGCGAACTGGGTGAAGCTCGATCCGGAGGTGAAGTGCTACCTGCCGGGCATCCCACGGGCGACGTACATGCCATTCCCGTTCCAGATCGTGCAATCGAAAAATCGCATTCTTTTTTCGTACGAATATGCGAGCGCGGCGCGCGTGGTGAACATGGGCAAGCCCACGAAAGCTCCCGACCATTTCTGGATGGGATGGTCGAACGGGCATTGGGAAGGCGAGACGCTGGTGATCGACGTGACGAATTTCAACGACGAGACGTGGTTCGATCGCGCGGGCGATTTCCATAGCGACGCGCTGCACGTTGTCGAACGCTACACGGCGATTTCGCCCGACGCACTGATGTACGAGGCGCAGATCGAGGACCCGAAGACGTTTTCGCGCCCGTGGAACATCAGCATGCCGCTCTACCGGCATCTGGAAAAAAACGCGCAACTGCTGGAGTTCAAGTGCGTGGAATTCGTCGAGGAGCTGATGTACGGACATTTGCGCAAGAAGGCGAGCCCATGAAACACCGTTTGCGTTGTTGGCCGCTGTTGGTGGCGGTTGCGTGCGGGGCGGGCGCGATCCACGCGCAGACGGCGGCATCGCCCGCGGCGAAATCCGACTGGAAAGTGCCGCGCATGCCTGACGGCCATCCCGATTTTCAGGGGCTGTGGACCAATGCGACCAACAAGCCCTTGGAGCGACCTAAGGAGCTCGGAGCGAAGGAATTCTATACGCCCGAAGAAATGGTCGAGGTGAATAAGAAGGGCTACCTGGGAGAGCGCGCGTTCCAGCCGGAAGCGCACTACGATTTCAGCCAGTATGGTATGGACGCCTTGCAGGCCAAGTTTGCGCCGAACTTCCGGACATCTTTGATCGTGGGGCCGGAAGGGCGCATTCCGCCGATGACGCCGGAGGGGGCCAAGCGCAACGCCGATCGGGCGGCGGCAGCCAAGGGGCACGAATTCGACGGACCGGAGAATCGCAGTCTGCTGGAGCGCTGCCTGGTGTTCGGCGATCAGGAGGGCCCGCCCATGCTGCCGCCGATGTACAACAACAACATGGAAATCGTGCAGGCGCCGGGTACGGTGGCGATTTTCAACGAAATGATTCATGACGTGCGGCTGCTTCCCACCGACGGCCGGCCGCACGTGGCGGGTTCGGTCCGGCTATGGCGCGGCGATTCGCGCGCCCAGTGGGACGGCGACACGCTGGCGATCGACACTACGAACTTCACCAGCAAGACGCCGTTTCACGGATCGAGCGAGAATCTGCACGTCGTCGAGCGAATGACGAGAACCAGCCAGGAGACCATCCTGTATCAGTTCACCGTGGACGATCCGCATACGTGGACCAAGGCGTGGAGCGCGGAGCTGGTGATGGGTCCCGCCGAGGGCGAGCTATACGAGTTCGCCTGCCACGAAGGCAATCACGGATTACCGGATAATCTGAAAGCGGCGCGGCTACAGGAACAAAAGGCAACCGGCGGCACGAAGTAGCACCACGGCCCCGACCCTCGCGACTTACCAAAAAACAAAAGGGGCAGTGTTTGTCACTGCCCCTCGATTGGCTTAGTTCAGGCTTCTCTTACTTGCTGCCCGCAGCGCCTTGCGCCGAAGAGCCGAAGAGAATTTTCTCGGTGGTGCCGCCGAGGTCCAACTCAACGAGCTTGGTGCCTTCGGTCACGAACGAGTTCCCGTTAAACTTCTTGTCGGCCTTTCCGACCGTGGCCGGCACTTCAATGCTGGTTTTGCCCGTCTTGAAGACGGCCTTATCGCCCTTCATTTCGACCTTGTAGTCGCCCTTTTTCAACTGCGTGTCGCCGACCCATACGGGATCGTAAATCTTCACGTCATAGGACGACGCGGCAGCAGCGATTCCGAGTGCAAACACACCAAGACCGAAAGTTGTTGCAATGAGTTTCATCTGTCAAACTCCTTCAAGTTTTATTTATGGAATGGTTACTAACACGAGCTACCTGGCTTAAAAACGCGGGTGCTTGAAACGTGGCGTCACTGCGCATCGGCGCAATTCCCCACAAAATTTTAGACGCTCGAAGGGGGCGAAAAGTTTCGGCTCGCGCAAATTTTTTTCGCGCCCAGTTATTTCGATCCGCCGCCGAAACGCGATTTTAAAAATTCCCCGATCTGCAGATGCGGCCCGGGGCAACGGGGCCAGGGAGCATAACCCAACACTTTTGTTTTACGCTCGACCCACAGGCCCTGATCGTCGGCGCCCGGATAGCTGATATCGAAAACGACACCTGTATCGCAGGCGTCCACGTGCTCGATCTTGATTTGCTCCGGGTTCTTGTAAGTTCCGGACGCGCCCCAGTCCTCGATGAACCGCTCCGGCGCGTAGTACCGGCACGGCGTTTGCGGCGTGCAGCCCCACAGCGCGTAGGCCTGTTGATAGTTCTTGCCGCGCAGCGCCGCGACGAACTGATTGACGACGTTCTCTTCGGCGCGATTGCGGAAAAGGAAAAACGCGGCGGCGCCGAGAATTGCGGCAACCAGCGCGCCCGCGATGATGTATTTGACGGTCCTTTCGCGCCGCGCTTCGGCGACACCGTATTCGTCGAGATAACCGGCCATGTCGTTCCCTGCCGGCGCGTGCGCGCGCCAGTCTCACTTCGAGGGGTAAGTTTTGTTGTAGGCCGCGATGGCTTCCTCGGTAATTTCAAGCGCCGGCTTGAAATACACGGTGGTTGTAGTATCGACGACCATATCGAGTCCCTTATCCTCCGCCAGCTTCTTCACGACCTCAGCCATGCGCTGGCTAGCGCGCTGCAGAATCTCGGTGCGCTCGCGTTCGACGTCGGCTTGCAGGTCTTCTTGAATGCGCTGGGCTTCGCGCTGCTTGCGCTGTCCTTCAGAGGTGAGATCGGCCTGCTGGCCGGGCGTCATCTGCGCGCCTTGCAGTTGCGCCTGAATGGTCGCCATCTCTTTCTGCAAGCGTTCGAGCTGGTCCTGCTGAGGCTTAAACTTGGCCTGCATGTCGGCCGCGGCCTTCT
>Ga0187771_10003470_pt1 | contig 11004 bp, 9 predicted proteins | sample 0116_SJ02_MP15_1_FD_133139 | JGI IMG/M metagenome (GOLD analysis project Ga0187771, IMG submission 133139) | Tropical peat soil microbial communities from peatlands in Department of Meta, Colombia - 0116_SJ02_MP15_10_MG | ecosystem: Environmental > Terrestrial > Soil > Wetlands > Peat | place... | reverse complement strand
GTTGTACTGAATCATGTACGGCGTGGTGTTAATGCCGTAATAAAACGGCAACGTTTCGGACGGAATCGGCGCGTTCGCGAGCGTCGGCGGGAACGGATAAATTGCGGTGTTCGTCGCCGGATTTCCCGTGCCGATGATCGTGGACTGTGCCCACGGCGGCGCGCCGCCGAAGCCCGTCTGATACGCCTGCACGGAAATCGGATCGTGGAACATGCCGAAGCCCGCGCGAATCGCCGTCTTGTGATCGGAGAACGGATCGTAGGCAATACCGATACGCGGATCCCAGTCCGCTAGCGACACGTTCGATTTGAAAACGTTCGGCACGTGGGTCCATCCGGTGGCGGTGAAATAGTTGGTGATCTCATACAGATTGTCGTGACGCTCCGTCGGATTGGAGTAGAATTCCCAGCGGAGGCCCAAGTTCACCGTCAGCTTCGACGATACTTTCCAGTCGTCCTGGAAGTAGGGATAAAAATCGGTCTGGAAGTAGTCGCGATGCGCGGTATTTCCCGGCGCCGGCACCACGCCCGTCTCCACCGACGACTGACCCGCCAGGAAATTGGCGAAACTGGTGAAGGTCCACACTACGTTTTCCGAAATCGGGTTCCAACTGTTATTGAGCAAGCGGTCGCCGGTGAAACCGAACCGGATGCTGTGCGAGCCTTTGGTCCACAAGATGTCGTCGCCGATGGAATAGCGATTCTCGGCGAAAGTGAAGTGGCCGGTACCGGTGGCCGGCCCCAAGGGAGTCAAGCCAGCGGCGACGTCGTTGATGAAGCCATCCTCCAGGCCGGTCACATTGAAAAACTGAAGCGGAGTGGTTCCGTTTGAAGCTTGAGCCGGTGTCAGTTCCGAGGAACTGCGCGTGGGCCGGGAGTAGCTGATCTTCACCAGATTCACGACAGTCGGTGTGAAGATGTGTCTCTCCTCGATCGTGGTGTATTGAGAGGAGGAATTGTCAGTGCTGGGCCAATACGGCAGTGGGCCGCCGCCGACCGCGATGCCCGCGCCCGCGAACGGCGAAATCTGATGCGCTTGGTCGGAGAAGAAACGCGAAAAGATCGAATCCTTCGACGAGAACGTGTAGTCAAGCCGGAACAGCACGTAGTTTTCGCTGATAGTATTATTGCCGAACGTCGTTGCCTGGCCGAGAGTGGGCGACAACAGGTTCGACGGTTTAGGATAGAGGAGGAGAGTATTCGCGACCGCGGTCGCAGTCGCCACGGAATCGGAGGCGGCCGGAGCGCACGCAGACGGGCAATTGGGAACCGTCGCGACGCCAAACTGCTCCAGGTACTGCCGAATCCCTTCGTAATCCACGAAGAAGAAGAATTTATCTTTCACCACCGGGCCGCCGACGCTGCCGCCAAATTGATTGCGGCGGAAGGGCGGTGGGCTGCTCTGGGTACGCAGAAAGAAATCGCGCGCGTCTAAATCGCTGTTGCGTAAGAAGTCGAAGGCCGAGCCGTGGAAGGCATTGGTGCCCGAGCGGCTGACCGCGTTGATCACCGATCCGTTGCCGCCGAACTGCGCCCCATACGCATTCGTCAGCGTCTGGAATTCGCCGATCGCTTCCACGCCCAGCGAAGAACCGGTGATCGAGCTGATGCCGTTATTCCAGAAGCTCTGGAGGTTCTCATCGTCCAGCATGATGGATTGTCCCTCCGGCCGGCTGCCCGCAACCGAGTATTGTGCAGCGCGGCCCTGCATGGCATTGGTGGAAAAATTCACCGTGGCCACGCCGGGCGCCAACTGGATAAGCTGCTCGAAATTGCGGCCGTTTAACGGCAGCTCGCGCATTTGTTGTTCGGATGTGCTGGTTCCGATGGCGGCATTGGTCGTTTCCACTACGGTCGCCTCGCCCTCCACCGTTACGGTCTGCTGCTGCTGGCCGACTTGCAGCGAAAAATCGACCACCGCGCTCGCGCCAACCGTCAACGTGATGCCCTTGCGAACAACCGTCGAGAACCCCGTCTTCGAAGCCGAGAGCTCGTACTCGCCGATGCCCAAATCGGGAGCCCGATAACGCCCTTGCGTGTCGGACGCAATGGATTGCGTGACACCGGTTCCAAGATTTTTCGCCTGGACCGTCGCATCCGGAACAGCAGCGCCCGACGCGTCCGTGATTGTGCCTAGGATGGTGCCGGTCGTTGCCTGCGCGTCGAGCTTGATGACGCTGACGCTCAATAGCCCCAGTAGCATTGCAGACAATAGCCCACACCTGTGATGTTGCGATTTGTTGTTAGATCGAAACCCCATGTTTGCCCCTCTCGCACCAAAAAATGGAATCAAACAAACGGGTGCCAGAATATCACTCGACGCGTCCGGTGACAAGGGGGATCTTCGGTAGTGTCGTTAGCACACGATCTGTCCGCTGTAATTAGCACGTGATCTGTCCGCTCGAAGCCGGGGCGGGGATGCTAGTGTGGTGTCTCAGAAATTCGCATATATCGACACCATTTATTCGAGTCATTCCGAGCCCGCGACGGGTAAACTCCGCGAGGAATCTGCTTTTGTCCGAGCTGATTGCAAAGACGGCGGAAAACAGCAGTTCCCTCGGTCGCTTCGCTACTCGGGATGACTTGGATAGAAGCTGCGGATGAAGATACGAATTTCTGAGACAGTACACTAGGGTCATGCCGAACGTTGAGCGCGGTTCAAAAGCTCGCCCGCTGCTGCCAGCGCCTCGGCGGGACGAATCTGCTGCATGCAAATGTTGTTGCGGCACGTTTTCATCAGGGGGGTTCCATAACACGGCGCGCACGGCACGTTGGCGTTGAGAATGCGAATCGGCGTCGTGGTGGAAAGCGGGCGCGTTTGACGCAGAATTCCCGGTCCCCACAGCACCACCAGCGGAGTGCCCACCGCGGCGGCGATATGCGCCGGACCTGAGTCGACCGAGATCAGCAAATCCAGCGCGGCGACGATCGCGACCAGTTGATCGATCCGGGTTTGGCCCGCGAAATTGAGGACGCGATCGGCGGGCACGGCGCGCGCGATCGCCTCGCAATTCTCCCGATCGCCCGCCGAGCCCGTGAGCACAATCGACGCGCCCTGGGCGATGAGTTCCTTGGCGACCTGTTCGAAGTTCGCGGGCGTCCAGCCTCGCAGCCGCTCGGCCTGATTGCGCTTTTTGCTCGCCGGCCCATAGCCCGCGTGGATGCCGATCCAAGGCTCGGGCAACCCGGAAAGGGCCTCCGCCGCCCACGTCCTGGAGGAAGGGGAAACGGGCAGATCCATGTCAAGATCGGCGCCGGAACAGCCGGAGAATCCGGCCGCGCGGAGGTTGTTCACGATGGAGTGCCGAGTCGGGTCGAAGGGCGTTTCGGCGAACCCACGAACGTCGCGAATGCCGGCCTTTCCGACGATTTCCCGGTAGCTTTTCGTAGATTCCAGAACCACCGCGAAAGCATAGTTGCGCTCGCGGATCGCGCGAACCAGGCGGCGTTTTTCCAGAGACCAAAAATAGGGAACGTTGCGGAGCTCGAGCGTGTGCAGCCGGGCCACGTAAGGGTTCGTCGCGAGAATCGCGGCACCGCCGCTGGAACACAGAACGTCAATTTCGCGGCGCGGGTCGGCCTGGTGAAGTTGCCGGAGCAAAGGCGTGATCATCAACGTATCGCCTAATGCACCGGCCCGCACTACCAGCACTCGTTTGGCCGGGAACGTTTTGGCCGGCTCGCGGTTTGGATTCGTCGCGTTCATGCCCCGGCGATTCCAACCCGCTGCGGCCAATCCGGTTCACGCATCGGCTTCCAGATACTGCATTTCATGCAGCCGTTGATAGATTCCTCCACCGCTGACCAGATCGTCGTGCGTGCCGATTTCGGCAATGCGTCCATGTTCGAGCACCACGATTTTATCCGCGCGGCGCACGGTGGAGAGACGGTGCGCGATCACGATCACCGTGCGATGCTCCATCAGGTTCTGCAACGCGCGCTGGACCAGGCGCTCGGATTCGGTATCCAAATGCGAGGTCGCTTCGTCCAGGATCAGGATCGGCGCGTTCTTCAGCAGCGCCCGCGCGATCGCCAGACGCTGGCGCTGGCCTCCGGAGAGTTTCACGCCGCGCTCGCCGATGACCGTCTCGTAGCGCTCCGGCAGGCGCTCAATGAATTCGTCGGCCAGGGCATTGCGCGCGGCTTCCTGAATCTGTTCCCGCGTGGCGTGGCGCAGGCCGTAGCCGATATTGGCCGCCACCGTATCGTTGAACAGAAACGTATCCTGCGCCACAATGCTGATCTTGTCGCGCAGCGAAGCGAGGCGCAGATCGCGGACGTCTTTGCCGTCGATGCGAATCGCGCCGCCGGTGACGTCGTAAAAGCGCGGCACCAGATTGGCGAGCGTGGTCTTGCCGGCGCCGCTCGGTCCCACCAGCGCGACGACTTGTCCCGCGTTCACCTCAAGCTGAATCGCATCCAGCGCGAAGCCGTTCTTCTGCCCCATGGAAGCGGCGCTCGGATACCGGAACGTCACGTGGTCGAATACGACTGCGTGTTCGAATTTCGCGAGCCGGGCGGCATGCGGACTTTCCCTCACTTTTTGCTCGCCGTCTAAATACTCGAAGACTTTTTGCGAGGCGCCGAGAGCCTGCTGGAAGATATTGTGGATGCCGGTCAGCCGCTTGACGGGTTCGTAGAGCATCAGTAGGGCGATGACGAAGCTCGAAAACTCGCCCGTAGTCATCTGCCCGGCTTTGATTTGCAGGCGCGCGTACGTCAACAACCCGACGATGGTGAATGCGCCGAAGAATTCGATCAAGGGGCTCGCAATGGCTTGCTGCGCGACGTAGCGGAGGTTGGTGGCGCGCAGCTTTTCGGCGCGGTCGCGGAAGCGGTTCGATTCCACTTCCTCGGCCCCAAACGATTTCACCACCTGGTGGCCGCTGAGCGTTTCCTGCAATACCTGATTGAGCTCGGCGGCGTTATCCTGCGCGGCCCGCGTGGTGCGCCGGATGCGCCGTCCCAAGCGCAGCGTCGGCACCAGCACGAACGGCAGCACCGTCAGGCTCACTACTGCCAGCTTCCAATCCGTTTGCAGGACCACGGCCAGCAAACCGAGCGCCGTGAACGATTGCCGCAGCCAATCCGCCAGGATGTGCGAAAGCGCGACCTGGATCTTTTCCAGGTCGTTCATAATCGATGACATTACGCGCGCCGTGGAATTCGATTCGAAAAAATGGGCGTCCTGCTGGAGCACACGGTCGAAGACGGTCTGCCGCAGATCGGTAACCGCCGAAAAACCGACGTAGTTGATCAGGTAGTTGGCGGCGTAATCGCACACGCCTTTGATCAGGAAGACCGCCAGGATCGCCACGGCGACCATGGTCCATACGTTGTGGAGCGAGGCCGGCAGCAGTTCGCCCAGCATGATGTGGCGCTTGATTACGGGAATCGTGAACAGCGCGACCGGCGTTTCCGCGGAGGCTGGATTTAGCACGCGGTCAAAGATCGGGCCGATCAGCAGTGCCGTCATGGCCTGCGAAGCTCCTACGCACGCCATCAGGATCACCGAAAGCAACAGGTGTCCCGAATAGGGGCGGGAATAGCGGAGCAGGCGGGAAAGCTCTTTCATGCGTTAGATTTCCTACTCCTTGGCGTGCTGCGCCAAAGCGCCCACGTTTGCGCCTCCCGCATGGCCTCATTTAAGGGCAGGCATGCGCCAGGGATGTCTAGCAAGGACGGCATTTTACGTCTTTTCAGCCCTCGCGGAACGGCTGCGCAACTAGCTTTCGATGCGCGCCTCGTCTACTAACATGACGGGGATATCATCGCGAATCGGGTACACTCGTTTGCACTGGGGGCATTTCAGGCCGTTTTCGTCCTGCTTGAGCTCGACCGGCGCTTTGCACAGCGGGCATACCAGGATCTCCAGCAATTCCTTAGCGATGGCCATACCAAAGTTAGTGTAGCACCAGGCTCCACGAGCGATGCGGGTTGGCGGGTAGTCCGCTAAATGTGATTGGCCCCACACTCACTTTGGGGCGCTAACAGTTTGTGTGGCGCTCCAGCGCAGGAACTCAGCGTCATTGTCAACCCTGGTTTGGTACATCCAAACAGTCGGCTCTCCCTGCAAATCTGTGATCTTCGTTAATTGCCAAATTCTCCCCGTCTGCGTATCGAGGAGAAATTCGTCCGCTCGTGCGAGCGGACTCATGACAATTTGGAAGCGAGCTATGTTGTTTGCAGCAGGCTGCTGCATGTTAGTCTGGATCGGTTGAGGAGTTGTCGGCGGACGCTGGCCAGTTTGTGAAAACGCAGCGCCGACCAAGAAAAGCAGGAACGCGAGGGCCAATGCCGTTGTGGGTTTCATGCGCGGCATGATATCACAAAGGACTTCTGGATTTAGAGATTGTAGTGTAGAATGCTCCCGTGGGGAAACCTGCGCTTATGCTTGGGACGTTACTTCACGCGGACTAAGAGGGGCCAGCCTCTTTTTCCGTGATCCTTCGCATAAACTCGATTGCCGTCCTTGTCCCGGTACCAGGCCCTGAAAATGAGCCGGTATCCGGGCGGGACGGAAAACTTCTTTCGAGTTTCCATGACCCAGAATCTCCTTTCCGCCAGCTAGGTACAGTGCTGACCAGGCGTCAATCAGCCATCCCCAACCAACGAAAGTTTCCAGGTCCCCCATCGGGAGCACGGTCCAAGTATGGGGCCAAGCTGCACCAACTGTCAAGGACCAATTGCCTAAGCTGCCTAAACAGTTTTTAGACAGTGCCTATTGATCTCATTAGACGATTCTGATAGTATCCTTTCTAGAGGTAGGCGACATGACCCGAGAGGATTTTCTTAGGCAAGAGATTGAAAAGTATGAAAAGAAGATCGCCACCTATCAGGCGATGGTGGCGGAATGGAGAAGCGAATTGGGCGTATCAACCCTACAGAATCAGACAACACAGCTAAATCCGTCCGCAGCGAGGAAAGAAGGGCAAGACTTGGCGGACCCGCTTAGTTTGATTCAAGGGATGATCTTTTTCAACAAGTCCCAGTCTGAAGCGGCCAAAGCGTTCCTGGAAATGGTGGGTTATCCCCTGAAAACTGGAACAATCCTCGAAGCAGTGGAGAAGGGCGGAATTACAGTGGGCGGTAAGACCCCTACCGCAAAGAAGCAAAACTTTTACACGATTCTTCACCGCAGTTTGGATTTTGGCCTTGTTAAGAAAGACACATGGGGCCTCGCAACGTGGCCGGGAGTGGTTAAGAAAGCCGCCGAGGAAGAAATCGAGCAGGAAGAGAGCGGGGCAGAGGGGTCCAAAAAAGCGTCGGGCGAAAGCAAGCCGTCGTAAAACTAATCGTCCCGCTGGTAGCGTCAACTACCAGCGGGCTTAGCCTCAGGCCGAAGCCAGAAGCAAGGGATTTCTGAGTCCCCTTTCATTCTGGACCGGACCTGAAGAAAGGTCAAGGTCGGAATGACCTGCCATTCCTGCAAGGTCGATTGCAAGCGAGACGGGCGCGATAGAAAGGGTCGGCAACGCTTCCAGTGCCGCCAGTGCCTCCGCGTTTTCCTGGAACCGCGTGAGGATCACCTAGACGGGATGTACCTTCCAATGGAGAAGGCGGAAGCCGTCTTGAAGCTGTTGCTGGAGGGTTCCAGCGTGTCCACCGTGGAGCGATTCACGGGAGTCCATCACACAACAATCCTAAAGCTGTTGCTGATCGCTGGCGAGAAGGCAGAGCGCATCATGGCGCGGGAAATCGTCAACGTTCCGGTACGGGACGTACAGGCGGACGAAGCATGGCAATTTTGCGGCTGCAAGCAGAAGACGAAGCGTCCCGAGCATGATCAGACTTGGGGCGATGTTTGGACCTTCATTGCGATGGAGACGCACTCCAAGTTGGTTCTGAACGTGACCATCGGGAACCGCGATCAGATCACAACAGACACCTTCATCGAAGGATTGAGGCAAGCGACCGCGCATCAAAGGTTCCAAATCACGACGGACGGATTCGCGGCGTATCGTTCAGCGATCAGCACGACGCTTGGGGATCGCGTGGACTTCGCGCAGCTCATCAAGGTCTACAGGGCCACGCCCGAAGGCGAACGCCGCTACAGCCCCGCCGAAGTGGTTTCGACGGAGGTAGTCCCATGGGTCGGTCGGCCCGATCCTGAACGCATTTGCACATCGCACGTCGAACGCCAGAATCTTTCGCTCCGCATGGGGCTTCGCCGGTTCACGCGCTTGACTAATGCTTTTTCGAAGAGCTTCAAGCATCACTGCGCGGCCACGATGCTGTGGTTCTGGTTTTATAACTTCGGACGCGTCCACAAGACATTGCGCTGCACGCCCGCGATGGAGGCCAATATCAGCGGCCATGTCTGGACGGTGCGTGAACTTCTGGAGGCCGCGTGATCCAATGGCTACCGCTCCTCTCCCGACCGCCACCAAGAGCCAAGCAGATTTAGCGCATTACCGGTTGGCGAACCCTAACTAGGGTGATCAACTTGCTTTGCGATGGCGCAAACCGCTCAACAGCATTCCGGCGATTTGCTTTCCGTTTTCCAGCGCTTCTTCGTAGGCCGTCTTGCGCTCTTCGCGCGTGAATCCGTAGCCGAGCCGGTACAGGCGTTCGAGCGACATTCCGACCGCGAAAGTCGCAGCGTAGGCGACGCCGGCCTTGGGGATCAGCCCTCCGCCGAAGGGAATCTTGCCGACCAGTTCGCGCGCCAAGGCTCTCCAGCCAAACGCACCGGCAACGATCGAGGCGATTTCCGAGCTTTGCTCGCGATAGCCGATCAGGCGATCGCTCGCGGCCGCCAGCATGAACGCCATGCGGATCTGGTTCATGGTGAGGAAAGCGGTATCAGAGGTGAATTCGCCCACGGCCCACGGAATCATGGTCCAGCTCGGAACCACGTCGGGGAGCGCGGTTGCTAAGCAAAACACGGCATTCTCCTTGGCGATGGCGCGGATAATCCGGCACGCGGCGGGACGGCGGAAGGGCGACAATTGCCGCGCGAACGGCAGCATCAAGTCTTCCCGGTTCCGAAGAATCGCACGGACGCAATCCACGGGGGCCTCGGGATCAAAGGAAAACGTTTGAGGCGGGCGCAGCAGCGACGTGTGATAGATCCGCAGGTCGCATTCGGGGCCTCCTCCGCGAACCAACACGCGGGAGGCCTGGGCGCGGCGATCGGGCGAAAAATCCGGCGGAGCGAAAAACTGCTCCATTTCGCCGAGTTCTTCGTCGGAGGCGGCTATCAAACCCACCTGCAACGGCCTTTCAGCCTGTTGGCGCAATTCCTTCGGCTTCAGCGTTGTCAACGCTTGCTTCAGTTGGCGCAGGACGGCGACGGCCATGGTCTCTCAGCTCTGCTTCGCCCCCGAGCGAAACATGACTTCTATTCCTCGCTTCCATTGTAGCCCGATTCCGACCCTCCGGATGTCAATCGCCGGATCGAGGTATTTCAGGACCGTCTCATTGGTTGGGTGCCAATCCAGAGCGGGCGCTACGAGCAGCAGACGCGGCGGCTCGCTGCTCAGCGCGATGCCGGCAAAATAGCCGAAATCCGTAAATTCGCCGCGTTCCAGGTGCCATTTGACGCGCATCCAGTAATCCAACGCCTGCAGGGGCAGATGGATATCCTGGCTGGCTTTCAGCTCCAGCACCGCGAGCCTTCCGGAATGGTCCACGGCCACCAGATCCAGGATTCCGCGCGACCCGCCGGCCATTTCGGGCACCTGACCGTAGACCGGGGAACGGGCCAGCGTCGCGTCGACGGTTTCGATTTCAGCCCGCACCTGCGATTCCAGCCACGCTTCGGGATGGCGCAGGTACAGCGGATTCTGCCGATCGACGGCATCAGCGCGGCGCACACGCGCCAAACCGAGGGCCAGAGCTTGCACCTCGGAAATCTGCGCCTCGCCGCGAAGGGAATGCTTGCGATCCAGCCCATAGGCGACGCCCTCGCCGCCGGCGCGCGCGAACTCCAGGCCGCGGACGGCGAAGCTAATCGATCCATCCGGCCGTTCGCGCCGTTCAACGCCTTCCATCTCACCGATTTTGCGGGCCCAATTGGCGATGTGCGGGTGTGCGTGGGCCAGTGGGCTCCGGTGCGGAAGGAGGCATGTGTCGAGATTGGTGTAGTCGTCGGGATGCACGCGCTGTTCCCAATTGCGGTTACTCTCGTGGACGTACACCAGGAATTTCGCGGCCTTGGGATTCAGATACCGAACGCGATGGCACGCGGCAGCTTCGCGCCCGGCCGGGAGGAAAATCGCAAGTCCTTCAACCACGAGCCTTCGCTCCCGGACCCGAAGGTAGTCGAGCCAAATGAGGCCGAACGTGAGCGCCTCCTCCGGTTGCGCTGCGTCTTCGGGCGCACCAATCGCCGCCAGCCCGCTCTGCCCCTTTCGCAACAGAGCACGCGGATAGCTGGGCGAGAGGCTGTGCTCCAGATCCGGTTCGGTGCTCAACTCCGCGATGCGCCAATCTGGAAACTGGCGGTGCAAGGATTCGCGAAACCGTTCGCGGAATTTCAACCGAGCTCCCCGGCGTGCCGCTTCGTGATTGGCCGCGCGGCCCAGGTCGATCAGACGGACAGTTCCGGAGCGGCCGCCGAAACGCTCAATCGTAAGCTCCAATCGCCCGGGCTTTTCGAGCTTTACGCCGGTCACGCGCCGCGCCACGTTACGCGATTCGCTCCAGCATTCGACGGTCAGAGCGCCGCGGCGCGTGCTCAGGAGGAAACAGCCGTGCGTGATGGCGAGCGGATCCTCGCCGGGTTCCATCCAGACTGGTTGTTGGCTGGCTTTGAGAAAGCGCTCAATCGCCAGGCGAGCCTCGTGCGGACCTTCGCGCGCGGCCTTGCCGGGTGCAGGCTGCAACGCCTCTATTATGGCGCAAAACGGGTGGGCGCAAGGCGCGGTTGCGCGTGCCGGTCACGGGGACGCGAACGAGCGCATGTGACGCATTGTTCGCCACCTGCATGTTTGGCCCGGCCGTGGACACAGGCAAGGCGCCCTATTCTTCGGGTAGAAAACCCGCGAATTCAGGAGACCCG